>Ga0209489_101727_pt1 | contig 44938 bp, 32 predicted proteins | sample SiratrowhiteBW_FD_187527 | JGI IMG/M metagenome (GOLD analysis project Ga0209489, IMG submission 187527) | Root nodule microbial communities of legume samples collected from California, USA - Siratro white BW (SPAdes) (version 2) | ecosystem: Host-associated > Plants > Roots > Nodule | place... | reverse complement strand
AAAAAAAAAAAAAAAAAAAAAATAAAAAATTTTTTTTTTTTTTTTTTTACCATGTTAAGTTGTTGAGAAAACAATAGAATGAATGTCAGGCATGATGAATCATAGGAACCTGAGAAGAGCACTGGGGAAAGAGGGGCATGGCTTTGACATACATATATAAGGAGAGACACCGATTTTTTGGGTAAAAAGTTTAGATTGAAACATATTAAGTTTTGAACAAGGTTGTCGTTATTTTTGTCCACTTGGGGATAGTGAAATAATATGGCCAACTTTCCGCAATTTTAGACCATAGTCCACTTCCGTGTTGAACGTTGCATGCACAATAGCAGTGCTAACGCGTTGATATTATGTAGGGTTTGGACAGCTAAGCCGTTTTTGAGAATGACAAAGAGACATAAGGCAAAAATCACGCTTCCTTTATCTTCATTCTCAATTGATGCTATCGAAAAAGGGTCGAGTGAGAAGGTTTAGATTGAACTGTACGAAGAAAATTCGGCTCCGGAACACTGCAGCTAATAAACTTGTATAGTATAATTTAGTTAGGATCAAAGGATTCAATGATATAGCCTATGATTTGACTTTGTTTATTGTATGTAATTTTTCTATACTTTGTCGATCAACTATAACCAAGTATTATGTATATTACACGAATATCTATAAACAAACATAGAAATCCAAAACTTCAATGTGTAATTTATATATGTGTGTAGGAACGGTAAAAAGTCGTATTCCAATTTTCCTCTGGTGATATGTTATTCGGTTCATAGCAGATTCAAATACCAATCTTCTCGCTGCAGTGTATTCCAGTTACAAAAGTGCTAGAAGTGATGAAACTTTTAATCACGATGTGTTATACAGCTATTTTACCTTTGTATCAGTTCATAGTTATTTTTATTTAAATGTTAGGTTTTGCCATCTAGAAAATATGTATATGAATGGGATAATGAACAGAGAGGAAGGAAAACAATATCATGATATCTGTCAGTGAAGTTACAATAGAATTTAATTTCAATATAATGTCAATCTAAAATGCTTTATACCATCAATCGATAAAAAAATTTATTGTAATTACTATAATTATTAATAAACTATCATATGATATATGATACTAATTGTACTGGTGTAATAACTTGTGGAGTTTCTTTTAACAAAACCCCACATTATTATTAAAATAAATTATATTAATTAGAGCAATTTTTATGTTTTAAACTGTCTCACTTGCTACTACCCTCTTTGATGTTATCATTGTCACTCTTATTTACTGAATGTATAATAACGAGAAAGAAAATATTACGTATTGTGTAATCTAATTTTTTTTTTTTGTTTGAAAAGAAAATTTAGATTATATAATTTGAAAGTTATTTTTTTCAGATTGTACAATATAAAAGTTTAAAATAACTTATAAATTAAGTAATCTAGAAGTTTTATTTCATATAAAAAATTACTTATAAATTATACAATCTAAAAATAGAAAAAGTAATATACACTCTAAAAATAATTTTTTATCATCCAAAAGCAAAAAATAAAGATTTTCATATTTATGGAGAAATCCCTCGAAAAATGTTCATGGGTTTATTACACAGAGTATTGATGGGAGTGAAAAAAGAAAATTCCCTCAAAAATTGATCAGCCCATAGAAGAAGACCCAGCATTTTTGTTCTCCACCTACGGCTTCGCAGCTTAAAAACAATAAAATACGAAGAGTCCATGAATTCCACATATAGAAGTTTAAAAACAAAGTAGTCCGTTAATCTTCTTAAAAAATATTCCATTACTCATTCATTATTATAATTTTGGATTGATTCAACTTGAATTAATTAGAAATGAAAGTTTTAAACCTAACTCAAAATTTTTAGAATAAGTTAAAATACTATATAGTGAAAAGGAATCTAACATTCTATCAATGTTTTTTTAATAAAACTACGTGAGTTCATATTTCATTTGAGTTTCTTGTTATATCTTTAATTGTTTGTTTTGAACATACGTATTTATTGTTTCTTATCGTTACTAGAGTTGTATACGTGGTTGAGTTGGTCCATTTAAACTGTATTAAAACCTGTATTAAAACCGTCTTAAATGAGTTTTAATTCTAGAATACTGCACCCATCTTATAAAATCCGCAGACAGGTTATATAATTAAAAATGTTTTCAATATATTTTGGATACATTATTCTTTAAATTAAACTAAATTCATTTTAAATTTAAATACAAACTGCATTAAATATTAAATCACAAAAATAAAATATGAATTGTTTAAAAAAAACATTACTTTAATTCATCATAAAAAATAAATAAATAACAAAGTTATAATACATAAAAAAAAAACTTTAATTCAAACTTTAAAAACAATTGGTTTGACTATCCACTTCAAATCTCAGTGTACAATTTTAGGTGCACACCAAATATTGCACATTGTTTTGAGGAAGACAATTGCACTATCTTCTAAAAGTTATTTTAGATGTCATTGTTATGATTTAAATGCTTAAAGTGTTACATACCAATAATGCAGATTCAGAGGAGCGACATAGTTGAACTTTTTGTTGGTGAACATGAAAGTGAAAACTGGATTCTAGTACTAAGCCTTTTTTGTATTGAATATGGATACTCGCATATTCTACAGGTAAAGCAGACTGGATTTTAAAGATTCATGTTCAATATTTAGATTAAATATATACCAATTTGCAGTCGCACAGGTTGCCAGTTATACTTGTGGTCCACAAACTTTTGGCCAAATATTCAATTATAATGGTTAGACATTTTTAATGAATGATTTATTCGAGGAAAGATTTAATAAGAAGAAAAAATTCAATTCATAACAAGTTATTTTATTTTTAGTAATGGTAAAGTGAAAACTTATTCCCATCAAATTTATTTTATCCACTCCATGCAGCATGGCTAACAGAGTAATTCTCTTATGTTTGTTTTTAGCATAGGAAGGTATAGACACAGAACGTGGTGGTGGTTGATTATCACATGCAAAGAAATTATGCAAACCAAACCAATGATGATGATACTTCTAAAAAATTGCTTTCGAGACACCAATAGGACATTCAAGCACTAAAGCAGTAATTAATTGATTTGTGACCGTCACCTACTGATTAAAAATAAATAATAAAAATAATGTTTATTATAAAAATATCCTTTCTCAACTATATATATAAAGGAACTTATAAGATAAAGTTTATATCCATTAATACATATTTTTATAGTTTAAGAATGGTCTGCATGGATAGAATGATGCATCACCAATACTTTATTAGGCTTTTGGATCCCTGTCTTATATAATTTTGTTGCTTTGAGTATGTTTAGTGAGACACGTAGCCACCTTTTGGTATTTTTAAGAAACTAGAAAGCTTTGTGGTGATTTATGAAGTGAAGTATGATGCTGAAACATGACTACATAATAAGGAGCATCAAGCAACCCAGTCTGGAGTAAGATGGATAGAAATAATTTCATCAACAACTACTCCATCAAATAAAGGATAATAAAGTATCTTTTCTAATTGCTTCTCCTCATTTTTAAAATTTAGACGTATTTCGTTTATAAATATTTTAAAAATCTCCATCATGTACCTACATAATGCAAATTAATGATTACAGGACTATAAGAAGGAAGTATACGTGTCAACTTATTAAAACTTATAATATTATAACACTCCCAATTATGCTTTGAAAAGAAAACAAAGAACAATTAGACTCCACTCATCTCTATACCTATTGTCCCAAGCATGTCTTTGAATAAACAATTTAATTAATTTTCTCTGACTTTCTTTTAATACATTATATATGCATAAATTTATTAAAATACATTTTGTGAAAATTATAAGTGATTTATTTTAATAATCTCTTAAAAGGTTAGCTATTATATTCCCACTTTTCAACAATTTTGGACTTGTTTCCTCGGAGTTGGTTTTAGGTTATATATTTACCTATAATTTCTAGGAATTTGATGAGTATACTAATAGCTAAAAAACTTTTTTAATAATAGAAACCACGGATAGTTACATGATTGAAATTATTAACCTTTATAATGATGTTTTAAAAATCACATCTAGGAAAAAATTTAATTAATTGATTGATTGATTAATTATATAAAAAACTTATATTTGCAATATATTAACAGTTGAAACTTTGTAGAGATATAAAATATGATTAAAGTGAGGAATATATTAGGTTAAAAATAATTGGACGAAATAAACTACTAATCTTGAATTTTCCCCCTGCTCTTGTTTCAGTATTTTTGAGCATGCATACTATAGTGCCCCATGCTGGGAAGTATAATTTCCGAACAGAAACACAAGTTTACAATTTGAATAAACAAATAATTGGTGGTGATTCATTGCATCAAACATATGAAATGATGTGATAATATATAAACATCTTTATTGAATCAAATCATGCAATATTATTTCTACCAATCATCTAACCACTGGTGGAAGCATAGGCATGTGGAGATCTTCCATAATACACCCTATTGCATGTGTCAACCTAAACTACCTTACATACCAAGCACAATTCATCCTAAGTAGGTCGTAAGAATGTTATGCTCCACCACCATACATCGTATCTCTTACAAACGACAAATAAATCCAATCAAATTATTTTAAACAACAAAATTTGAACAATTAAAAAATAGTAGAGATTAATAGAAGATTGAACGTGTTTTGTCTTCTAAAATACTGTAGTAATGTTTTTTAGGTTTCCTTCAGTGTGTGTTTTCTTTAACTTAAGAAAAAAAAATACTTACATTTTTATTCTTCAATGTTATGGTTATTCTTTTCTAGACCCTTAAGTGTTTAAACATAACAATATTAAAAATCAAAGTGTATTAATTAATAAAAAAAAACAACTGTTTTGGATAAAAACACAGAAACAAACTGGCCCATAATCATGCTGCAGAATGACCTAAGCCGAACGGTTTATTGGTATGTTGGTGAGTTTCTGTTTGATTAGTTTTGTTTCATAGTCAACAGTGAAACATTATTGAGCGTAGGTGGGGCCAAACCATTATTAGCCTCACAAAGATAGGAAACAGAGAAAGAGAAACTCTGGTATTGCTTATAAAGATTAAAAATAGAGCAATGAGTGTGTGCCAATTCGTTGTTTTTGTGTGGTGTAAAACCTACATAAAACATTTGGTAAATACAAGAGCCACGGCAATCTGTGATGGCAAATGCATTATTGTATGCAGCGCCACCTCCATCTGACTCGGCAACAATAATATATGTTCAAAGCAATCATATGGTAGAGACGGTGAATGTTGCACTTGGATTTGGAATCATGCAGAATAAAATAAGCATGATTAACCATTCTTATGATTGTTTAGTGAAACTAAGTGACAATTATTACCAATAAAGTACAAAGCTGAAACAAGTGTTTGATAGGAAAATCTAGACTTCTATATGTTTACTCTTAAGATTCAAATTTCTGGATTTTTCATATGCCTCGTGTCACCCAAGTATACTACATCATATAGCCATTTGAACCTTTCTCTGAATGTTCTTTGTGGCTTCTAATAATTAGTTTGATTGGTGACGAGAATCTAGGTTATGTGTGGACCATAACTAGGAATGGTTCACATGAGGTAGGTCTGTTGTTGTTTTTTAAGTATTTTTATTTTTCATAACTATTATTTCTCCACTTTTTAATATCATTGGCACACGTTAGCGTAATCAATAATGGGGAAGCATGATTGGCTTTACTGTCCGTCTTTGATTTAACGTTCTTAACTTCGATTATGACGTGGTTTAATTTAGTATATATTAAGTGCATTATTTAGAAATATTGTTATTAAATTACCAATAATGTTGATTTTCTGTACATAAATCAATAATGTTGGTAGACGAATAAGTACAAGATTTTATAATAATGGTGTAACTTTTTTTTTTATTATTGAAAAAATAGCCCGCCTGGAAAATTATATGTTGAAAGAAAAAGTAACTTCTAATTCTTATGTACAAATTGTGAATTTCATTATACAGATACAATTTTTTTTATATATAAAAAACTATTTAGGTAATATTGTAAATAAATTTTATTCTTTTGATAATAAAATATTGTACTTTGTTTTTGAATTATGGTTTTTATTAACTAATAAGCATCCTTAAACTCAAGTAGAATGTCTTTGTATAACTTTACTAGTAAGTATAAGTGTTAGAATAGGAGTTATACTCCCTTCTAGAATCTAGTTCAAAGAATAAAGATGGTCTTGATCTTATAAGAATGAACGAAAGAAAAACAAGAGTGAGAAAGATAAAAAAAAGATAGTTTGATAATTTTTTTTCAATCAAATAACCTAAATAATTGATTTATTTTTTATTCGTACCAACACTTCTTTTACACCTATAAAATTATAAAAAACCTAATTTATATTAATTTATTAAGATTTAATACTAGATCATTAATAATAACTAAATTATATTTAAATTCATTGTCAGAATACCTTATTTTCATATTTTATTTCTAAAACTTTAAATTATATAAAATAATAAATAATACATTAACATATAGGATCCATTTTTTAAGCATAAATATTATTCAATGTAAAAACTTTACTTTGTGTACACCTTAATATTAACATTTGTTATCAAAGTTTCTTTATGAAAATAAGCATAAAAATAATATCTTAACATAATTTATTACTTTTATTATACAAGAGGAAGAGAGATTACTTTTATAACGGGTAGCTTATTTTTATAATATTTTGAAGGAAACTAGTTTTTGTTATAATTACGAAAAATATTAAAAAGAAAAAAATTTATTGTTTTTCATTGTTACCAAATCAATTAAAAAATAAAATATATTTTTATTCTAAAAATATAATAATCAATTAAAAAATCACGATATTATATATATATACACACAAAAACAAACGATGGTCCCATTTTAGCAAAAATAACGGCATAATTATTTGCATCGCGCGTATTTAATATTGAATTAGACAAAGAAATAAATTATTCTAAACATTTAATTTTTAAAATTTATTCTTCATTCTCGTACTTTATTTTTTCAAATCTAATAGTTTTAAATTTTAAAAATTTACTTTTCGTTCTTATACTTCATTTTTTAAATCTAATAGTTTTAGAAACGATTATGTTTAAAGTCACGTTTTTTAATCCTAGCATCTTTTTTATATTTCATTTCCCAGGATAAAAAATCATGTGTTTACAGTTCTAGGTAAATGATTAACGTGAAATAGGATGCAACCAAATTAAAGATATGACGATATTATTTTTATCCACAGATGAAATACTTATGGATTATCTTATAATTAATTATTATACAATAACATTTAAATAATTTTAAATAGTCAATTATTTTATTTGAAAATAAAATGCAACAACTTGATTTGTTATCTTTTAATATATATAATTTATCAATAGAGAATAACTTAATAAAGGTAAAAGGTATATAACCAACTAAACATAAAGCAATAGAGATTTATATAGTATATAAAAGAAGGATTGAAACATTATTTACATCATAATTTCCGTTGTGCGTTCAACTTCACATACAACAATTCAAAGAGGTTGAAGACTCATCTGAAGTTTTTGGGTAAGATCAGTCCTCTATTTGTTTTTTCTTTTTTTTTTTCTATAAACTGTAGCGATAGCTCCTACTAACAAACGGCGCATGGTAAAAATATAGCACACTGCTTGATTTCTGGATTAGGTTTAGGGTCATCCTATATTTATAGAAAAATGGTTTATGTTTTGAATAAAATTGTTATTGTTAAGGTCAATCCTATATGAAATATTTTAAAAAACGTTTGTGAGTTGAAAGAAGAAAATATATATAAATTGTCTTCAAATAAATTAATCTTTCTTGGTTTTAGTCTTCGTACGAATGTGTGACGCTGCTACATGTTTGCCAGTAAAAAACAATCAATATAAACCTTTTTTCTTTTCCACATTTAGGGTAGAAATAGTAGTTTGGTGTATTAGAAATTCAAGATGTGGGATTGATTTCAATTATTTAAAACTAAATCTCTAATCTGTTTTGAAAATTTTATTTCGAGTGAATGTTTTCTCTAACTCCGTTTGAGGGTGATACTTACAAAGATAATCAAATTAATATAAATGTAACTTATATTATCAGTAACGTAGATTTTTACTTAATTTCTGGTTAACAAATTCAACTGAAATAATTTCAAACCAACTTTTAGTAACAGATTCACAAGTCACAAGACTTTTAGTAACAGAATTACACAAAGCTCAAGAGCAATTCAACGTTTATTCTCACCTTGATCATGTAAATTTATAGGTGTGGAATTTTGAAAAGCAAAAAAGTAGTTACAGAGTTACAAAATGGTGTTTACTAAAACCACAGAAGTAGAGTATTGAAAATAAAATAGAAGAAGAAAAGCGGGGCCCAGCGATCTAAACTCGATTATTAGTTAAAATAGTAATCTGTTCTGGCTCTATCGATGTCCACCCTGGCAGAAACAACCTTATAAATATTGTCATGTTTTCTGTGAAAATACACCTCAAAATTTTGTGATTCAGTTTTTTACAACTTGTGCAGTTTTGTGTGTTTTGACCACTCCCTCTTTTCTCCCTGGTTTCCCTACCCAAGCAAGAATCATAAGTCTTCTTCCCATTGCGTGAAGCACATTCCTTGTTTAGTCCCCACCAATGGGAAGCTCCTCCTCGTCTCATTCCGAACTCCCTTGTTCCTATGTTCCTGTTCCCGATGGACCCCACTCTCCGGCAGACCCTCCAAGACAAAAAAAGGCGCTTTTCATCTCATTTGGGTTGCTGCTGCTTCTCTCATTGGTGGCCTTCAATGCCGACTACCCGCATTCAACTGGACATGGACATCATCTTTCAATGCCATCAACACCTCCCAATGAATTAGAATACAGCCCCCACACAGTACCAAGATCAACGTTGAAACCATTTTCACGTGGCGTGTCTTCAGGGGTGTCGGATAAGTCTAGCTGGGTGTTGAAGAGCAGCAATGGAGAATCCTATCCCTGGAACAATAGCATGCTGTCATGGCAGCGAACGGCTTACCATTTCCAACCTGAGAAGAATTGGATGAACGGTAACTTCATTTTGCTTATTCTGCTCTATTTCCACTCTGTCATCTTATTATCATTGCTAATTTTAGCTTGTCTTTTTCTTTCATTTTAAACTCTTTTTCAATGTAGAGTTTAACAAACTAGTAGGAAAAAAATGCTTTATACTATTAACCGATTATAAATCTTGATTGGGTTCATTTTAATCTGCAATGGGAAAAAGAAGCTAAAGTACTTTGTCGAAATTATTCTTTCAATTGAAATCGAAAAAAAAATATATTAATGTTGTATGTTGAGGATACTGACTTTTTTCTTATCTCTGTGGGTTTGGCTTCGGCTTGCTCTGTCGGGGAACCTGGTTTGTCTGCTTCAGATCCTAATGGTAAGAGCACTCTCGCCTTTTCCCATTGTTTTTACCTCAAATATTTTACTTTACATATTTACTTATTTGTTGGATGGTAAATCTATAAAAAAAACCCCTACCCCTTTCTTGATCCAATATCAAATTCTAGAAAGTTAGACAACCAACCAAAGTACAAATCTTTTTTCCAACATTGTTGGAACTATTGAAGTTAAAAAAAAGGGCTTCACAATTTTCCATGCACCACCTTTCTAACACATTTGTTGCAATTTGGGTACCAATTTCAGGTCCTATGTACTACAAAGGGTGGTATCACTTCTTCTACCAATACAATCCGAAGGGTGCAGTTTGGGGTGACATAGTTTGGGGGCACGCTGTATCAAGGGACTTGATCCACTGGCTTCACCTTCCTCTAGCAATGGTGGCTGATCAATGGTATGACAAAAACGGTGTGTGGACTGGCTCTGCCACCATCTTACCCGATGGTCAAGTCATCATGCTATACACCGGTTCCACCAACGAGTCAGTGCAGGTCCAAAACCTTGCATACCCTGCAAATCTCTCTGATCCTCTTCTTGTTGATTGGATCAAATACCCTTCAAATCCAGTTCTGTTCCCCCCACCAGGCATCGATACCAAGGACTTTCGTGACCCCACCACAGCTTGGCTCACCTCTGAAGGCAAGTGGCGCATCAGTATTGGTTCAAAGCTTAACAAAACTGGCATTGCCTTGGTTTATGATACCAATGACTTTAAGACCTATGAGCGTGTCGAGGGACTGCTCAGTGCTGTGCCTGGCACTGGGATGTGGGAGTGTGTTGACTTCTTCCCAGTATCCAACAATGGGTTGGATACTTCAATCAACGGGGAGAATGTGAAGCATGTGATAAAGGTTAGCTTGGATGATGACAGACACGATTATTATGCATTGGGGACTTACGATGAGAAGAATGTGAAGTTCACACCAGATGATCCGAAGAACGATGTTGGTATTGGACTCAGATATGACTATGGTATATTTTATGCTTCCAAGACTTTTTATGATCAGAGTAAGGGGAGGAGAGTGTTGTGGAGTTGGATTGGAGAGTCTGATAGCGAATACGCTGATGTGGCCAAAGGTTGGGCATCAATTCAGGTGTGTTCAATTTATTCACCCATTTTTCTTATTTACCATTAGTGTCTCCTTTTAAACTATACTGCTATATAAGCTAGCAATAGCATTGATTGCATTTTCTTTGTATAGGGTATTCCAAGAACAGTGACACTTGATGAGAAAACTGGTAGCAACTTACTTCAGTGGCCTGTAGCAGAGGTGGAAAGTTTGAGATTGGGAAGCGATGAGTTTGAAAATTTGAAGGTGGAGCCAGGGTCTGTGGTGCCACTTGAAATTGGAACAGCTGCTCAGGTTTGAGTTCATGTTAATTTTTTTTTATTGACAAGTAGTTAGGAGAAGATCAAGTTGAATGTAATTTATTATAATTCAATGCATCTTCCAATGCAACAGTTGGACATTGTAGCTGAGTTTGAGATAGATAACAAAGCCTTGGAGATGAGTGGCCAACCCAATAAGGAGTACAAGTGTAGCAGCAGTGGTGGAGCAGCAGAACGTGGTGCCTTAGGACCATTTGGTCTTCTGGTTTTGGCTGATGATGATCTTTCTGAATACACTCCCACATACTTTTATGTGGTTAAAGGAAGCAATGGACAACTTAAAACTTCCTTTTGCTCTGATCAATCAAGGTAGTAGACTAATATTCTGTTCCAAACATTGTTTGTCTATTAGGAAGAAAATAAATTTGTGTTGTGATAAAATACAATGTTGATTAAGTTACGTCATATTTTGTAGGTCTTCTCTAGCATCTGATGTTAGTAAGAAAATCTTTGGAAGCTCTGTTCCTGTCCTAGAAGGTGAAAAGTTGTCAGTGAGGATATTGGTAAGCTTTGTGATTTTCTTGCTCAAAGTTTAATATATTTTTTTGTATGAAGATGAAGTAATGAGGTTGAATTTTTTATGGTGAAAATTAGGTGGACCATTCTGTGGTGGAAAGCTTTGCTCAAGGTGGAAGGACATGCGTGACATCTAGAGTTTATCCAACGAAGGCAATCTATGGAGCTGCTAGATTATTTTTATTCAATAATGCTACTGAAGTCACTGTGACTGCTTCAGTTAAAGTTTGGCAAATGAATTCTGCATTCATACGCCCCTTCAACCCACAACAAAGTAATTCAATTTAAGGGACAAAGGACTCACAAGTCACAAGTTCAAAGAACAATTTATGTCAGAAAGCTGTTCAATAACCTTCTGTCCATTCCTGCCTCAATTTTGTCGAAATGTTTTTTTTAATAGGTTTGATTTTGTAAAGTAGTAGTGATCTTTGTAAATCGTGATGATAATGAAAGAAATTTTACGATTCTCCCTTTCAATAAAAAATTTGCTGCACAATATTTTTTCTTATCATAATTTTATCTCATAAATTAAATACATTTTATAACTCATATTCAACCACGTGATTCTTTTTAAGAACAGTGATTTTTTTTAGTTAAAATTAAAAGATTTTTTTTTTTTGCTTTTGTTTTAAAGTAAAAAGTATATATTTATTGGATTCGAGTAAATAATAATTAAGAAAACACAATAATAAGATTAAAAAAAATAACTTTTATTTAACTGAGGTTATATAGAGAGAAACTTCTCCCAACATTCACTGTATATAAAGCCGATAAGATGAAATAACGTAATATTATTAAAATAATTAAGTCTAAACACTATTAATAGAAAATCTTCTATGTTTTTCCAACATATATGATTTGAGAGTCTATCATGATAATATAAATAGAAAAGTAGTAATATACCTACTATTAATTTATAAGTATAAGATTTACGAGTATTATTAACAGAAAACACATCAATATAATTTTATACATCTAGTATTGGAGTCAAATTCAAAAGAACATTATTATTAATCATAAACAGTTATTCTGTTTTAATTATTAAAGAATTAAATAGAAAATAAATTTATATTGTAACATGTAAATATTTTTAGTTTTATTTTCCTAATGATTACTCTAAACACATTGTTTGTTTACTAACAACGTGGCATTTTTAGAAAGCAGATAACGCTTGAACACGTGTGCTGCTACTTACCACTACTCCACCCTTCTTCCATTTTCACCACCATGAACAACTGATCTTTCGGCCTCCCTTCAAATCGCTTCTCCTTCCTCGTTACTTTCGTGGACAACCACTGGTTACCATGATGGCGCTCAATTCTTTGTCACCACTTTCAGTTAATTCTCTTCTCGTGTCTTCAAGCTCCACTTCAATGACTTCGGATTCTCATTCAAAGCCCTTTGGCGTTACCTGCCAATTGAATTCAAACAGAGATCACCGTGAAGAAAGAAGAAAGAGTGTTGGTTGTAGCACAGAGGCTGCCAATGCGGAATCCAAAAAATGGGGGAAAGTGGTTTCGGCCACGTTGGCGGCCGCCGTTATTGCCTTCAGCTCTGACATGTCTGCCCTTGCTGATCTCAACAAATTTGAGGCTGAAATGAGGGGTGAATTTGGGATAGGATCGGCTGCACAATTTGGCTCTGCAGATCTCAGGTCTCATTTGCGGATTCATAAATAACACTTTCGGACTAAGTTTTAGGAAATAAGAAAACTGAATTGTGTTCGCTAATTGTTTTGCAGGAAAGCAGTGCATGTGAATGAAAATTTCAGGTAATGTTGTTTTATTTCAATTGGCATGCGTTATTAAAAAATTAGAAATGAACATGATGCGAGCTATATTAGCTTTTTATCAAATTTGTAATCACAAAAGGAAAAGGGAAAAGGTGGAAAATAGAACTATAGAAATAGAATGGAGAGTCAATAGGAAATGTTTTTTTTTTTTTTTTTTTTCTCACTTATATTTGGTGTGGTAGACGTTCATCTTTGCTTGTTTTTCTTTTCTGTTGTTTCAATTTTACGTATAACATATAGAAAGTTTGAGTTAGCGCAACCCTGTAGTTTTTCTTTATCTAATGCAACATTGTCAAGAAACACAAAGAAACTCTACTGATGTAGACATTCCAAACTGAAGATTGGTCAGTTTTGTTATGCTTTTCTCAGCATCCATTGTTGCCTCGGGCTGATGTTTTACTAGAGGCACTACTTTTATATAGAAGTACTGATCTGGCGGCTGGGAAAGTAGCTAAAATGTTTATTTCGAGTTAACATTAACAATTTTATGAAGTTCACTATTTATGCAAACACACGAGCAATTAAACATAGTAGAAAAGTGTTACTTCAATTTATTCTAAATTGTCACTTCATAGAAATTTATGGAATCTATTAATGTATAAATTTGGAGTCCTCTATTCATAATGATTCTGAATGACTGATACAGAAGAGCCAATTTCACAGCTGCTGATATGAGAGAATCTGATTTTAGCGGTTCAACTTTCAATGGTGCATACCTTGAGAAAGCTGTTGCATACAAGGCAAATTTTTCAGGTATAGGCTTATCGCAATATAAATTCTTCACAGAATGTTTTGAATGCAATTCTAAGTTATCTCTGTTGAGAGAAATAAAAAGTCAGATACTTTCAACTAATAGACTCTGTCAGACCCACTGTTTACTCAAATTATCTGATTCATTCACATAATAGATTCTATTGGGCCCAAGGCCGATTTCCATTTTAAGTCATGGTTAAGCTTTATATGCTTGCACATCCAAAAGAGTGTTTATTCTCTAAGTTAAAAAAAATATGACCATACATTCCTGCAAAAAGACATAAAGAACTCGTTTATTTTCTTTATTTAAAGATTGATGTAATTCAAGAAATTTTAAAAAAATTACACATTTGTTTCCTTCACTTCATACATTTCTTGAACACAATTCTCCATGTATCTCCTCATTTTCTTTGCAGAAACTTTCCTGTGCTTCTTGTATGTAATTCTTGACAGTGACTCTAATTTTGAAATGTTTTCATCTGACATATTTCAGGGGCCGATTTAAGTGATACATTGATGGATCGCATGGTAACTGCATCAACTTGATTAATTTTATCTGTATGTTTGATGTTATTTTTTTTCTTTTAATTTGGTTTATATTTGATTTTCTTACCTTTGGTCTACAGGTTTTAAACGAAGCCAATCTTACTAATGCCATTCTCCTTAGAACAGTCCTCACACGGAGTGACCTTGCGGGTGCCATCATCGAAGGTGCTGACTTTAGTGATGCTGTTTTGGACCTTACCCAAAAGCAGGTATGACCATTGATGTCTTATTAAGGGAATGGATCCTCTAATGTGAATTGGAAGATGATTTAATTATTTCAAAATTATGAATTTCCAATCCCCTCCTCCCCTTCCATTCCAAGGAGTAACCAAGATCAATCCACGCATGTTTTCATCTTCCATTATCACTTTCCTTTTTTATTGTTCTCAAGTGAGAAAAATATTCCAACATATACTTAATCATGACCTTATAATAGCAACAGCAAGATATCTTTTTTTATCAATTTTTTTGGTACCTTTTCAAACAATAGGATCTTTCTAAAAGAAGGGATAAATACCAAATCATAAATATGGTTGTAAATTTTTCGACAGATTACTTCTACTCATGTGGCCTTTTTAGTGTCTTTTCTGTTGCTATTTGAGTTTATCTCTCTCCCATGATCCTCACATGATCAGGATCCATGACCCATCCTTGTTTAGAATATGTACCGTTGTGATTGAAATGCTTTGTGAGAACATAATTTTTACCTAAGGTGACACTGATATGACGTATACTGTTTGATTAAATTGTATAGGCTTTATGCAAGTATGCTAGTGGCACAAATCCTGTGACAGGAGTGAGCACAAGAGTAAGCTTGGGTTGTGGGAACAAAAGACGAAATGCTTATGGCTCCCCATCATCTCCCCTTTTAAGTGCTCCGCCACAGAAACTGCTTGACCGAGATGGTTTCTGTGATGAAGCAACAGGACTTTGCGATGCAAAGTAGTTTCTCGGAGTAATCCTTGCTCCAAGGCCATAGTCGTGTAAATATATCAGAGACTATAATTGAGGTCTGTTTGCCTTTTGGACTTCTGAGAGCATACGCGCATTGATGAAATGATGCCACTTCTTGAATGTATGTTGGGTATTGTTGGGCTCTGTTTAACAAGCCAGAACCTATTTTGTGCAGCATCTTTCTCCTATGTAAGATCTACTGGATATAAGATAAAGTTTCGTCCTTTGCCACAATTGGATTTATGGTATGAATTAGACATCTCTTTTCAATCACTTATGATATTTAATTCCTTTATCAGATATTAGCATAACGGTTATGATCAGAAAATTGAAGTATGGAACACAATGCGAATAGATCATCGTTAACTTTCTGTAATTATCAATCAACTTACATTCAAAACCTATAGATTGCGTCTGGTAAGACTTTTAAGTTAACTTGCAACTTCTTTGATTATGAAATACGAAAAGAGTTAATCCGTTTGGAGAAGATAATTATTTTAGTAACTTGATAGTACTTTGGAAGCATTTTTTTTTGAATTGATAGCATGTAATATTTTATTAGAAGTTTATCGTGTCGTATATCATTTCGCATAAATTTTAAAAGATTTTCATTCTTCAATGATTTTATTAAACAATAATAAAATCATCTAGGAATAACAATATTATTTTTAGTTAATGTTTATAATTTTGTTCATAATTATAATTTTTCATATTACATTAATTTTATTTGTCTAAAATACCATAAAGAAGATGGATAATCAGTAACCACAACATTTAATAAAATTAGACAATAAAGGAAAGATATAAAATTAACTTTTAAAAATAATATTTAGCTAATCAGTGATCTGATTGGTTCATGTTAAAAATAAATAAATTAAAAAGGATAATTTCAATTAGTTAGGGTCGAGTTTAATGAAAATTAATCAAATCAATGATTAGTATAAGCTAATTTAATTAGATTTTGTGTCTAATTTAATGAGCATGTGATTGTTGTGAATAATACTCTCATAAGAAACTAAAAAAAAATACAAGCAAAATTATATGTTTGTTTTTTCTTTAAATTTCAAATTTTAATTTTCCTTTTAGAAATTGAATTAAAAAAAATTAACTACGAACTGATCCATCTCAATTTAACTTACATTTTTTTAATTATAAAATGTTTATTGAATTTATACTCCTGTAATACATGATAAAAATGTTTAGTGTGGAGAAAGAAAGACAAAAAAGAAAGAAACTATTTTTCAGAAGCTGTGAAGAACCATTAAAAAAATGCATACACAAAATTGACCTAGTGCTTCCTCTCCTTTTGCCATGATAAGAGCGTCCTTAGAAGGCAAGGTCAACTTAAGCAGAAAGCAACTTTAGTGAAAGTAGAAAATTCCAACCAGAGCCCAAAAATCTTCTACTAGTCTGAATCTAAATTGGATTTACTTTTCCTTTTGACATCGGAAAAATTTAGGTGGGTACCCCTCAATTTTCTTACACCTATGAAACACCAAATAAAAAAAAAGTAATATTTTAAATTTGTAGTTGATTCTTCTCAAATTAATTTATATTTTAAAATAAAAATATTATAATGGATCGATGAGTGCTTATTAGAAAATTGGGTGTATCATCACCCTTTGATATATACTTTTCTCCCCAGGTATTCTTTTATAATATATTTTTCTTTTCTAGTGTCAACATATGTAACGTTCAAAGATTTTAAGAAACGAATATATGTTCACATATTGCCCAGCATCCTGCTGCTTCATTGGGTAATGCTTTGCGATTCAGCAGCAATATGACCTTCCTTTACAACCATACCACAAGATAATTACTTTAGCAAAAACATTTGCTTTTTTTTTTTTTAATGTTGCAATTACGTAAATAACTTCAAGGTATATCAAAATAGTATTAAATCTTTGTATGAAGAACAACATGTTCAACACCTATTTCTATTTTATGTATTAAATGGAATTGCAACAAAAGGTAAAAGTCAAAGAGAAAAACAAAGTTCTTTCTTGGACACAGCAGAGAAAAAAGTTAAAGAGAAAAGACAAAAACTATGCAAAGAGAGAAAGGGCAGATAGAAAAAGAAATGGTGTACATTATTATTATGCAGATAAAGCGTACAAAAGCTTCACACTATACATATTGTATCGGGCTTGAAATTTTCAAGTTCATCTTGTTGAAAAATTCTGAAAGATCCCTTGTTTGCATTTGTATACGATAATGAGAATTAGGCAAAACAGATTTAAAAAAAAATGTCTAAAACATAAAACTTAATTCTTGGAGAAGGTGACCTCCTATTACCCTATACATCTAAGTCTTAGATTGCTAGATAGCATTTGTATCACTACACCATTTTTTCTCTATTTTGTTATTTTTCGCTGGTCTCCGTTTTATCTTTCTTCAATCAATTGACAATACTTTTTGGAGAACAAAACAAGCTCATGTGCGATGATATTATTGTTATCTTCACATGGAGTTTTATCTTATCACATATTTTTACATACAGTGGTCTGCACAGAACTATTACATAAACCTGAATTATGATATAGTCTCACTATCACGCCGCCTCAGTGCACATGGTCACTCCTTGTTTTGGCTTTGCATAGGTAATGCTACTCAATTGCTTTTATCTTCTCTAGTATGACAGAGAACTGTAGCAAGTCAAAGGATGTCAGAAAACACACTTTTTCATAAACCCTTTTTCCCTTCTCATGGAGGGAAGCATGCCTACCTCTCTTTTTGTGCAAGTAAAACATTCATGACTCAGACTACAGTTAAAACCTGCATTATGATTAAGTTGATGGGCGCACGCCTAATCATTGTGTCGTGCCATTGCTTCAAAGGAATTCTAATTGTTGACTCCGACAAATGAATTTCATCCCTCGTCAATATCCAATCACACCTTCACAAATAACTACCACTTCTTGCCTTTGAAAACCATGCATGATTAGGTGCTTTAAATTAATTTGCTCTGATCCAGGTATATATATATACATATAAACCATTTACTTTTGGAAACACACTTCGGTTTTCTGGCACTTTCGAAGGCACGGTTCTCCCTAGACCCTCTGAGGTAGCCCAGGAACCACCCTCTGGTAAATATAGGAATATTTCACCAACTAAGAGAAGCCAAGTTTCACGCAAAGGTATGTTGTTAATAATATGGCAAGTTTTTTAATTATTCAGTTACTTTGATAAGAAAAAGCATCTCTAATGCATGACCGTACTCTATTACGTATTCAGTATATATTAGATATACTTTATATTTATCGGAATCCATATGAATAGTGTAAAATAAGTCAGTTTCCTACTGAATCCATATTACGTATCCGTGCATCCTTTAAATATTCTTATGATGTAATTAGTTTATTGTTAACTATTAATTGTTTGTGTTTTTAATATTTATATATATTTAATAAATAATATTCCAACCAGTTCTTAGTATAATGAAACCGTACTCTAATTTGAACCTTTGTAGATATTAGTTATCAACACTTTGTGGTCTATCTTTTAGTCAATATATGCTTCTGCATTGCTTTCAATACTGCACAAATATTTGCTAAGTAAGTTCATTCCAGGTTGCATGCATCAATAGACGTAAGAGCTTTAAGTACTTTTGTACTCTCAAAAATAATTTCTTCTTCTTTAGTTTATGTTTTGAGATTCGAAAATGTGTATAGCCTTATACGTTCTGGGGATTTGTGTGCATTTAAACAACATGCTCATCTCATTCTTACGGGCTTATGTTGTAGCTTATATCTGCAGAATATTTTTCCACCGGTTCTCTACTTAAAATAATAAGAAATGACTTTCTCTATTCTTTCTTTCTCTGCTTCTATTTCTCACTATATCTCCATTTTTCACTTTCCCTCTCTATACTGGATATCTCTCTGCTCTCAAATAATTTGTCTTTTACTTAAAAAATGGGAAATTTCTTTAAATTTTTTAAAAGTATTTGAAGTTAAGAGTGTCTCACTGACACCACTTTTCCCAAATTTTGTTTTTAAGGGAGGAGCGTGTTTCCTAGGTTGCCACCCCACTGTTGAAAGCACACACGACACTGAAAAACACATGTAACATGTAGAATTTAATCTGTATGTAATGTAGATGTTACAAATATGTACTATCAATATATAAAAATGCATTATTAATATAATTTTCAATGTAATATTGTAAAAGTCAATAAATTCCTAGTACCATATGTAATGAGATGAGTGTGAAAAATATATTAGTATTTTATCTAACGACTAATGCTTTTTCAAGTAAATGGTGATAACGCCTTACCATTATTTATTTTGAAAATACTTTTTATTTTATAAAAACATTACATTATTTTTACTTCATTTTAAGTGTAAAAAATTAATTATAAAGATTGAAATAAAAGTAGATATACAGACCGCTCGTTTTATTAAACAATCCAATAAATAACGCTTAGCAGTGTGACTTTATTTATTATTATTTTTAGCTTTTTCTTTGTTTTTTGTTAGTTACAACAACTGTGTTGGGTGAGTCCTGGAGCTGTGATGAGTGTCTATTTATTTTTTCCAATAATAAAAGACAGTGTTTTAAATCAAATAACCTCTTAAATTTAGTTTTTTCAATCTTCCTTTCTTCTTAAATACACTTGCATGTTTGTAATTGGGAAATGTTAGATCGACGTACACCTCATATTTGGGATATACAAGGCAACGAGAGAGATAATAAGAAAAAATTATGTTAGAAAAATAGATAAATATAATAAATCATGTTACATAAAATAAAAAGATATGAAAAAAAATGGATAAGTGAGATGAAACAAAGCTAAGTATATGTTGCAATAACCTTCGTAATTCATGTACAGTCAAAGTACAAAATAATGACAAATAAATAGTGGAGAGAAAAATTGTACAAATATTCTGTTGTTCAAGTAAATATGCTTCAAGCCTTTAAAGTTCATATTGCCCTTCCTAGCTACTATAGACAGAATAAATGAATGGGTTTAAAATAAAATCAATCTAGAACATGTGCCTGTCAGTATATATAACTTTAATATATTTGTATTAGATGCAAATTAAATTGTAATGATGAAGTCTCTAACATTCACTGAGCTCATTACATCAACATGCACTGTTCAACTCGAAGTTACACGCTCTAGGTATTTCTTGCATCATACAAGTCCGGATTATTAGTTGACACACTGTTATCACCATGCATAGTTTTCAACTGCTAAGCATAACAGTAATACTTTAGGGTTTACTATGAACAGAATTTTTTTTTTTTTGTCATGATCGAGAGTGCTAAACTGTATAATTAGTATGCATCTTCTAGCTGTAAATTTTCACTTCCACAGGTCAATCCGGCAACTGGAGACGGAAGTTGAACCAATTTCCTGACCAGTTTGTGGTTTTGTAGATCCATTATTTGGTAGCAACTTAATCTGTTCAGCCACATTGGAAAAATGTTCATCGTGACTCAGCTGATTGGCCACAAATTTGTCAAGTACTCGCCAATCCATAACATTCTCCATAGATTGATCATTACCAGCATAGTGAAATTGCAGACTTTGTTGCAGGCGATGTTCTTGAGTGAGTGATGACGACTGCAAAGCATTTCCATTGTTCTTGCAACCATAGCCGTAAGAAACAACTGGGCTAAAACTCAAACTAGCCACAGATTGAGGAACCATGGGATTTTCAAGCTGTGGAAGTTGGAGGAAAGTGTCATGGGGAATATTGAATTGCAATTCCAACTCCTTCTTGTTAGGGTAGGGTTGACGATTTGGAGCACTAGGGTTAGAAATTCGCCTCGGAGATTCAAGTTCTTGCATGAACGAGACTTGGTCTTCATACCAACATGGCGACACCATTTTCCTCACTGTTGTCATTCGTTTTTTGAACACTCTACACACAACCCACCCTTCTTCCTGGAAACCATTAAAGAAATTAGTTAGACACTAATTATTCTGGTTATTTTCATTTCAATAATGTCATTCTTAATCAGAGGTCAAGAGAGAAATAAAAAGAAGGGAAATTAACATATAATTAATTGATTAATTACCTGAGGAGTTCCATTTTCATTACTTTCTAGTCGATACTCATGCATGATCCAGTCAGATTTCTGTCCATTTGGGGCTCTTCCTTTGTAAAACACGAGAGTTTTTCTCATTCCAGTAAGACAATGCTTACAGTAAATTGCCTTGTCTCTCCCAGTAGCTTTCCAGAATCCTGCTTTTGTAGCCCTATTGGTACGAGTGCCTGTGGGGTACTTCTTGTCCTTATGACTAAAGAAATACCATTCATCTTGTTCATCGCTTCCATTTTTGCATAATTCTACCTCACAGAGTAACAAATGTTAGCAGTATAGTTTATATATTATATGAATTATTCTAAGGGAGCTGAATAAGAAGGTTTATCATACCTTGAAGATCCCATGGTTCGATTTTATAGAGATCGACATCTTTTATCACGTCTATGTCAATCCTTTTAGAAGCTACCTTTTTCTTGAGGTAGTAATGAACAAGTTCTTCATCCGTGGGATGGAAACGAAATCCAGGAGGAACATGTGAATAAGTATCCATATCAGCTCTAGATTTTAACCTGCTTTTGAGGGAGGAAAACTCAAATTAAAACCATCAGCCTTCTTTGTAAAAGATTTAAAATTTAGCATATTTTTTCTCATATAAAACTTGTCAAATATTTATTAATCGTTTATATTTTATAAATTCTTCAACATTCATAATAATAAGACTACAAGTTTGCATTTTCACCAACTTACAAAGACGATACAAAAATATCTATAAGCTAAACTTAACTAATGTTTAGGATAATAGAAGGTTTTTCTAAACTTTATATAAATTTTGAAGTTATTAAACAATAAGTCTGTTTTTCTTATTTTACTGTTCTAAAAGTCTTTATGAGAAATTTTGCAATGCTCTAACAAATAAATACCTTAAACCTTAAGTTGTGATGTATTTAGAAAGGCCTTCTGTAAACTCACAGTATTTAACTACATAAATTTAGTTTTTATCATTTTATTTGATATCTTAAATAAATTTCTTAATTATTCAAAATATATTTAACACTTTTTTAATTTTAAGAAATTAAATATTTTCTTAAAAAAATATTTTAACAAGGTATAACAAAAACTTATGATGGATCCAAAAACAAATATCAAAATTCACTGACGCTCATGGACAATTGAAATTTTGCATCAGTAAAAGTGTAATTGTAAATCATTCTGCAACATTAGATGCTGAAGCATAGAATTCTAGGTCAGCAACCATTCTCTGCCTCTCCCAGTAATTTCCCCCATCAGAGACCCTCGTTAAACATTTATTCGCCATCATAACTTTCAAAATACTGACTCTAAATTAAGAATATATACAATACCTCCTGGTGGACAAGGTGAATAAACTACCTATTTATAAACATCCAATTGTTGTAATAAAAACAAAACTATGATACAAAGGTAACACAGAAACAAAAATACAAATGATAAAAGTACAAGTTTATATAAACACGCTGACAACTTTTTCGTAAAAAGACAAACTGAAATGAGTTGTAACACACAATAGAGAAGGTAATCAAGGCACACTTTTCTACAATGCAATGATGCGGATGAGGCATGAAGTTGGATATATTTAGCATCAAAACAGTCTTCCATTAATTCACAGAGTGGTCGAGCACTCAAAAACTGCTGAGTCTATTGTTCAAAATGGCTTTAATTAACACACCAATACTGGAGGAAGAATAACTCAGAAGCTGATTTTTCAAACAATCAAGCGTTTTGGGGCAAAATATCATTAATTAGGTCAAGAAAAATATGTAGTCTGAATTAATACAAAGAAATTGTGGGGAGTAAAAATATAAAACCCATTTAAAAGGAAGAGAGCCGAAAAAATTAATTCAAAAGCATTATTTACCTGTAGGCGTTGATCTGATATAAATAAACTCCAACCAAAACTCACAAGATCAGAACTAATGCAAAGGAAGGACATTTTAGCATTTGACTATATTTTCTGTCTTTTTGTTGTCTTTTTTTTTTGGACTTTTCTTGTTGTTTAATAAAATCAATTCCACCATATATTTGCATGCCCTTAATAATTAGACACACTCTCACAATCATCTGCTAAAGCAAGAAGGTAAATTCTCATGTTGAGCGAGACAAAGCTAAAACATGAATCAGATTAAGAACAAGCAATCTGTGAAAGAAAAACCTTGATACATTACTCTTGTTGGAAGGTAAAAGCACAAGTGCAGAACTCTCCTTTGCAGATCTGATGAAACCAACCTCTATTGCAGCACGTATTCACTATATGCTAGATTGTGGGGTGCCTTCGGTGGACAATCTTTATAAGATCATCAATTACGACCAAAAAGAGCAAAAAGGGAAAAGAAGCAGCGCTAAAGGCAAGGAAGGAAACACGAGGGGACAAGAAAAGAAGCTAGGTTGGTGGAGAGAGCAGTTAATAGTGACCCTCGGGAATTGAAGTGAATCCAAACTGTTCTGCAGCGAGGAAGTGTCTGACTGTTGTAGGAGTTGTTGGCTACAAAAGGAGAGAGATGAGATCCCGAGAATCACTGAAAAAGAGAAGGAAAGGTAAGAGAAAGGTTGAAGAATAGGAAAATGGAGACGAGGTAGGGTTAAATAGAAAACAAAAGCACAAGTAGATGAAGAAATTAAAGTTAGAAAAAAAAAAAATCACTCTCAAGAGTTTCTCTCTCCTTATCTATTGTGTTGTAGCTAGATTACCGGTAAAGGTTTGAGTTCATAAAAGGTGGCGCTAAAACGGCGAGAGAGAAATGTAAACCCCTATCTCCACCCACCAGCAAGTGATGGTGACGACAAAAGAATAATTTTTGCTCCCAAAAAAATCCATGGATATCATAACCCTAGTTCACAAGAAAAAAGAGAAATACAAATATGATAGAAGTAGGAATATCATACAGTAAAAAAATAGAAAAAGTAACATTTAATTAGAGGAGTGTATGAAATTAAGGACGATAAAACATGCTATAAGTATAAGCTGGATACTTTAAACAAGTATATGCCATAGCGAATAATAAATAAATTACTACCCGCTCATTAACCAAGCGGGACTGTTAACATTTTTCTGTTAGCAAATAATAAAGTATCTATCACGTATTAAAAGTAAAATTACAATTTTTCAAGGTTACTTTTAATATATAAAGATTAGAAAGTGAAAAATAGTCAATATTTATAATGTTTATATATAGTCAATTTAATATACACTTCAACGAGTCTTACTTGACCATATGATTGGAGTATATTTGATAATGTAATTAAATTAAATGTCAATGAATTAGCTTCTCGTATAAACAAAATAACGCAAATAAACTTATATCTTGATCAAACTTAATCTTGAACATCATAACTTTAATAATTATATTTACATTTGCACAAATAAAATGCTACTAACCAGGACCATATATCAGTGGTTATTAAAATATAAAAAACTTATGACTAGAAAGTCTATTTTGATCAACAATTGGACAAGCTGGGAGCTGCATCGATTTTTTTATTCTCTTCGTCTATCTTAAGCAATAAGGGGTTTATTAATGATAACGAGTCGGTAATTTTTTTTTTTTTCATTATTTTTCCTCGTAATACTAAGTTGGACCAAACACATTGCACCATTAAGCTTGTAAAAATATTGAATAATTCATTTATTTGAATTCTAAAATTTCAGTTTATGACATGAGCATTTACTTTTGTATACTTTAATACGTAGAATATCTATTAATAAACCTTTACTCCTATAAATACCCATCAAGTAACTGAAGAAATTATTTGGTGCAGGATGAATAACAGGTAACTACTATCCATATCCACCCCAACCTCTTTTCATTCCTATATATTTTCCGGTGACTACTCCATTTAATAAGAAATCTATTTATAAACCACAATATTAAATATAGACATTTTTTAAAATGTCATAAAAAGGTATTAGTATTAAGTTTATACAAATATTGAAATAATATATGTGGTCATTAAATTGCTCCCAGCTGTATTGAAATAATATACTGTATTAATCCTTGGAAATGCGACGTAACTTAGCTTTTCCCGCTCTGTGAAAAAGCTGGGGATGGAAAAACAAAGCTCCAGTGTTGCAGATGCCCTGGTGTCATCAAAAGTGCAAATAAATAAGTAGACAGATAAGACAACAACTCTACTATTAGTAATTTTTAAGGTCAAATGTTCTTAAATGTTACTTTGCAATATATCCTCATAATATTTTTAATGCAAAGTTTATTTTACCATTTCTTTTTGGCTTCTTATCTCTTAGGTTTTCGGAAAAATAATAATTCTTGTTCAGTTAGAACAGTGAAGCGTCGCACGCGGGCTGTGGTTGTTTGCATCAAATAGTCTGCAATATTTTATACACAAGAAATTGTGTCTGTGTTTATATTGTATTCATTATTAAATATGCTCTTAAAGCTTCCACAGGAGGGGCCCATCCACCGACCTAAGGAATTCCAGTGAGACACTTCTCCAAATACTGCGTTTGTGTCTTCTAAAATATGTCATATTCGCAATCAGTTTATTAAATACATAAAAAATAACATTTTTACACAGTAATTAATTGAAACATTTAATTTAATTTTAAATAAACAATTATGAAAAAATAATAGACGGTGAGATTAATATGAAAGTCTGTAGTTAAAGAATGGTGTAGAAAAATACAAACTTTAGCATATGTTTTATCTCCTCATTTTTATTAGTTATGTAAATGTAAATGAGTTGTGTTGTCGTGTTTTTTTTCCGCGGTGGGAAATGGGCCCCACGGTCACGCGTGGGGTTAGTTCATTATTATTAGATTCACAATGTCTTAAAAGAACTTCTTCTGCATGTGGGATCCACTCTTTTATTTCATTCACCAAATTCTCTCTAAATGTGTTTTAATAAATATTTTAAGTATTTCCACTTAAATAACTTATATTCTGTTTAAAAATTTGATTTTTTTTTCGCCTTGTTCATTGTTTCCATCTGCTTATATAGACAATCTCAGTAATTTACCGTTATATAACTGAAATTACACATGTTTAATACTTCTAGTTAACATTTTAAACATATTGGAATATTAATTTATTTGGTTATTTGTTAAATCTTTTTTTTTTATTGAAGTCCTTGTAAAAACAAAATAAATATACAGCAAGAGTTAGTGTTTTTAATATACTTACACAGAATGAAAAATTAATAATTTTTTATTGAAAGTTTGAACTTTTAAAGTGTGACATGTGGTGCAAAGTAACTGAAACTTTAAGGTGAAACTCTGTTCATCCTCTGTATGGGGCTGCTTCTCCGCCTAAAGAAGTGGTAAATTCGTTTCCATTGAAAGTTTCCTTGACTGAATAGAGACCAAAAACCAAAAAGAGGGCTAAAAAAGAGTTCTTATTGCTTTGCCTACGTGACTAGCAAAGAAGTGAAGCAAAAATCTAATACGTGATTCAAGTGTCATCTTGGCCCCACCATGCATCCATGGCTACACTATACCCTCTCTCTGCAACCCTCCATTAATCCCAGTAACAAGAACACTACATCTGAAATTTAAAATCCCGATATTGGAAGGAAATTCTATTGGAAAAATGATATATTGGGTCATAAGTAAACAATTACATAAGATGTGGATTTTATAAGACATAGTTATTAATGTAAAATTTGTAAAAATAGTGTGAGTTGTTTAAAAGCAAAATAATATTTGTATTATAGGTTATGTGTCGTATTCTTAATCTAAATGATACAATATTTATTTTCATAAGTACTTATAAGAAAGAAAAAACTAACCTCATTAAAATTTTAATTTTTATAAATGAATAAGAAATAAATTTTAGAATTAATTTATGTGTACGTGAATTTTAATATATAAAAAGAATATAGTTAATATTTGACCCTTGGTGCGTATAAAAACATATATTTGAGAATTATTTTTGAATGACTAGTTTCTTGTTTATGGCATAAAGAAAATAGGTATAGAAAATAAATCATTGGGAATTAATTTTTTAATTTAGTAAAGTTTGAGCAATGACCATATGGAAAAGAGCTGAAGTACATATGAAGATAATTTATATGTATTGAAAGTGGAAGTGGGTATACATCAAAAGAAGGAGTACATATAGCACTCTTACCAGCATTGAAGTCAAAGCAATCACACCTTAAGTTTTCCTGCTCCAACAAAAGTTTGTAATGACACGTTGGGTCTCATGCCACTCTATGTCTATTTTAACAGAATTCATTAGTTTATAAAAGTAAGTTTTTAAGATTTAAATATGTTTTTATTTCTATGTTTATCATTTATAAAATTTGAAATCACTCTTTTTAGTCTTTATAAAGTGTATGAATTTTCTATTTGAGTTCATTTAAAATATTTTCTTTATTTTCACTCATCTACAATCTTAAATAAGTGTTCTTAGTCATTAATATCTATTTATATAAGATGAATTACATTTACTTTTAGAATCTTAAGAACTTTTTGAGATAATACTTGTTACATCAGTAATATTCCTTATAAAGTAACTCAGAGAAGGAAACTAGAGTATTTTTTCCACTGTCTTTTGCCTGAATGACATGCTGCAAACATTTTTTTTATGCAAATATGTAAGTATAATTTAAATAAATTATGAGTTGACATTATTTTTTTGTTGTTGTTGCTTCACGTGTATATTTGTATAGAGAGAGATTGATGGGTCAAAAGAAGCTTTCCAGACTCATTCATTCGGCATAAGAATTAATTGGGCCTCAAAAACTATTAAGTAGTGTAGCTAAAATTCTTGGCCCTCTATGGTTGCTCTTACTCGTCGTTTTATTTTGCGGATTGCTATTTTCTGGGCTCTACCCCTTTTACTGTTGTTGGACTGAATGTTTAGGGCTGCTGTTATTCTCAGATACCTCCTTACTACTAAGTTCACACCCCATTTTCTTAAAATTTAAAAGACTATATTGCTCCTAATTCTATCACTATTAGAACCTCCTCTTACCCCCTCACTGCATCTTCCTTTCTCTTTTCCATGGCAACCTTCTACCTTTCCATCTCTTACAAGTCACACCCTATCTCTCCATTTTCCACCTGCAAGTTCCTATCAATCATCTTCTTACATTGCGCCCTCTTGTTGCAATCGCATTTCAATGAATTTTTGTCTTTTGTTTTACGTAGACTGATGCAATATGCATGTATTTTTCGTCATGTATAAATTAAAACCATTTTATTTTGTATCTAATCCAAGTACTAATCATAATATATTTATATTGTGCATCAAAGTTAACTTTTTTAATATTTATTTTATTAGTCGCGTGCAATCATACAATCATACAAAAGTTAATCAAGATTTAGAATCAAAATGGTGTCATTCTAATCAATTTTTATAGAGTAAATTTTAAAAAAATAATGAAAATATTAAGGTTGGATATATAAGATCATTTTTATTATTTATGGAATTTTTAAAAATTTATATAAATTGGTAAAGTTTATTAGAATTACATAACTTTTATTAAAAAATTTCAAATAAGATATTATTGTTTTACAAATGCATTTCAACTTCAAAATTATCGTCATTTATTTTATTCAAATAGGACAAGAGAAACAAAATGACTATTATAATATATATGGATATAGAAAAATATTTGTGATCAATTTTCTAACGTCATTTTTTATACAAGTGTACACTTACAATAATAGGAATAGAGATACACTTTTGTAATTGAATTTTGAGTTTAGTTCCTCTGTGATTATAACTCACATATCGATCAATTTTTAATATAATTTTTTATACAAATATATCTATATATCTACATAGACATGAGTATCTAATGTAATTTTCTTTATGAGTTATTTTTTACAAACATGTAAAGATAATAAGAATAATAATATTCTTATGATTGATTTTATTTTTATACAAACAAGGTTACATCACCATTTGAATAAAATTATACTACTATTATCAATTTTTTAGTGAAAAAAATTATTATCAATTTTTTAATGAATTTTTTTCACTATTGTATAATCATATAGATGCCAACCACTTAGCAACTACTTTATTATAGTTAGAAGTCTAATGTATTTTATTACAATATAAACTAATCCTTATATACAATGCAATAACAAATTATTAATCTTTATAAATACCTTTTTTATTATATATATACACCTTACCTTATTTTTATCTAAAAATCTATATATATTATAAAGGAAAAATATTGTGCATGTGAACTTTTATTCGATTTGATGTTTGAATATCATATACTAAAATTCAAGTTCACAATTTACTAAGTTCACATTCTTATAAGAAAAAAAACAATATAATAAATTAACTTAGTTTGTCGTTGAAAAAAAAAAAGTAGAGGTGTACAATATTACATGTGCTTGCAAGTTTCCTTTCAGATTACTATTTATTTAATATTTATTACGGTAAAATTTTACATGTAGGTACTATTTATAATTGATTATAATTTCAACTGAGAAGTAAACGTTTCTGTTTTGTAGAAATCAAATTTTCATTTTTAAACCAAAGGTAACACCAGACAAGAGAACATAGAAAGCATATTATCATACATCCATGTAGTAATAATACCAAACAAATACATTGAAAAAATATTTTCCTTTTTTTATGCAACATTATACCAATATAGCTAAGTTTGATCCTACAGTTATCTATTATTATTATTATTATTATTATTATTATTATTATTATTTCTAACTCTTAAATTGCCAAGATAAAAAGATGTATTTTTTAAAAAAAAAATACAGGTCAAATAAGATATTTTGAAGCCAAATCACATCAATACGAATTGAAACGCCACATTCAAGTTAAAATTTTAATCAAGTTAAAAATTTAATCAACCCAGTTATGTTCTGACTCCAAAAGTTGAGATAAGAAGATATAGAGATTGGAATATTATTTACATTTTTTTCTGGTAATGTTTTTACGTTACATGTTTTTTTTTTCTTTAATGTTTTTACACTAACAATGAAAGTTTGAGATGATTTGCTGAGTATAATTTAGCAACAGAATACATAATAGTTCTAATGATTAATTGAAAAAAATACCTTATTTCATAATTTTTAGAACCACCGAAATAATTGCTAATATGCGAGACCATTTTATAAAAGAAAATGGTAGTTAATTATAAAAGTAAGACACTAATTAAAGATTTATTTGAATTTACAATTATTTTAAATGGAATAGTTCATATTAAACAATTATAATTTTATCACATATTTAAGTTTCCCAAGATTTTGAAGTTATTAATGTAAATCAATTAAGTGAATTTTTGTGCTGTTAATTTAATTTATTTTGCACCAATGCATGTTAGCAAAACACTTATTTAAACATATAAAATATTAAGGAGAAACAATTATTTATTTCAAAACCAAAATTCAATATATTGTTTACAACACATATTGCTATATCATAATTTAAATTATGTAATTAATAAGTTTAAAAAAAATAATTTATCCATGTTTTAAAACCCAATCTCCAGAGAAATAACAATGCTGGCAGAAGGTTCCAGAAGAAGCGCCTGGCACACCAGAAGTCTCTAGTCTCTCTCAAGCGCTTTACATTGCATATAACCCTTTCCCCAATCTCGCCATAATCAAAATCATTCCTTTTTCAGAACCCAAACCACCCAAACTGACCCTATGGCCGACGAAGCCAAAGCCAAGGGCAACGCCGCTTTCTCCGCCGGAGACTACGCCACCGCCATCCGCCACTTCTCCGACGCCATCGCCTTGTCCCCCACCAATCACGTCCTCTATTCCAACCGATCCGCCGCGCACGCGTCCCTCCAAAGCTACTCCGATGCCCTAATCGACGCCAAGAAGACTGTTGAGCTCAAACCCGACTGGTCCAAGGGCTACAGTCGTCTCGGCGCCGCGCATCTCGGTCTCTCCCAATACGACGACGCCATTTCGGCTTACAAAAAGGGCCTCGAAATCGACCCCAACAACGAGGCCCTCAAGGCCGGTTTGGCCGATGCGCAAAAGGCCCAAGCTGCGGCCTCCAGGCCCCGCTCCTCCGCCGCTAGCCCCTTCGGTGATGCTTTCACCGGGCCCGAGATGTGGACCCGGCTCACCGCGGACCCCACAACTAGGGCTTACCTCCAACAACCCGATTTCGTGAAGATGATGCAGGATATCCAGAGAGATCCTAATAACCTAAACCTGCACTTGAAAGACCAGAGGGTCATGCACGCCCTGGGGGTTTTGCTCAACGTCAAGATTCAAACTTCTCCTACCGCTGACGCCGACATGCCTGATTCGCCGTCCCCGTCCGAGAGGAAGAGAGCGGCGGAAGCCGAACCCGTCAAGCAACCCGAGCCTGAGCCCGAACCCGAGCCCATGGAGGTGTCTGAGGAGGAGAAGAGCACAAAGCAGAAGAAGGCTGAGGCTTTGAAAGAAAAGGAAGCGGGCAATGCCGCGTATAAGAAGAAGAATTTTGATACTGCAATTCAACATTACACCAAGGCTTTGGAGTTGGATGATGAGGATATATCGTATCTCACTAATCGCGCAGCTGTGTACTTGGAAATGGGAAAGGTATGTATTCTCTTTTTATTTTCTGGTTTGATCGAATTTCTGTGATTTATATTTGTATGGTCAGTGTTCACTTTTCTAACTAATTGTAGGGTCTGGTGATTTATTTGAATGTTGTTCGACTGCTTGGTCATGTTATTGCATTAAATTAAGTTTAATATTGGTTCAATTGTATTGTTTTTGTACATGTTATCCTTTCCAATTGCACGTAGAAGAACCAAGAGTGAGAGAAATGGGATCCCCCGCAGTTCAAAGATAACTGCAGAGCAATGCTGTTCCCAATCAGGGGGGACAAAATTATTTAACTAACATGTCATTTCATAATTTAATATTTGGTCTTTAACTAAATTGAATAACCTCCGTTATTTGTGTAGCCTCCTTCACCTGGGAGGCTGTTTTATTTTATAATTTATTGTGTAATTTTATTTTTTGATGATTGGGATTCATGCAGTTGAAAACTGAAATGCTGGGAATCCAATTTGGATACTCTGAATAAGAATAATTTTTGGGATGCGATTTGGGTATTATCTAACGTATTTACGGGTCTTGATTATGTGATACTTATCCCTGTCAGTCTTATTAAATAACGTAAAAGAGCACTTCCTTTTAGCAAGTGTTTGTTTAGTTATATGAAAATGATTTATGTTGTGTCGGAACACTTGCAATTACTTTGTCTATGGTTAAGCTGTCTGCGAAAGCCAACTGTCTAACATGTAATACTGGCAATTTATTTTCATTCCATACCATTATAGTTGAACGAAAAATGTGTAATCTAGCATGTATGAATTCATCAAGCCTTCAAAATTTTACCATAAAATTTCAACATTACTGGGATTGTGAGATCTTGTATCCTTTTACCTACATGTGCTTGATGCTTTACTTTACCAAAAAACTGAACAACTCCAAAGTGTTTGTGACTACTGATACGTGAGATTTTAATTAGGCCATGTTTAGTACGATGCATTTAGAGGAGGAAGATGGATAAAAATAAGGTTAATTTTCACACTGAATATCTCAACATCATTACCCCCATTTTGTTGCTGAAGCTTGTGTGTTGGATGGGAATTTGGTCAAATTTGTCTTTGGTTGTCATTCCTATGTCTTTGATTTTATTGGAAGTACACATTAGACGATGGAGTTGTATGAAAAAATTTAAAAAGAATTAAGGATAATGTATATTTCAGTTAGGAAAAGCAATCTTCCCCTGAAATTTGCATTCTTACAGCAATTCCTGGGTTAATATTTTTCAGTATGAGGAATGTATAAAAGATTGTGACAAGGCTGTTGAAAGAGGAAGAGAGCTAAGATCAGATTATAAAATGATAGCCAGAGCTTTGACAAGGAAAGGAACTGCCTTGGTGAAAATGGCGAAGTGCTCAAAGGATTACGACCCTGCCATTGAAACTTTCCAGAAAGCACTAACTGAGCACCGCAACCCTGACACTTTGAAGAAACTTAATGAAGCTGAAAAAGCAAAGAAAGATCTGGAACAACAAGAATATTTTGATCCAAAATTGGCTGATGAGGAGAGAGAAAAAGGTATAACGTCTTTTAGTTTATCTCTGCGCTCTTGATTCGATTTCACCAAGCATAATATCTTCTTTTGAACGAACTCCTATAACTATGTAACCTTTTTCTTTTATTCCGTTAACTTCTTATTATATACTATGTATTACTGAAACTGTCATGTAGGAAACGAATTCTTTAAGCAGCAGAAGTATCCTGAGGCTGTGAAGCATTATACAGAGTCTATACGAAGAAATCCGGAAGATCCTAGGGTAATAATTCTATTTGAATAGAACTGATAATACTTGTATTTAATGGAAAATGCTGATCTTTATCTGTCCAAATTCTTGAATGCTTTCAGGCCTATAGTAACAGAGCAGCATGCTATACTAAGTTGGGGGCAATGCCTGAAGGTTTAAAGGATGCAGAGAAGTGTATTGAACTTGATCCGACCTTCGTGAAGGGTTATACCAGGAAGGGTGCGGTGCAATATTTCATGAGGGAATATGACAAGGCTTTGGAAACATATCGGGAGGGATTGAAATATGACGCTAACAACCAGGAGTTGCTTGACGGCATTAGAAAGTAAGATATGGATTTACATTCCTGGATTGTGTTTTTAATATTCTGTTCTTACATTGAATGTGTAATGTGTGTCTAATAATCTAATATCCATATCAGTTGTATACAACAAATTAACAAGGCTAGCCGTGGAGACTTAACTCCTGAGGAATTGAAGGAGAGACAGGTGTGCCATAATTTTTTTTTTTTTTTTTTTACTTTATTAGCTAAATCATTGCATTTAAAAGTTGAGTTAACTGTTAAATTTCGTATTCTTGCAGGCAAAGGCAATGCAGGATCCAGAAATTCAGAACATTCTCCAAGACCCTGTTATGAGACAGGTTTGCTTCCTTTGTTTTCAATGTTAATGGATATTTCGGTGGTGAAACAAGAACGAGATGTGCTTATCAGTGTTGGGTGTGTACTGTCTATGCAGGTATTGGTTGATTTCCAGGAAAATCCCAAGGCTGCACAGGAACATACAAAGAATCCCATGGTGATGAGCAAGATCCAAAAGCTGGTCAGCGCTGGAATTGTCCAGATGAGGTAAATTTGTGGAAGAATGGCACAGTTGGTGTGAAAAAGCAGTCGATAATTATGTCTTTCAGTGTGACTAGTTTCATATTTGAATAGATTTGATTGGGAAAAAAGGTGGGGAATTTTTGACTTTTTTTTCCTACGTTTTCTTTTAGTGACTTTATATATGATTAATTGGCTTATTTCGCATGACATGATTTTATTTTAATTCAATTTCAATCGACGGGGAAGTGTATGTCGCTCTTTAATTTCATGGCCGAATTATTCTAAACCCTCTAACTTACCAACGTGTAACACAGTTGGGTTTTTGTTTCTTCTGGTGGAAAAGAAATTGAGGGGAATGAAGAAAAGAATATGAAATTCTTTTGAGCAGAGATATGTTAGAGGGATTAGGTCGGGAAATAAATAGAATCCAACAAAATTAATAGGTTTTTAGTTTAAATATATTTCTATACATAGATGAATTCCTCCAGATTTAACTAGGAAACTCTTGTACGAAACCGCAATAGTTGCCCATCGCTTAATAATAAATGTCAAAAGTTTTACTGTAAATGAAATTTGAGGAAAACATTATCGGAAAAACATAATAATTAACATATTATAGGTGGGTCAGTTAGTAGTGTCGTCCACTAAATTAATAAGATTTAAATTTTGAGTTGGAATTGGAAAAAGGAAAGTTTCAATGCGGCTGAATATAGGGTCTTAAAGATAGGTTTTTACAATGTTTTAGGCTTTATTTAGTGGTTGGGGTCAGAAGTGCGTTATTTTTGTCTAGTTTACTGTATTATGTTAATCGTATAAGGTATGTTCTACTAATAATATAGAAATTTGGCCAGAGTATATCAACAGAGTACTGAACTGGAAAATTGTTTTAAAATTACAAATCACTGTTTGGTATAACTTTTAATTTAATCATTATTAAAAACGATAAATATGTCATACTCTTCCAAATTCTATTTCCACACACATCTATTGTCCTCCTTTTGTTCGAAGCTATTTTTATCATATAAGGCCGTTTTATAGAGTAGAAATAACTAGAAATTGAGTTATAAGATTTATGAAAGAATAGAATAGTTTTATTCGATTTTTTTTTTCAAATCCTTCAAAACTTTTAAAGCTAGCATTTAGTTTTTCACAAAAAAAAAAAATGGGTACAGTTGATAGTGACTCCTTCAATAAGCGCACAGGAATTTCCCAACCAAACGCCACCAATGTGATATGGTATCATTTGAAATATCCCTTTTAATGCATATGATATCAAATTAAACAATTCCGAGTCAACAGTCACAAAGGAAAAGGGTTGGTTGCTTTGCAAAGCATTTTGGATATATCAAAGCTCAAAATGAATACGTGTACTCTAGTTCTAGGTTACTTTCAACTATTTTATTTTATAATTTAATTAAAATACACTTACCGTTTATCATATGTTTAAATTTTTTTAATTTTGTGAGTTTTATTTTGAAAATGATATCTTTCTTATCAGTTAACATCATAAAAACCACATAATTAATATATTGAAGTTAAAATAGTTGAAAATTCAAATTGACACATACAAGATGTAAGTGAAAACATTTCTTATCTTAGAAACTACACCTGTTATGGGACAATAATGGGTTAAGTTACGGCATAAGTAAGCATTTCAAGGACCTGGTTTGGGTTCATTAATTTTTAGTCACTTAAGCTTGGCAACTGAACATAATTAGTCACCTTGGTTTAGTTCATGCTTATCCGCTTCACTCAACTTTATCTCTTTCAAATTGAATTCCAAAGTTATTCTTTTCTTTCGCTTTCACAGTTTGAAATTCTGTAGGTTCTTTTCCTAGAACGAAAGAGAGGCTAATCAAATAAAATTAAAAAACCATGGGTAAGTAACTAACCCCACAATCACCGAGGCACTTAAATCGAAGCGTTCGGCGTTTCGATGACGATGATGCAACTTTCACCTGTAATGGATAACCACTCACCCCAAATCATGATAACAAATATTATCGTGGACCCGGAATAATAGGCTCTTGAAATGTGATAATTGTATTAATGTATAGATAAATTAGTCATTTAAATGTGTAATTGGGATTTTGATTTTTAAACTTTGGTGTATAAATATTTAGTTTTGGACTAAAAAATAAAAAAAAATGCCATAATTGTCACATATATTAAGACTGTGCATGGAAAAAGTTGTAGTGAGGGACTTCCAACTCAGGTGAATAAAAAGCAAAAAAGGAAAACGAGACGTTGTTGCAGAAAGGAATAATGAACAGTAACAAAATTAGCACTGAAACTCATCCTGTTTCTTCATCACCAGATTTATCTAAGCCAAAACAAGTTCAGTTCTTCAACAGGAACTTCTTATATGTCCCATATATAAACATAGAAAGGATTAAAATCACCCCTATATTACAAAAACGCACTCATGCATTACAGGGAAACAAACAACCTAAGACCAAATATATGCGTTGGAAGAGAAAAGAGACAGAAAAGAAAGTTACGAAATAGTTGCAAAAGGATTTGAGAAAGAGAAGATTAAGGAGAGGGAGTAGGGTGGGTGGAAGCAAAGTGATTAACCAAGGCCAGAGCATTGCTGGTCACTTGAGCAACGTGAACAACCCTCTCCTTTATAACATTCTTCACGTTTCCGTTCATGGCGGAGCCACCGAAGCCGTCGAGACACGTGTCGTCGTCGGTTAGGGCGGCGCTAACCCACGTCTGGACGTTGCTCATGTGCCATGCGAACTCTTCTCCCAACCCCGTTCGCCCCAACTCCCTAACCGACTGCTTCAACCGCTCCACGCTGTCACCAACGGTCTCCACACAATCTTGCACCGCCCTCCACTCCCTACCCTTCAAGCCTCTTGCTTTCGACATCTTCTTCAGGAACGAAGCCGAGGATCGAGTCCTCGATATGCTCACCGACAAAGCCGTCAGCGCGAGTTGCCGGTCGCTTCGGTGGATGACGGTTGCGTAGGCCAGCAGCGAGTGGACGCACAAAACAGGGTAGCGCGTGGCCCTGCACGAGGACTTCACGAACTCTGCGGGGTTAGGGTCTGAGTGTTTGGTTATGGAACATTGTGCGGTGGCGCTCATGTAAATTACGAGGTTGATGAGAAGCAGTGAAACGAGTCTCACTGTGGTTGCCATGTCTAACTATACCGTACAAGGATGAAGATTTTGTCTGGTTGTTGTTACATGCTCAGGTTGTTTCTATATAGGGGCTAGCAACTCCAAAATCTTTTCTTTCTGCTTTTCGTCTCACTAAGTTCTGTGGTGCGTAATGACAGTATAGGGACCTGTAGCACTTCAAATGAATGGAAGCAAAAGACTGATAAAGGCAAAGGAAAGAAGAAATAGACGTCACAAAAATAGATGTAGTAGGAAAATAAAATCCACATTCTTAATAGTGCTAAAGTATACGAACCATAATTGCTATTATACAAGTTATATATATTGTTTTAATTAGAAACATTTATTTCTGTTAGTTTAGTATTTTATGGATAAACAAATTTATATATTATAATACTTCTTTATGGATAAAAAAAATTATATACTGATTTACCGTAAGAATAAGTAATTCGCGATGGAGAAAACAAAAGGGTAATAAACATTATAATGTTAACATTTGTCTTTCAAAAAATATCGGGAAAATATTATTTCTTTACGAATTCGAAAATTTAAAAAACTCTCGTATCGTAGCACCAGAATCTATCTTGATTTTCGTCAAAGATTCTATTTTTTATTTTAAAATTAAAATTCAGCTAATAGTTTTTATTCGCATTTATTTAAGCCATGTTTGTGCAAATATAATACATATTATACGCACTGCGGAAAAAGTTAAGTACTCGACTTTTGTTTTCCATTAATTTGTGTGCTTTGTTTATTCTTTTTAACTCTAAAATTATCTAATGAAACATAGCCACGTAGGATTCCAAATCAGTTTGCACACATTATTTGTACCACTAAGGAAGGCTCTTTACCGGATGACAAGATGGTTTGATGTTAAATATATTTCTTATCAATTTTACATTTTTAATACGTTATTAAAACTGATAAAATTTTATTTAAAATAATTAGTCTATCACAAACTTTCTCGGATGATAAATTTATTAAAAATATTGATTGATAGTATGCATATTACATTTCATAACAGTTAATTTCTCAAATAAAAAGTCAAATACACAATCAAATGTTTTTTTTTTTTAATGTTAAATCTTATGTTAAATGGCAGCTTAGTCTAAATCATAAATTAGAAGTTAGAATAACTTCAAGTTTTATTTGAGAGTAAAAAGAAAATCAAATTTAGAATGTTGGTGATTTTATTTAATATAATTTTCACCTAAGAACTGAATCCAAATTGAATAGATAAATGCAGTTTTTAGGTTCATGATTGGTTCAATTTTTGTATTTTTTTAATCAATTCTCTGGTAGCACAAAAAATATAATCAAAATATTCTTATTTTTATTTATTTTTAAGTATATATTACATTCTTAATATTTAGGAATGAAACACTATATAGTTTACTCTAAATTATTTTAGATTAATATCATATTCATAAATTCTTCCATATACTAGAAAAAATCTTAATCTCTTCTACTCAGGTAAATACACCATATGCCAGCTCCGATGGCAATACAACAAGACACATAATAGAAACTATTCCTTCGCCCATTTCTATTTGGAAATCATTTTGTTATGCTCAATAAGGTGGAATGAATGAATGGAATAAATTTTTTAATGGATGATATAAAAATATTAATTTTCATTTATTTTGATCAACTAAATTTATTTAATAAAATTCCGATTCAATACATTTATTAATCATTTTTTAATGTATATCCAACCCATTCATAAAAAAAATATTTTAAAAAATTACAAACAAATTACAAAAATAAATGTTGTAAAACAAATTTAAAAATATACTTTTGATAATTTACAACATAGATAAATTTAAGAGAACTTTAATAAAAAAATTGGTTAAACATAAATGGATTGTTTAGCCACTCTTTTAACCAATAGGTTTATATAGGAGAAATTTGCTTATAATTGTTTTAATGCGGGTTTGCAGAGTTGTATTCCATAAAAAAAGTTAAAATAAAAATTATAAGCACAATATACCTTCTTGAGATGCCCGTGTGATAACGTAGTTGGCAAATAAGATTACTTTGTAATTTTGTATGCTTCTGTTTTAATCAGCAGTTTCATCTCATCTCACTAATATTGACAGTTTATCATGAAGTCATGTTCAATGGGTAGTTTGAATAACTGCACTTTTGGAAATTGAAGCAACTAAAGTTAACATTAACCACTAAATTGTACCCCTATATTAATGATAAATTTTCACCTAGTTACTAATTGTAAGTTGCCAATGTAAACCCATTTCATTGACACCAATCCATCCTTCAAGCTAGTGCAGAATCAAGCTACACGGTTCATGGGGAAGTCTATGTATATTCTGGTTTTAAAATCAATTTTTATCAAAATTTCAGTGAAAGATACACAGGCTGTATTTCAAAATTTACAATTTCTTAGTTCAGATATTACAATTGCTACCGCAACATCTCAGTTCTTTAGTATTTTTTTTATTTGATACATTTATCAACAATACAATTTTCAGAAAAATTAATAGAAAGATGGGAAAAAACTTACTATATGAACTAAACTGTAATGTACCTAATAACAGACCCCCGTAGCTTCTCCATGTATTCTGCAGCCTGTTTCTGCAACAAGGAAATTAACATGTAAGACTTTTCATTACAAGCACATCTCAATATCGCTTAAGCACCACAGGCTTGATTGTATAGTTCATTATTCAACAAAAAAAAATCATGTTCCCGCAATCCCAAGTCCATTAATAGACAACTACCAGTTGAGAGCTTTTAATCTTATTTTTCTAGTCCTATGGCATCAAAATGTTCCAATATTGGTTACATACAATACAACCGAGTGATACTGCGATTAATTTTGCTAAATATTGCCAATTCCGCTAGCAGTTTCTACTAACAATGGAAAAAAAATCCAAATCTATCGTTACCTGGTTACCCTTATGTGCATTTGCTATGTTTTCATCTAAAAGTGCCAACACAGATCTATTAAGTTCATTCTTTTCAACCATATCCAGCAACTGCATCGAAGACAAATTAGAGTGAGCATAACTTAAACAAAACCAACAAACTTAAAAAGAGAGACACGAACAAGACATACAGTTCCTTTCACATCCTTTGATGTCAAGATTTTGGTTAAGCTTTGCCTGGCTTTTATGAGTTCGCCTTGCATCTTATCGTAGGCTTCTGTATTACGAGATAGGAACAAGGAGTGAGCTTATATATTTGGCAAATTCCTAAACTATCTCTTTTTTAACTATTAACAAACCTATTCCTTCCTGTATGGCTTTCTCTAGAGCCTCCAGTTCAATCTGTCTTTCCTCCATGTGCTGCAGAAACAACCGGTGTAAAATAAGCAGACACAGGCATGTTTTACCCAAATCAAATATTTTTAAGGAGCCAAAAAAAAACTTGGTACCTCTGTTTTGTTAACAGCGAATCGAAGCTGTCCTAACTCGAATTTCAGTTGAGCAAAGAATCCTTCATCCAATCTGCAGAGTCAATACAAATAGGTCATAAGAAACTGATTGAGTTAAATTAAAAGGAAACAAAGGGTTAAAGATGAAGTAGGAACCGCGGTCTCATTCTTGCAATCTCAAACTCAATCTCCTGAGCTTCAGTGTCAAGGAAGTATTCAATGAGCTCTTCGGGAGTATCGGGAATAATACGGGACTGAGTAATGAAAAACGAAGAACAAAACGAATGAATAACGCAAGAAATAGTTAATAAATAAAAGGAACATGAAAGGGAAAATACTTGTCGAAGGGTTTGACGGCGTTCTTTCTCTTCCCGAACTTCACGTTCGAAGGCTTCGCGGGCTTCAGCGTCTCTCTCGAGGCGTCTTCGAAACTCGAGCCTGGCGAGGTGGCCGGTTTGGGGTGGGCCAAGCAGGCCTTCGGGGTCCTTCATTCGCGCAACAAAATTTGAAACACAATTTGCAAGACAAGACCATAAGACATAAGAGAAGTAGTTTGGTTTGGTTTAGTTACCCATCCAATGGACAAAATTGTGGGTGTGCGCCACCTGCAGTTGCTTCTCCTACGATAACCAGTGGCAGCACTCACACTTGTGGTAGCGATGCCAAAGCTAAGCGTGGCCATTGAGATTGAACCTGCACTTCTCTCTCTCTCTCTCTATCTATCTCTCAATAAACTCTCCACCTTGCAACTGCAACTTCCTTCCTTTCCAAATCAAATTTGCTTTATCCTTTACAACTTTGGAAATTTGGATAGCTCTGTAATTCGGTTTGTTCCACCCTGCCCTTGTTTTTTTTTTTTTGTCCATTCCTCCTTCATTTTTTTTTTGAACAAGCTTTTCTGTTGGGTTTTCCAGAATGGACTGGGCCATTTGGCGAATGTGGCAGTTTCTGTTCATGGACTCGTTCACAATGGTATGCGGCTCACAGGGGATGTTCCTTTAGTATTTAATATGGAGGGGGAAAAAATATAGAGAATTTAATATTTTTTATATATACTTATAAATGAAGAAAATAATTAGTTTATGTATAGATTAAAAACCAATTTTTGGAGAAACTAAATTATAGAGAATTTTATGAAAAGCTAAAAACAAGAGTTTATGCATTTAATATTTATACAACTTTTCTCTTTTCACTTCTCTAAAAATCAAAAGTCACAAGTTATTTTAAGCTTATAATAAAAAGTTCATTTTTTATTTTAATGTATTTATAAAAAATTATCCAAATAATTTGTAGCAAGTGAATCACGCACCTTCCATTCCTGTTTTTTCACAAATTGGAACCACACTTTAGTGGGAACATTTTGTGTAACATCCTACCAATTAACTCCTTTTTTTTCTTTTTTTACATGGATTGACTCATCATTTTTTGGCTCTTCCTAGCTAGTTTTAGTTAGTTATTATCCCTTTACTCATTTGATTGGAAATCCTGAAGAAACGTTTTTTGGAACGATTTTTGAGTGAGCCAAAAGAATAAATTACACATGGCCTTGTAGAGGATATACTTGTTGAAGTACGATTCAATGTCTGTAGAGAGATTGAAAGTTGAATTTGATTTGAACCCGCCCTGATCTCTGGAAATTCAGAATGCGTTTCCCATTATAGGTTAAAAAATTAGCCAAATACCACAGACAGTGACTTAAAATTTCATTTGAAGCAGATGAATCAACGTACTACAGTATTTGTGAATATGGCCATCCTTTTGTTTGAGACCTTCAAGATGATCAAAGGTCAAATGCCAATTTTATAGTGTTTAGGCAACAAGTGGTATGGATATGATGGGTTGCCAGGAATCAAGGAGAGAATAATTTTTTCTTTTATTTTGGTCTCATGCTCAACCATTCATTTTGAAGCTTCATAATTATTAGGCTACATTATTCAACCTACCTCACAATATTAAGTTGAAAAACGTTTGGAATCTTATCATACGATGAGGTCAGCGTTAACAATTCGTTTGTGTTATTTTCAAACGATAAATAAATCCCAATATTAAATTTTTTTTTTCCATAAAATTGACAAGTTGAGACAATTTTTTTTGGCTTTAATTAAGCATTATGCGAGGACGTGGGATCTCGTCTTGTGATTAGGGAAGTGAAAATGGGGAGTCCAGCGAGGCAATCATAGATTTGGAGGTATTTAAGATGGTAGAAGAGAATGGAGAAACCAAAAGTAGAAAAAAGGACACGATCATAGGTAACAAGAAGAAGAACAAAATGAATGCGTGGTTGATGACGTTGGTGTCGGTGTTGGTGTTGAGCAGCACTGTGATTGGGTTTGCGAATGGAAAAATTGCGCCAGAGTGCTCGAAGCCGCTATCTCCATGCCTTGATTTTACGAACTCCACTAAACCACCTCAAACTTGCTGCGATCCAATCAAAGAAATAAACGCAACGCAGAACTCATGTTTCTGCCAACTTGCATTAACTCCTGGAGTACTTGAACGTTTAGGTATCACTGTCTCTCAAGCTACCCAACTTCTTCAATCATGCGGCATCAACTTCAACGTCACCATCTGCAAAGGTTAGCCCATAATATCAATTCAAAATCCCCAGAGTAGTGTTTTGGTGTGAATGAATTTGATATTATACAAGATATCAAATTTTATTTTATTTTATTTTATCAAAATTTCAGCATTTTTCTCATCGGCTCAGCCTCCGTCGTTGGTGCCGCCGCCGCCCCCAGGTAAGAATTCTCGATTTTTTTTTTTTCACTCAATCACTTCATAACAATTTTTTTTTTGTTATTAAATGATATTTTTCATAATCCTTGGTCTATTTATTTTCATTTATTCATGACAATAGAAGCAGCTTATGGAGTAAACAAGTGATTTAAGACAAATTTGTACATATTCTTTTTAAGTATTTTTTGAATAACCTTAATGATAAGTTATTTATAAAGTTGATTATGAATCTTATAAAATAAGTTGAAAGAGAATCTTTTAATAAAATTTATCTTTAATATTAGAATAGTTGTATGGTTTGTTTTATCTTGAATACTGCATTTTTATCATTTTGCAGCAATGGTGAGAGGCGATGAAGGAGGCACAAGCAGAGCTACATTGAGTGGGTTATCCTTCGCACTGTTCTTCTGCGTTTACGTTGTGTTTAATTAGGAGGATTGATTTTCCCTTCACAAAACCTTTAATGGATTGGAATTCATTACTCATTTCCATTGTTGATCAATAGGTTGTATCTCCTGCAATTTCAATTTCCTTTGTTTCATGAAAAATCTTATTAATGTTCCCAAGATTTGTAATTTATAAGATTAGTCACAATCTATTAATAAGACTTTTATTTAAACTAGTTAAATTTGTTTCTGGACTTTAAATCAGTCTCAATTTATTAGTAAGAATTTGATTTAAATTGGTGAAATTCATGTATAATGTCTGGATATACATAAGTTTGTGTAAAGGTGATATAATGGATATTCTGTTAATTTATGTGTGGGAGGAACGTTTGCTTAAAGGGTTAAATAATTTTATTTTTGTCTTTCTCCAACTTGGAATCTTATAAAAATCATTCAGTTGAATCTCACTTCTACTTGTTTAAGATCCAATTTTTCAGTAAGACACGTTGCAATTTCTAAACATAATATTTTAATATCATGTATAATTAAATCATAATCTTAAAGAGGCTTATCATTACAGATTACGATTAAAAAATCTAATTTATAATATATATATATATATAAGTAAGAAAAGAGTGTTGCTAATATATAATAATTTTAAAAAATGTTGGATTTCCATCTAGGTTGAAATGACTCAAAATGCCCTAAAATTATTGTGTCTAATTTTAAAGTTGAACTTATTAAAATTAATTTTGAACTAGATCATGAACACCTTAATATATGATAATTAAAATCATTATAAATTAC
>Ga0209489_101726_pt1 | contig 44952 bp, 22 predicted proteins | sample SiratrowhiteBW_FD_187527 | JGI IMG/M metagenome (GOLD analysis project Ga0209489, IMG submission 187527) | Root nodule microbial communities of legume samples collected from California, USA - Siratro white BW (SPAdes) (version 2) | ecosystem: Host-associated > Plants > Roots > Nodule | place... | reverse complement strand
ATATATATATATATATATATATATATATATATATATATATATATATGTGTGTGTATTGAGTCTATATTTAGAGGAGTAGTGATAACTTTCTTCAAAAGTAGTAAGAGATGAACATTGGAAGAACGAATGATGAAGACTAAGAAGTTTGATGACAAAGACTTCGGATTTTGGAAGATGCAGATGAGGGACTATTTGTGTATCAGAAGAAGTTGTATCAATCCTTAAAGGGGCAAAAGTCAAACAACATGGAGAATTCAGATCGCGAGTTGTTAGATCGACAAATACCTAATTTGATTTGATTGGAATTGGCAAAAAAAATGTTACATTCAACATTCTAAACGAGATGACAATCGAAGGCATGATATACACGTAATCAAATATGTGCAAAAAGTCATTTGTATACAAGCTAATCAATCTTAGATTGCTTAATTCAATTGTTATTTACATTAATGAATTTAGCACACAGTTATTTTTTATTGGGATCAAAGCATATAAACTTTGACTATAGGATAAAAACGTTAATTCTATTATTATCTCTTTCGAATAGTTAGGATGTAACTACTATTGTAGATAGTAGTTCTCTAAGTAATACGAAGTTAAGGTTTTACTTGATCTTTAATGTTTTCATGAAAACTTTAAAAATAGTTTCTAGTTGTAATTCTAATTCACTTTCAATATTTAGTATTGAAAATAGTAAAAGAAGTAATAAAAAGGGTAAAATTTAGGACTAGAATATAAATAAAATTTCAAAACTAAATTACTTATTGAAATCATCAAAATCTAAATGAATATTTTACTAATTAATGTATTATTACGTGTGTCAAACCTTTATGTATCAAATCACATTAAATTTTTATGTCAATTTTTTATAAAAATTTGTAAATGATATGATATATGTGATTGATAAAATAATTTTTTAGTAGATAAAATTATAATTTAAATTAATTTAAAATAATAATTTGTTGAGTGTGATTAACAAATTATTATTATTATTTTAATCGATAAATTTATAAGATTATTAATTATTTAAATTATTATTGTTAATATGTTACTATTATTTTATAAATTTATTTCATTATTGTTATTATTTTAAATTTTATTATTATTATTTAACTATTTTTATTATTATAATTATTATTTATGATTTTATTATTATATTTAGTTTTTAATATTTATTTTTATAATTATCTTATTTTTTTATTTTAAAAATTTATTATTAATATTTTTTTCTACTAATATTTTATTGTTATTATTATTTTATAATTTTATTAAACTTATTACTGTTTTAGTAATTATTAATATTATTTTGTATATTATATAATTAAATTATTATTTTTATAAATTTATCTTGATTATTATAATAATTTTTAATATTATTATTGTTTTTATTATTATTTTTATAATCTTATTAAAAACTATTATTAATAATAAATATTATTATTATTATATTATATTATATAACTAATTATATTTATTTTATTATTATATAAATATACACATTAATATATTAATAATAAAATAAAACGTTTGAAAATTTTTTCCTCCTTCATATCATCACAAATCTTCACTTCTAAGATAAGAAAGTGTACAATAAAAGAATTTTCTCGATTTTCATGTTTTATTAATATCTTTCTCCTAGTTTTTCTAACTTTCTTTCCTTTCTATACGCGCCTGCAAATTAACGCTCTAATCCAAACGCGTGAAAGTGTACGTGACTAATTTTTTTTAATCATTTAAGACCTTGACTACTTAATTAAATCAATAATAAAATAAGAATTTATAAATTAAAAGACTTATGAACTTGTTTTTTTCTTTTCATAAAATATTTGGATTAAGAATAATTTATTTTTTACATTTATATGATATAACACCAAATTACTAAGGCATAGATGTACTACTTATTATTATACATTAGTATATATTGGAGAATTTTACTTTATACATTACTTATTTTGATAATAATAAATATACCATTATATAAAAATCTATTTAATAATTATAACAAAATGCTTAAGACCATGAATCTATATGGTTTCATAAGAGTTTGTCAAATACAAAAGTTACACAAATATAAGAAGATAGACACTTGTTATATCAAAGCGCTAGATGCAAAAATAAGAAAATAGATATAAGTTTCATACAAGTTGAGTCTAAAGTTACACCCTAAAATGCTTTCAAAATCCAATAGTCGAAATAAACATATGGATATCTCATTTGATTTTCAACCCACCAACCTTTACTCAAACTCACTAATCCACTTTTTAGAATTAAAATTGAAATAAAAATTAACTTAAAGAGTTAAATTTTTGTATTTGATTGTTTAAAATATATAAATATTCAATAATGTTACAATTTAAATATTTAAAATTTAACTTTGAATTATTGATTATAATTCAGTATTTAACATATAAAAAATAATAATTTTCAATTTGTCATTGCAGCCAATAGTTAACTTGTTCAAAACTTTAAAATGTATTTACATAATTAAATACAGTTTCAATATATATATATATATATATACTGGTGGACTAATTTTTCACAACTTGATAGACTAAAAACAAACCAAAATGACCCATTTTAACATTATAAATCTGCATTAAAAAAAAAAAGTACTTGATAAATAAAGAAGTTCTTTAAAGTGACTTTTCTGTTTAAAGTTTAACATACTGAACAATCTATGACTAAATAATTCATTAAACTTATTATAGTGAGGGAGGTATTAATAGCTTCCATTTTAAAGGACTGAAAATTCGTTTCCAAGTTATTTAAAAGTTAAGGAAGTTTAACAGTTTTCCCTCAAATTCCTTTCACGCAACACGCAATGATGTCTGAGCAGATTAAGAGTGATGAGGTTATATGAAGAGACATCCACTTTTCAGAAGATATAATAACCAAGAAGAGTGTAGAGAAAACCAAACGACGCTTTTGTTGTTCTACATAATACATTTTATGCCGAAATATATCTCTCAGATTTTTCCTCTAGCAGTTATCAGAGCAGTTAAAATTCCAAAGGGTATCAGTTTTCATCGTGCAAGCTTCTCGTGATTATTTTTTTGTCAAGGAAGCTGAACTCACAAGGAATGATGGAAGGTGATACTTCAAGTAAGAAGGTGCATGGTGATTATGGTTTCACTAACTTGATTCTTTCTTGGTCCATTGAAGACATTCTAAATGAAGATCTTTACAGGAACAAGGTTAGTAGTGTCACTGTTCCTGCATTCTATCTCATGTTCACAGTCATTTTTTTCTTGTTGTAGATTCATCTTATGTCAAGTATTTTAATGCTTATTTTGGCATACGCTCATGACATGTTCTTCTTTTTGGTTGGTGTGACTTTTTCACTTGATCAAAAAAGTGTCTTTGCATGGCTATATATATATTGCACATTTTTCTCTACAAGTTATGCATGGCTTGATTTTAGTTGTCCTTTGGTTTTCAGATCGAGAAGATTCAACTATCGTTTCAGAACATTGATCATTATCGTGAATCTTATACCTATCCTTTCTTAGAAGAAACTCGTGCACAGTTGTGCTCAAGCATGGAGATAATACACCAAGCACCTTGTGCAGAGGTGATTGGTCTGAAGGAGGCAAAACCACTGCAACATAAATTGTATAACTTGAAAATTAGTAGCTGGAAAAATAGGTTTTCTCATTCTGGGGAACCATACAAAGCATTGCATAGTGATGTTTTGATATTGTCTGATTACAAACCAGAAGCTGTAAAAGACCTTCAAAGGATTGGAAGGATGTGGAGTTTTGTGTCAGTGGTAAGGACAACTGAAGACGAGGATGATGACAATATCAATTTAAAAGTGAAGGCAGCAAACGAATTTGACCCTACAGATTGGAGGAACAAGCCTCTATTTCTCATTTATTTGACAAATCTAATGCCTAATAAAAGAATCTGGTCTGCACTTCATATGCCTGGTAATTTTAAGATACTCCAGCAGACCTTATGTAGCAAGAAGGTAAGAATTTTAGTTCTTGGTTTTAACATGTTTTTATTCTTAAAAAATATGAAGTATATTTACGATAGTATTCATTTATTAAGATAGTATATATTCTTAATATGTTAGTATTTATGTTAGCTTTTATGGACAATGTGAATAAAATTTGAATTGGGAAATTATAATTTTAAGCATTGAAAAATGTTTAGATCTAAATTTTATGTACTGGTATTATATTTTTAATTTAGCATCTTAAAGTATTATTCAGTGTTAAATGCTAGGCATATATGCATCCATGATTTGGTAAATGCATATTGTCTGTTATTTTATTGTTACAGAATTCAACACACTATGCTTTGTTGCTATTATTTCTTAATGATTTTTAGACCAGACTAACCACACCAACCAGATGAATTTATTCTCCAATTCTAATAATGTAGTTATGGAAATTATCTTATGTGTTGTTTAAGAAAGTTGATTTTTAAATTAGTTCTACAACTGATGAATGTGTGATGGAAAACAGGATGAGGAACGTTGTGATTGTAGCTCTCTGGCCAATGCTTTAAGTGATGACTGTTCATATCAACTGTTATTATCAGAGCTTAATATGTCACAAAAGGAGGCAATTTCTTCATGTCTTTCTGGCATCGATTGTAATCACAACACAGCCGTGAAACTTATATGGGGTCCCCCAGGCACAGGAAAAACAAGAACTTTGGGCACACTGCTTTTTGGTCTGCTGAAAATGAAGTATAGGGTACTTGTATGTGCCTCCACCAATGTGGCCATAAAAGAAGTTGCTACACGTGTAGTAAATATAATGAAAGAGGCACATAGTAAGGAATCTGGTGATTTGTTCTGTTATATGGGTGAAGTGCTATTGTTTGGAAACAATGAGAGGCTGAAAATTGGAGAAGATGTTGAAGATATATATTTGGATCATCGAGTACATGAGCTGACAAAATGCCTTTTTGATTCTACTACTGGATTTAGATATTGTCTTAAATCAATGATTGAACTTCTTGAATGTTGTGTTTCCCATTTTCAATTGGAGGTAAAGCTGAAGAGAAACTCCAAATCATTTCTAGACTTTCTGAGAGAAAAGTTCCAGTCAGCAACAAGGCCCCTACGATCGTGCATTTATATCTTGTGTACGCATTTGGGGAGGAGTTTGTTGAAACATAACTTGCGGAAATTAGAATGCTTAAATGAGGCCATTGAATCATTTCAGGACTACTTGTTTCAAAGTAATTTGCATTCTAAAGAATTGGAAAGGCTATTCACCTATAAAAGTTTACCAGAGATGGCTTCTTGGTCATTTGATAGTGCAGCATACACGTTGTACATGAAGCGAATTGCATGTCTTAATGCTTTAAGGACCGTGAAAAATTCAATTCATGAGTTCATGCTAATAAAATCTCATTCATATGACTCAATCAGAGAGTTTTATTTCCAAACATCGTCATTGATATTTTGCACAGCTTCTGGTTCTCAGAAGTTACATTCTTTAACCGTGGAGCCATTTAACATTTTGGTTATAGATGAGGCTGCACAGCTTAGAGAATGTGAATCAATGATACCTTTATTACTTCCAGGGATAAACAATGCCATTCTTGTTGGCGATGAGCTTCAACTGCCATCAATGGTTAGAAGTAATGTATGTAATCACTATCAAGCAAGTATTATTTTTTCTATCAGAGAATTCTTCCTCCCAATTGCTCCTTTATTTCTAATTTCATTTGTACTTATTTTTTTGTGTACAAGGTTTCTAAAGAAGCTGGTTATGGGAGGAGCTTATTTGAAAGATTGAGTTTATTAGGTTACAAAAAGTCTCTCCTTAATATGCAGCACAGGATGCACCCGCAAATTAGTTCTTTCCCAAATGCGTATTTCTATTCCAACAAAATTCAGGATGCACCAAATGTGGAAAGAAATGACTTTGGGAAGAAATACCTCCCAGGGCCAATGTTTGGTCCTTATTCTTTTATAAATGTAATTGGAGGCAAAGAGCAACTTGATGATGAAGGAAGAAGCTACAAAAATTTAGCAGAGGTCGCAGTTGTGATGACAATACTGAAAAATCTGCACAAAGGTTTGTTCTTCTTCTGTTAATATTTTCAGCATTAATTTATAAGATTTTTTCTTGCTTTTTTATTGTTCTTTCTAGCTTTGGTGCTAGACCTTAGACAACAAGACAATAACACGTCTTTTTTAGAAGAACATCTCACATATTTTAGTCTGCATTTCTTTATTTAGAAGAAGTTCAGTTCTGAATAAGAAGATTTAGATGGTTTCTATCTACGAAATTCTAATTGTCCTGGTAGTATGAACTAAAGTTAATTTGATTCACCTCAGTGTGAAAAAATTAACTTTATTATTTTTCACTTGTATATTGACTAATTGAAGTAGCGAAAAAGAAAAAACAGAAAGACGGTGCTTATATTCCATTATGTCTGAATTGGAAACAAAAACTGCCTTTTTTCTGTAGCATGGTTGACCTCAAAGCATGAATTCAGTATTGGTATTGTGACTCCCTACGCTGGCCAAGTTGCGGCAATTCAGGCCAAAATTGGAAAGATTTATGAAAGTCATGATGGATTTAATGTGGTTGTGATGTCTGTTGACGGTTTTCAAGGAGGGGAGAAGGATATTATTATGCTATCAACTGTAAGAACAAGTAAGAGATCATGTCTTGAGTTCATTTCCTCTCCACAGAGGACTAATGTTGCTCTTACAAGGGCTAGGTAGGTACATCTTGTGCTCTTAACTTTTTTCTATTTAGTACAGTTTTATTTGCTTTTTAGGGCGTGATATTAACTGAAAAGCTGCATTTGGTTTGATATCTTGCAGGCACTGCTTGTGGATTTTGGGGAATGAATGGGCCATTACAAACAATGAAAATGTTTGGAAGGCTATAGTGCTTGATGCCAAGAAGCGTAATTGCTTCTTTAATGCAGACCAAGACGAGGAAATGGCGAAAACTATATTGGATTCCAAGAAAGAGGCTGATCAGTTTGATGATTTGCTTGATGCAAATAGTGTCCTTTTCATGAATAAATTGTGGAAGGTATATGGTCCTGGACTTATTTTATTCATGTTCTTTATTTAACTTCTGATTGTTCACTGCTACTTTTATAGTTCTCACTTTTTTCTTCTTGGGTTGCACTTTTTTGAGTTGTTAGCAACTCCTTCAATGTTTATTTTCATAATAATATTTGAATGTACAACATCTAGCTTATAATCTAGCAAAAGCATTTCCTCAAGTAATGATAATTGATATTTCATATGTCATTAAAATTGAGTATGATTGAAATAAATCACTGTTATTTGGTCCAAGTTGAAGCCATTTATGACCCGACTAATTTGCATTGCTACCAATGTACATATCTGCAGGTTTCTTTTAGTGACAAATTCCTGAGGTCATTCAAAAGACTAAGATCTGAAGTGACCAAGAACAAGGTTATAAACCTTCTTGAAAGACTTTCCAGTGGATGGAGACCTAAATGGTCCAATGTGGATTTGTCTTGTGAAAATTCAACTCAGATTTTGAAAAAGTTTAAGGTTGAAAATAACTACGTTATTTGTTCAATAGAAATAGTCAGAACTTCAAGGTATATTCAGATTTTAAAGATATGGGACATATTGCCTTTAGAGGATATTCAACAGTTGGCTAAGCGCCTTGACAATGTGTTCCAAAGATACACTAAAGAATACATTACTATGTGCAAAAAGAAAGGAACGAGAAATATTGGGTGAGTGCTTTCAATTGCATTAATTTAAAACATTTAAGCTCTTATTGCATTAACTGATAAGGAGAATTGGTCTTTTCTCCTTATGAACAGGGACCTAGAGTTTCCATTGAATTGGCCACTTTCAGCCAACATCCAAAAATTTCAGAATGATCATAATAATGCAAATGGAGACACAAATGGCAATGAAGATGCAAGTGAAGCTGAAAAAGCAAGGGTTGAGCATGAGGAGTGTACGGCGTTGATGAAGTACTGCTCCATCGCAAGAGATTATATGCTTCATGGACAAGATAGTTTACAAGTGGATCTTCCATTCGAGCTAACTGAGGAGCAGAGAAACATCATTCTCTTCTCTCAGAGTACATTTGTACTCGGTCGTAGTGGTACGGGAAAAACCACGGTGTTAATAACTAAGCTTATTCAAAATGAGATATTGCACCACAAGGGAGTTAAACAGTTCTACGGATCCGAAATTCATGCAAATCTGGAACAGTCCAAGGAGATTGCTACTGAGACTGAGATACCAGTTTTAAGACAATTGTTTGTGACATTGAGTCCTGGACTATGCCAGAAGGTCCAACATCATGTTTCTCTTTTGAAAAGGCATGTATAGCTTTTTTTCATGATACTATATATATCCTTTATCAACCTCTTGGTTTTACTTAATTTTTAAAAGTATAAAATGATGATGGAAATATGTAATAAAGGCTTCTAGGTTGAGACCCTTTTATCAGATTATAGCTTACATATCACGTTATGTTTTTTTTTCTTTCAATTAAAGTAAGTACTCTCACGTTTTTCATATATAAAAGAGTTTTTATATATGATGTATGATCTGTAGGGTAATGCTAATACCTGACCATAGACCATCTAAGCAACAAATGAATGAAGTTCATAAGTGAATTTATCTGAAAGAATGTTGTATCTAATGTTTTTTGTTTAATAAACATTGTAATAATATTAAATGTTGGGTCAATCCATGTCTTTGATTTTATATTTGGAAAGATGAGTTCCAGAAGGTATTTTATTGGTCCTCACATACTTTCATTGAATTGAGTAGCCCTTTCGTTGTTTTGCTATGGTTACTAAAGTTTATTTTTGGATGCACCACACAGGTCCTTAGGTGAAGGAAGTGCTGCAAAACGATTTGAGAATATCCCAGATTCCTTTGATGGTCTTTCATACGATTTATATCCTCTTGTGATAACGTTTCGTAGATTTTTGCTGATGCTTGATGGGACATTAGAAAATTCTTATTTTGATAGATTTTATAATGTGAAGGGTAAGAAGGACCTTGGTTCAAGCTTGGTTGCATTGGAAACCTTAATGGTGAAGGAAGTGAATTATGAAAAGTTTGAGTCATTATATTGGCCGCACTTCAAGGTTGAGCTACGTAAAACACTGGATTCTTATCTAGTGTTCACTGAAATAATGTCACATATAAAAGGTGGTACAAGAACCATTGAGCATGGTAAGTTAAGCCGGGAGGAATATTGTGATGTATCTGAAAACCGAACTTCAGGTCTGAGCATAGAGAAAAGATCTATTATATATGAGATATTTGAAAAGTATGAAAAAATGAAGATGCAATATGGTGAGTTTGATTTGTCTGATGTAGTTATTGATCTTCACCGTAGACTGAGGAATCAAAGATACAAGGGTGACAATATGAATTTTGCATACATAGATGAAGTGCAAGATCTAACAATGGCTCAGATTGCTTTATTTAAATATATTTGCGGAAATGTAGAAGAGGGTTTTGTTTTTTGTGGAGATACAGCGCAAACAGTAGGGAGGGGCATTGATTTCAGATTCAAAGATGTAAGATCCATCTTCTACGAGAAGTTTGTTTTAGAATCCGAGAGCTGGAATCATGACAGAAGAAAGGGGAAAGGACGCGTTTCAGATATTTTTGTACTGAGTCAGAACTTTTACACTAATTCCGAGGTTCTGCAGTTGTCACAAAGTATCATTGAACTTCTTCATCATTTCTTTCCTCATTCTATAGACTTGTTGAAAGTAGAGACTAGTTTGATGGAAGGGAAACCCCCCCTTGTAATTAGATCAAGAAATGATGGAAATTCAATTTTAAAAGCTTTTGGACAAAGTAGATGCAAGGGTGAGAATGTTGGAAGATTTGGAGGGGAGAGAGTAATTTTGGTAAGAGATAAGTTAGCACGAGAAGAAGTGCTTCGGGTTGCTGGAAAAGAGGCTCTTGTTTTAACCATTTTAGAGTGCAAGGGTCTTGAATTTGAGGTTATTGTCCCAATTGAACTTGATTCATTTTACCCTTTTTTTTTTCTTGGTCAGTTTTTCTTATGGTTTCTTTCTGGTTACCTTAGGATGTCTTGCTGTATAACTTCTTCACCTCTTCACCTCTGAAAAGGAGATGGAAGGTGGTATATGACTATATGAGGGAACAGTGTATACTGGATTCAAGAACACAAGCCAACTCTCGAGGGTCTTTTGATCAAAATTCGAATCACAGTGTTTTATGCTCAGAACTGAAGCAACTATATGTTTCCGTGACTCGTACGAGGAGTAGGCTTTGGATTTATGAGGATGAAGAAGAGTTCTCTACACCTATGTTTGACTATTGGAAAATGAAGAATCTCGTGCAATTCCAATAGCTGGACTAGGTCACACGGAACAGGTAAATTCCTTTCAAATGTTTCTTATTATGATTTTTCTTCACCAATGTAGATAACAGTCTCATGTGCATGTGTGAATTAGTTAACATAGTATGCAACACCACCAAATGGTTAAATAAATTATGTGGTTTTAAGATATTGGTACAAGGTACAAGATGAAATCATTTTATAAAATAATTTTAATCTTATGGTTATTAAGATATATCCTAATCAGTAACTCTTGTATGGTTTAAGAGATTTTGAGCAATTTTGTTGTCTCAGTTCTTTCTGAATGATATTATACGTTGTGACTGTCTTTTGCAGCCATAACTGAGGGCAACCATTTTGTGTGTGGAATGCTGCTGGTACCTGAGAAGCAATATATTTCATGTGTTGATTACTGAGGATATGCAAGTAGCTTTCATAGAAGAGGAAAGTTTAAGATTAAGAGTGGCTAAATCTAACACCTAATGTTTTTTGTGATTTTAGGGCTCATGAAAGTGCTCGTATGTGTGTAATACAATACATCCATTTTGATTTTGCATAATCTTTAAGTCATGTTTATAAAATATTTCTTTCTGCCTTTAAAACCATGATTAATATTTATTTCTTCACCAAATTAAGGGACAAGCTTCAAATTACATTATTATATTAATATTGTTTTCATCCGTAAAAAGCAATATTTTTTAAGAGAGTTAGAAGATTACCCCAATCAATGTGCAAAATCCGATAATGAAACTTTGCTGTAAAATCATATATCTACATAACACTGGACCCTCTTACGTGCAAGGATTTACCAAATTTCAACCATGTATTCTGTATATTCTTGATTATTATTTTCAGCCATATATGAATATAAGAAGAAGACGACAAGTAAACAATGGACCTCTAATATTGTTTTGCTTAGAAATTCTATTTTTCTTTGGCTACACTCTAACTAAGGCACGTGCTTTAACCTAAGCACCTAACCCCTAATAATAAAATGAAAATCAATCCCATTCCTAATATGTCAAATTGTGATGTAACCACCAACTTTTTCCCTATATATTAAATTTACTCAAGTACATAACCTTGCCATCTTCAATTTCACAACATGACTTTTGATGCATTCTTTCTCAGAGAACTTGGTGTTGCGGTTCTCATCTTCTGCATATCACACTTTTTCATGAGATCAATCACCACAAATTCTATACATCTTCCACCAGGCCCAAGAGGATGGCCAATTCTTGGTGTTCTACCAATTTTGGGCACCATGCCTCATGTCACACTCACAAACATGGCCAAGAAATTTGGACCCATCATGTTCTTCAAAATGGGCACTTGTGACACTGTGGTTGCCTCAAGTCCAGATACAGCCCAAGCATTCCTCAAGGCCTTGGACCATAATTTCCTAGACAGGCCCACAATTGCCGGGTCAACCCACTTGGGGTATAATGCACAAGACCTAGTTTTTGCAAATTATGGACCCAAATGGAAGCTCCTTAGGAAGCTGGCCAACCAACACATGCTTGGTGGGAGGGCCCTTCATGATTGGGCCCATGTGAGAGCAAGTGAGGTGAAACACATGCTAAAAGCCATGCAAGGGTGTGCCAAAGAAGGGGAATTAGTAGTTGTGGGTGATTTGTTGAGTTGTGCAATTACTAACATGGTGAGCCAAGTGGTACTTAGCCAGAGAATATTTTCAAACAAAGGGTTGGAGTCTAAGGAGTTTAAGGACATGGTGGTGGAATTCATGACAATTTCTGGGGTGAACATTGGTGATTTTGTACCTTGCATTGCTTGGATGGACTTGCAAGGTGTGGTGGGAAAGATGAAAAGGTTGCATAAGAGGTTTGATGTGTTTTTGACCAATATCATTGAAGAGCATGTGAAGTCTTCTCATGAGCGTAAGGGGAAGCCAGATTTTCTTGATATTGTGATGACAAATAATGGAGAAGATCCTTCTCAAGAGAGTTTGAGTTTGTCAAACATCAAGGCTCTATTATTGGTACATGTCTCTTTCTTTTCCTTCTCTAATGCTTTAGTTTCCCTTTTAATTACCTATTCCCTTTTGTAATATGGACATGCATGGCCCTTTTAAAACTAAAAGTTTATTAATAAAAGTTTAATTCTGTTTTTAAACCATGTAAAGTTCATTACTAAAATGAATAATTAATAATATATATATAAGTTAAATTATACTAAAAGCACTTTAAACTGAATAAAAAAATAAACGAAAACTAATTTTACTTGTTAATTTTTTAAATAACTTTACTCTAAAGAATTATTTTTCCATTTAATTCAAATATAATATATATTATTTTTTGAAGATATTAAATAACATTTTATCACTAAATTTTAATATAATTACTCTTTGATCTTGCTAGCAACTTTTTGGTTGAAACTGTGCATGAATGTTGATTGTAAAAAGTACTCAAACTAGAGTAAGTATATATAGTTGTTATAATGGTCATAATTCACAAAAAATTAATAAATAATCAAAGCGTAACATATCCTGACAAGTTTTACATTAATATAACTTAATTGCAAGTTAAATTAATTAATTGCATATAAACCATAATATATATATATGATTGCAAACAACATAATTCCCAAAACAATATGGAATATTGGAGACAAGTGTCCTCCATCAACCGTCTAAAACAATTGTCATGTAGTATTATACAATTACTTCTCAAAATCTCAAGTTGCAGTAGCAAAAATAATATTTAAAAAAGAAACTTAATTAAAAATGGTTATGTTTAACTAGGTTTTCTAACACAGACTAATAATTAATGGCAAAAAATTACTGGAATAATAAAAAAAGTGATGTAAACTAAAATCAGAAACTTAAAATTGACTGGCCGTATTATTTTTACAGTGAAACGACTAAAATTAATATTTGTACCAAAAAGTTGTAAATTAATATTCATTCTTTTTAACACACGAAAAAAAAATGACTAACCTATTAACCACTCATCGTATATTCGTCTTACTTTATCTTTCATTGCATCGAACCATTTCCCTCTCTTTTTTCTGCAAATAAAATATATACTTTAAAAGCTGATAATAGATGCCATGGTTTCCAGAAAAATAGTGTAAAAGTGAGAAATTTCTTGTAATCGAACTATTCGATGTTCATGGTGTGTTGTTTCTAATGTTCTCAAGCAGATGTGTATAAAAAGAAATTTTCTTAAAAATGTTGGATTGGCAAGACATTAATTTGAATTAAGCTTAGAACACTCAACCATAAATGTACATTTTTCTATCAAGATCTTGGTTCTCATTATCTGTTACTCTAATCATAATGTATCTTTTCCTGTGAAGAATTTGTTCACTGCTGGCACAGACACATCAACTAGCATCATTGAATGGGCACTAGCTGAAATGTTAAAAAACCCCAATATTTTTATTAGGGCACAGAAAGAGATGGATCAAGTAATAGGAAGGCAAAGACTACTCCTTGAATCTGACCTACCCAAATTACCATATCTTCAAGCAATCTGCAAGGAGACATATAGGATGCACCCATCTACACCCCTTAGTGTTCCCAGGGTGGCAGCTGAAGCATGCAATGTTAATGGATACTACATCCCCAAGAACACAAGGCTAAATGTGAACATATGGGCCATAGGGAGAGACCCCAATGTGTGGTCAAACCCATTAGAGTTCAATCCAGACAGGTTTCTTAGAGGGGAGAGTGCAAAAGTTGATCCTAGTGGAGTTGATTTTGAGTTGATTCCCTTTGGAGCTGGAAGGAGGATTTGTGCAGGGTATAGAATGGCGATTGTGGTAATTGAGTACATTTTGGGCAGTTTGGTGCATTCTTTTGACTGGAAGTTACCAAATGGTCAAGAGCTAAACATGGATGAGGCCTTTGGACTCACTTTGCAGAAGGCAGTGCCTCTCTCAGCCATGGTTAGCCCTCGTTTGGCCACAGATGCTTATGATTGATACCATGCATATATGTATATAATGACTCTCCTTTATATGTACTTATATTTCAGGTGAGACATTTAGAACATTTGATAAAGTTACAATAAGATCTTATATTAACTTAATTAGGGCTTGTGAATGAGTATGTACGAAACTATCATGAATCATGTCATATATCATTTACATTTATGAGGTTAAAGTAAGGTTCAAACCTAATTAGAAAGATCTATAATGTAAAACTTAAAAGGATTCTATATTTGCTTCATTTTGTCAAGATGTGTAAAGGAAGGAAATAGAAGGAATTCTACTTTGTATTATAGTATAATAATTGAATGAAGAAAATCTAAACATAATTATAATTTTAGAGTACAATCCTTATAAATAAACTAATATAATATGGATAATTATAATATGTTATCTCATAATCTTAAACAATTGATTTCCTAAAGTTGTTAGAGAGTGAATATAAAAAACTCCTATCTTGTGTTTCCTTATAGAGAGCTTTTTTTAGTGGTTTGGTGAACACGTCGAAAAATTGTTTAACTAAAAGAACATACCGGGTTGGTTGCCATATGTAAGATTGTTTTTAATACAATAATACCGGTTTTGGATACAATATCCGTAAATCTCTCAACAATGATCTTATCCAAAACAAATCATAACAAGTACTAGTCATGACTCAATATTAAATTTTTTTTTCGAGAATAGAAAAACAGTTTTTTTCTTTGTTTGCCAAGAGATGAGGTAAGATCCCAAAAAGACACAATAACCTTTAGTTAATTTTCAATTTACCAGGCAACCTCCCCAATCTAAATCACACAGCACTAGATAAATCATTTTGTGAAGGGTAGAATAAACATTGAGCTAGATTAGTCTTTAAATATCGTAGCACATACATTGTAGTTTTTATATTAAGCTTGCATGAATATGTTTAGAATGTGCACCCACAGCTGATATCTAAATGATTAATTATCAAATAACTTAAGCAACCAACAAATTGCTTGTACATTAACAAGTCTTTTAATAATTAACCTTCATCCAAAGGCTTTATATTATGTTCCATGGGCAGATATTCACTGACTTATCTACCATCTTTGACAAATTTCAATGTATATGAAAATACCCTTCCCAAAATGAAAACCTCGATACCTAAAAAAATATTAAATTAAGTCATTCTTGAGAAAATTTAGTCAAGGTATTCCCTCAATCTTGAGCACTTGAGAATCTTCGACTATGTTTTCTATGCTTACATGAAGCCAGGAAACCTAGATATATGTGCTTTGGCGTACATGTTTCAAGATTATCTAAAATGTGTTAAAAGATATTATTTATGATGTCTTGAGTCAATATTGGAAAATATATTATCAGGAAGGATGTTACCTTCAATGAAATTGAAATAGCTTATAAGCCAAAAGTTTCACAATGTGAGTCTAGGAGTAGCTATGTGAAAACTTAAAAGAGACCGTCTACATGAAGCAACTAAAAGGATTATGTTTTTATGTTAAACAGATCCTTTTATAGATTGAAGCAATCCCCAAGATAATGGAACAAACAATTTAATTAGTTCATTACAAGGATTGGTTTTGAACATGACAAATATAACACTAATGTCTACTTCAAGTTTCTACAGTGGAACACAAATTGGTTGTATTAATGTTCTATGTAGATGACATTTTGATACCAAGCAATAGTAAACATGATGTGCAAGGTTAAAACTGAGTTGAACAACGAGTTCGAAATGAAAAACCTTGGAGATAGTAAGAAGATATAGGGAATTGAGATCACTAGACGATATGATTTGAAGCATCTATACTTATCTCAGGAGACCTATCTCAGAAAAATTCTTATTATGTTTGGTATGACAAACTTAAAATCTATGTTCGCACCTCTTGCATCACACTATAAGTTGAGTGATGAAGAGTCTCCTAAAACGGTGGAGGAACAACGTTATATGGACGATCTTCTAGATGGTAACATTGTTGGTTCTATTGTGTATGTTATGGTCTGCACGTGACCCAATAAAACCTATGTTTTGAGTATTGTTAGTTCGTTCATAACCAATCCTGGGAAAGCACATTAGCAAGCTCTTAAGTAGATTCTTCGTCATTTGAAGGGGTCATATGGAAGAGTCTTGGTTTATGATAGAGTCAGACGATCTTCTAGAGATGCTTTGATGAGATGTTTTGTTGATCAGACTATGCAGGATGCTCAGTGTGACATCCCTTTTCCAATATATATATATATATATATATATATTAAAAAAGAAAACATCTTTCATCCCAATAGACGAAGTGTGTTGCAGCGGAAGAAATTTGAATGAAATTTATATAAAAATAACTTCGTCCATTAAAATTTATAACTTAGGACACACAAATTTTACTTAGATAGAATTTTCTAAGTAAAGTTTCCATAAATGTAGACCCACCTTAATTTAAGTTTGTTAGACGATATTTAAGTTACTCAAGTATGATGACAAACTATAATGAAATTATTTATATCAATGACTAGATTAAAGGTTTTTCTTTCAAATGAATAATTGGATAATAATGAAGATTATAATAGAAAAGTTGGTAGTAAAACTTAAATAGGCTGAGTTCTAGAGAGAGGTGAACTGAACTTTCAAAAGTTTTCGTAAACTTTGGAAAGAATTAATGGAAAGAACGAAAGTTCTTTATTAAAATAATCAATTATGTGAATTTTGAGTGGACAACAGAAAAACAATCAATTGAAAGTCGAAACCAATTAATTGAATCACGCAAACAAATACAATAAAATGTCACGAAACATGCACGTATCAAGAGAGAGAAAAGAGAGAACAAGAACACAAGATTTATATTGGTTCACTCTTCCTCAAGAGCTACATCTAGTCTCTTTGCCTGCAAGCAAAGAAATTCACTCAAGAACTAAACGTTCACACATAATTCAATACAATGCACTTGCTCCCTGCAAGTAACCCTCTGCACCTTACAGAAAAACACCTCTGAATACTACAAAGAATACAAAACCAATGCAGAACCCTACTACATCACTACAAAGAGTAAACCCTATACAAATTGTAGTCTAACAATCATGAATACAAGAAAAAATATATATAAGCCGAAATCAATTCTACACAACACAATTTTAGCATAGAAAAACTAATGCAGAAAAACTTATCTTTGACAAACCGAAACTAGAGTAGCACTTTCAATGCCAATGGAAAGCTTCAAGATCTACAATCTTGATTTTTCCGATATAGAAAACTTGATTTTTTGAAAACTCACTGATTTTTGAATAAACACAATTTTTTGCATGTTAAGCTCTCTCAGAAAAATGTAATATGATTGTTGTATTTTTTTTTTCCGAAAAGCCACGACACTGTTTTATAAGCAACCAATTTTTAAAAACTGAAAAAACTAACTCAATTCAACCGATTGAAAAAACCAAAATCAATCAATTGATTTTTCTCAAGATAGATTTTTCACCAAATTGTTTTTCGAAAAGATTAATCCTTTGTTAAAACAAGTTTAAAGAATTTGAAGCTCATTCCAGTGTTTTAAAATTGCTTTCTAATAGTTAAAGGATCATACCCTATACACACAACCTCAGACTCAAGGAAAGAAAGCCACGTCAACAAAGTCACATCTCTACATGATCATATCTTCGAATGGCCGCAAGTTGTATCTCTGAGTTGTCGCATCTGCATGACCGTATGACCAAAAGTCGTATCTCTGAGTGGCCACATTTGCATAACCGAATCACCAAAAGCAGTATCTCTGAGTGGCTGCATCTTCTCATGACCGCATTTGAAAGTCGTATCTCTAAGTGACCGCATTTGCGTTGGCCGAATTAGTCGCATTGGTCGAGTTGCTTGCATCCGCTGAGTAGACCGCATCCGATTGGCCAACTTGGTCTTATTGGCCGAGTTGGATGCATCCGCCGAGTAGGCCGCTTCAACTGAGTTGGTCGCATGCTACATTGGCCACAATGGTTGTATTGGATGCATGGGCCACATAGGATGCATGGGTCGCATTGGATACATGTGTTGCATCCATATGGCTCGATTAACCGAGAGTCGAAACCGTATGCTCAAAAAACTCAGAATACCACATTCGTATTAGTCAAAACTCAACAACTCGTATCTATATATCCAAAAACTCAAAAACCCTTGGTCAGAAACAACTTCAACTGATCTTTATTCTCAGTTCAAGTTGGCTTCATTCATAGTAATATTATTTTTATTCCAACATTCATTATGTCAATAATATTTTTTAAGTAATCATTTCAAACATTCTTACACTTTGTAATGTATTACTAAATATCTTAAAAAATTCTTTTCAATATTTTCTTCACAATCATAACATTATTAACTTCATTAATTTTTATTTTCAATTTATTACACCACTACATTTATCTTTTAATGCACCAACACAAAATATGAGTTGGGTTTTCCTCTTTTTCACACTTATTTAGTTTCGAATCTTCATAAAAAAAATTTAGGAGAGACAATAAATGAGGAATCTATATAGCAACTTCAATAGATATAAAGTTCTTCTTAAGTTTCGAGACATACCTAACGTTGGTTAATGTAAGAATGATGTCATCGTCCTTTGCATATAACCTATACCAATCATTTTGCAAGAAGCGTTTATTAAAATGGTGGCTCCATCTAACTCTTCAAACACGAGAAATTAGTCTATCTTAGGATTCATGTGAAAATAACGCTTAGATTCCTAAACCCATCTAACTCTTCAAACATGGAAAATTAGTATATTTTAAGATCAAAGGTGGCTCAAGGCCCAAGCAGGTAAAACAACCGCCTAAAAAAAATTTAATACGCTTTAGGCCTCAAGGCCTAAAAAAAATTTAATACTAATATATTATTATAAAATAAAAAATATTTAATTTTAAAATTATACTAACAAAATTTTAATTAAAATTTTAAATATTTTAACTGACTTTAAGTTTACATTGGTACTATAAATATTATCTAATGATTTTAAATTTATATTGGTACTATAAATATTATTTAATGAATAATATTCTTGAAACTTTCTTATAATAAATTAATAATATTTAAAAAAAAATGAACAGTCAAGGAATCTTAGGTATCAAAACTTTCTAATTTGTCTCTTCTCTATATTTCAACAGATTGATGTCATCTTTTTATATGTCCTATCATTGTCAGACTCTTCCACTTCTCTCGTTCTTTTTTCACTTATCTCCTTTCTTCCTCTGTCTCTTTGTTCCTTTCATAATATTATTTCAACTTGTTTCGAATTTCAAATTTCTTTCATTTCATATTTCATCATTCTATACTGTGCATTTATACATGTGTCTTTACTTGGAGACTTTGAGCAGTAGATTGATTGAAGAAGAGTTTGTGTTCACGTTTACTCCTTTTGAGTGCAAACTAAAATGGAACACAAACGAAAATAGAAACTTGTGAATGGAAGAAGCGAAAGCTTGAACTAGAAACGAAAATACGAATCGTTCAAACGAGTCTCAAACAAAAATGATGGAGAAACATCAATGGAACAGTGTGACACAGTGCCTAAAAGTGTCGCAAGGATTGCCAGAAAAGTGGAAGAAAGGTGCACGTAGTGGAGGAAGAAGAAAAAGCGAAAGTGAAATGGCGTGGGATGAGATAAAAAAGGTATATCAGGTCAGTTATTTACACTCAACCGACATGATATACCCTAAATCCCCAAATTTTTTACCCTGAAGCAATATCACGTCGGTTATTTATCCCAAAATCAATGTGATATTGAATCCTAATTTCTATAAAAAAAATTACACATGTATTGATGGAGCACACACCACGTCGGTTGCTACTAAAAACTAACGTGGTGGTCAGTAAACACCATGTTGGTTTGAGCCTCATAACCGACGTGGTGTGTGTAGCGCCAAATTTTTAAGTTTAAAATTTTGAATTTTTATTTTTACTGTCAGTTCTATGACGATTTTTAGGTGTAATTGACGTTGTAGAACTGACGTTAACTATCGTTTTTGACTGAGTTGGTTTGGCTTTTAATCGTTCTTGTATTGAGACGTAGAATGATGGTTTTCTACTAGTGAGTAAAGATTGGAATGAGATAAATTTGTCATCATGGTTAAATAAGATGTGTGAATTCATACAAGTAATTACTTGAAGAAAATAATTTATTTTTTATTACTTTTGAAGAAAATAATTTATTTTTTATTACTTATAAAAATAAAGGTGTGTAGTTATTTATGTTGATGGTAATGAATTACATGAAGGTGAGATTGTAAAAAGAAGTTTTCCTATTAATTGGAATTTAATTTATGAGGAAGAATTCAAAGTTAATAAGACCGAACTTGATTCTAAGCTAAGAGATTTTGTTAACATTGAATTAGTCAAATACTTACCAAATATTCAAGTATTTTGCATGAAGCTTGTCAACACAACTTTTTTCTTTTTTTTTTTTCAATTTCAATCACATAGAGATTAAGTTAAATTAATTCTTAGGTGGTATAAGGTGAGTAAGTTTTAATTACAATATTTAATAAAAAAGACTTTTCCTAAAGGGCGAGAAACGTCATCGTTTTGTTTCTTTAAGTATCCTTCTATACTTTTCGTTTATAGTATAGTTTAGTGTCGTTTTTTTATTGTAATTTATTAGTTTTTTAAAGAGATTTAGATAATAACATAAACTGGTATAGATACTCTTTTTATTATTATTGCTTGCATAGGATTTCAATGAGTTGACAAATTCAGTACGTATCAACAAAGTTGTTATTAATTGGGATTATAGTTGGCAAGCTGAATGAATGTGGCATGAAGTCCTTAATTATGAAGGTGACACATTTATTTTTATTTTTATTTTTGTCTAAAATCACTTTGGATATTTTGCTATCATTTCAGTTAAGTCACCACTCTGATTAATTTCACAGTTGTGTTTTAATTATTTTTAATTTTATTTTTCTAACGTTTTTTAATAGACAAAATATAAAGATAAGTCATAACCATCTCCATTAGGAGAGAAGAAAGAAACATAGGAGTGAAATCTTTACAAATGGCCTTCATATCTATCAACTTTGTCTATGGAGAATTTTATTTCATCTCTTAAATTCTTTTTCTAAAGGGCTAGAAATCATGGTTTTGTGTTTCTTTAGTAATTAAATAGAAGAGATCCTTAGTGGGGAAGGTGTGAAGATCTCACATTAAAGCATGATAAAGACACCAAAAGCAAGCAGGTAATATTAATTATTAATTTAATTTAATTTATTATTATTATTATTAACATTATGAAGGTTTTAAATATTATTAATAATTTTAATAATATTATTATTATTATCAGTTATATTAACATTATTATTATTTATAATAACAATACTATTATTATTATTAATATTATATAATTAATAATATTTTTTTATTAATTTTATTATTACTAATAATAATATCATTAATAATAATATTAATATTAATTTTATGTATAATAATATTAATATTATACTTAATAATAATAAATATAGATTACAAATTTGATATTAGGTTAATGGATGTGGCTCGTATAAATATTAATTTATTAGACAATTTTAGATTATTTACAAATTTTATCCATTACATTTTCGTATAAGTAAGTGCGTATAAGAAAATGCGAGTTTTTGTAATGTCTAAATAGAAGAATTTTATAAAAAGGAAAATAGCAAGAGCAAACAACCTCTACATCATATATGGAAACATGTGACATACTACTCAAGTATGCATAAAGTGTATGTGTAAGTACATATAAAACACTGAAAGTTATGATACTCAGACTGACTATGAACACAAGAAAAACACATATTTTTTGTGGGATACCCAGGTAGAACTCGACGTCGATTTTAGTAGAACCGACGTGAACTATGTTCAATTATTTACAAAAATGCGGTGGCATTTTTTACTACGTCGGTTTGACTTTTAACCGTTCTTACGTAGAATGATGATTTTTTACTAGTGAGTAAAGATTGAAATGAGAAAAATTTATCATCATGGTTAAATAAGATGTGTGGATTCATATTGAAGAAAATAATTTGTTTTTTATTACTTATAAAAATAAAGGTGTGTAGTTATTTATGTTGATGGTAATGAATTACATGAAGGTGAGATTGTAAAAAGAAGTTTTCCTATTAATTGGAATTTAATTTATGAGCAAGAATTCAAAGTTAATAAGACCCAACTTGATTCTAAGCTAAGAGATTTTGTTAACATTGAATTAGTCAAATACTTACCAAATATTCAAGTATTTTGCATGAAGCTTGTCAACACAACTTTTTTCTTTTTTTTCAATTTCAATCACATAGAGATTAAGTTGAATTAATTCTTAGGTGTTATAAAGTGAGTAAGTCTTAATTACCATATTTAATAAAAAAAAAACAACTTTTCCTAAAGGGCGAGAAACGTCATCGTTTTGTTTCTTTAGTATCGTTCTATACTTTTCGTTTATAGTATAGTTTAGTATCGTTTTTTTATTGTAATATATTAGTTTTTGAAAGAGATTTAGATAATAACATAAACTGCTATAGATACTCCTTTTATTATTATTGCTTGCATAGGATTTCAATGAGTTGACAAATTCACAACAAAGTTATTAATTGGGATTATAGTTGCGAAAGTGAATAAACGTGGCATGAAGTCCTTGATTACGAAGGTGACACATTTTTATTTTTTTTTTCTAAAATCACTTTGGATATTTTGCTATCATTTCAGTTAAGTCACCACAGGATTAATTTCACAGCTGTGTTTTAATTATTTTTAATTTTATTTTTCTAACGTCTTTTTTAATAGACAAAATATAAAGATAATGTCATAACCATCTCCATTAGTAGAGAAGAAACATAGGGGTGAAATCTTTACAAATGGCCTTTCATATCTATCAACTCTCTCTATAGTGAATTTCATTTCATCTCTTAAATTCTTGTTCTAAAGGGGGTAATAACTAAATAGAAAAGAAACATAGGGGTGAAATCTTTACAAATGGCCTTTCATATCTATCAACTTTCTCTATAGTGAATTTCATTTTATCTCTTAAATTCTTGTTCTAAAGGGGTAATAACTAAATAGAAAAGGTTCTTACTGGGGAAGATGTGAAGATCTCACACATTAAAGCATGAAAAGACACCAAAAGCAACTTAGGTAATATTATTTATTAATTTAATTAAATTTATTATTATTATTATTAACATTATTAATCTTTTAAATATTATTAATAATTTTAATATTATTATTATTATCAGTTATATTAACATTATTATTATTAATAATAACAATATTATTATTATTAATAAAAATTAGTAATATTATTAACATTATAATATAATAATATTATTATTATTAACATTATAATGATAATAATATTATTATTATTAATATTATACAATTAATAATATTATTTTTATTACTTTTATTTATAATAATATTAATATTATTAATATTATACTTAATAATAATAATAATAATAAATATAGATTACAAATTTGATATTAAGTTAATGGATGTGACTAGTATAAATATTAATTTATTAGACAATTTTAGATTATTTACAAATTTTATCGGATTTTTCGTATAAGTAAATGCGAGCTTTTTGTATTGTCTAAATAGAAAAATTTTATAAAAAGGGAAATAGTAAGAGGAAACAACTTCTACATCATATATCTAAACATGTGACATACAAGTATCGTATAGGTTTTATATCACTACAGATACTACTGTTGTTTCCATAAAATCATTTTCAGAAGTTTTTATTTGTAGCAATTCAATAAAAAACAAATATCCATGCCTAATTTCACAGTGGTACACGAGGATGGGTAAAAAAAAACACATTTTTGTGGGATGCCGAGGTAGAAACGCATAAGAGGAGTAATGGTATGTGTCTAGGATACCATACTATGTTAAAACATGACTGCCAATACAAAGGGAACATAGAGCACTTCCAGCAATTGATATTGGACAGAATGCTTTAACTCTAAATTATGGACTGTGATCCCTCTGTCATGAGGTTATGGGAAATTATTTACCTTCTTCCTTTGGTTAAATGTCAAATTTATTCATTATTAACTTCCCTTCAAGGTTGATATACACCACTTTCTTCTCTTTGCTAAATTCAATCTTCGCGTTTTCTGTCTTTTTAATTCTTTTCTAGTTAAGAGGGTTACTTAAAATGGATAAGGTGGTGATAAAATTTTGTCTGAAACTGTGTTACTCTTATTATATTCCCAATTCTGCTTCCATCATATATTCTATTCCATACACAGCCTTCAAAACAAACATATCTGTGTTTACTTCCTTTGGTTAACCAGTGTCAAATTTATTCTATATAACTATGTTATGTCCACACCATTCTTCTGTTGTTTCTGTTCTTTCTTAAATTAAACCTTTTCTTTATTGTCTTTTTTTATGTTTTGGTTAGAGGGATACATGCATTGCTCTAAGTTCGAAAGAACAACACTGAAAAACAACTTAAAATTGAACAATGTGGATCTAAGTTTAGAAACAACAACAACTGAAAAGCAGTACTGATTAAGTTGAGAAACAACAACTGAGAATTGAACAACAGTTTTTGTATCCCAGGTTGCGACAGTTGAAGTTACAACTCTTATGAGACATGCACGGTCCAGCACAGTCGATCCATGGGTTCAGCATCACAGGTTGTCTTGTCACAAAGAAAAAGTTGAAAATATTTATTAAATAAATCCAGATTTATTTTTTTCAATAAATCATTCAATTGGGATTACAGAACCATGCACATGCGATTAGAGATTCAGAACCATGTACAATCTGTGATTGTAAAATAACAGTTCAGAACTTGGAATTCACATAATATTCCTTATATCAATCATTCTTCAATCAAATAATCAAAGTTCAGAAGCATACACACATCCAATTCCAATTTTGAAAGATACAAATCAGATGTTGAATTGTTACCTGATGTCAAGACCAATGCAGAAAATAAGATTCAGAACAAGTTGAAATATGGAAGCCATTCTGTGAACAAGTTTGTTCTTTGCGCTACGTTGGGGTGCCTTTTATTATTATGCTACAGAAATTATTACTCTCCCTTCACCTACTACACAAAATTATTATTCAAAAATTAATTAAGATGTAAGTAAAATATTGCCACGTGTTTAAACAGTAAAAAAAATTTATCATCATATTACTATTTGAAATATTATTTTATAACAAAAATGGAAGTAAAAAAATATTCAGTACGTATACATTATAGTAAAGATTAAGTTTTTTTAAGTTTATGTACTAAAATTAATATCACCATTCTTCAAATATTGTACTTTCATGTTATATATATATAAATTAAATTTTATTCAATACAAATAATTAAATATGTTAAAAAAAACAAATAATTAAATATAAAATGAATATGTATTATATAACTAAGAGAATCTTCTATAAAAAAATTAATTAATCTAGCAAAATTAAATTTGTTATAAATTTACATTCTTTTTAGAGATTATTCCTAATATATATGAAACAAAATATTTTTTCCAAATATTTTTATTAATCTTATTTATTTAAGACTTAAATACTTTAATATTATTTAAGTTTCTATTATGTCTGGTTTTAGTACTGAATAATTAAGATAGTAAATAAGTTTTAGAATTAAGATAAATTAACTATTTTTAAATGCTTCATTAAATAAAAATACCTATTTATTATTTTATTTAATAAAATGCAATTACTTGTACATTACATTTATAATTTATCAATTATTATTTTTAATAACTATTATTACTTTTAAATTTACATGATGACTTGTTTGTAAATGAGATACTTGAAGTTCTTTAGAAGCAACCAGGTTGCGAACAAAATGATAGTTAATGACAATATGTTTCATGCGAGTATGGAATACAAATTGACACAGAAGTAGGTAGTTTCAATATTATCAGAAAACAATTGTGGTGTCCTGATGATTGGATCGATAGCCAGTCTTTGTTGAAGATTTAACAACAGTTGATTGCTTCTTAGAGGACCAAGAGATGACATTGGGCCCCATATAAAGAAGACAGGCAACAATAGACTTGCGATCATGAGTATTTCCAGCCCAATCAAAATCACAAAATACTGTGAGAGAGATCTGTGGCGCGAGAGAGGTGAAGACCATGGTCAAGTGTCCCCTTGAGGTAGCAGAGTAGACGCTTGCCAGTTTTCATGTGAATTTTAGTGGGAGCTTGCATGTACTGTGATAGTTTATTCACTGAGAAAGAAACATCTCGGCGGGTGAGATATAAATATTGTAGGGAACTGGTAATACGACGGGACTCACGGATATCACATGAGGGAGCATGAGACATTGGAGTCAAATCGCATAAAGTAGAAAGAGGGGGTGGAGGACTTTGCATCTTGCATGTTGGTAGAAATCAATAACTCACGTACATAGAGCTGTTGTGAAAGAAACAAATCGTGAGATGTAGGAATATGTGTAGTCTTAGTTAATTTATCTATGTTTACCCATATTGAGTCATGTTTCTTCACTATACGTGACAAGTAGGTGATAAAACCTCTAAAAATATTATTCCATTTCTACAATGAGAATTTCTAACTATGCTAACATACCTACAAGTCTTTAATTTTTTGACAAGATAAATAAGTAACTACAATTTGACTATATCTTCCTTCATTCCATGCCATTACACGACTTCCTGAAACCTTGATACCCTTGGGTTATACTTAGTTGTAAGTTGAGATTGCTTTCATGACTCTTAGATAATCCATCTGCCTCGATTTATCATTCTCTAACACAATTATTTTGCTTCTAAATCTTAAGATACCAATCATTTTTGAAACAAAGTCTTTAGTTCCATTTGTATGTGTTAACTCAAATGCTTTTCAATTCAAATCCACCCATTACTTTTCTTTCACATTTTGTTTGAGACTCACGAAGTATAACAAGCATAATACAACTAATATAATTTGAAGATACAACCACTTCCAAATTCAAACTATTGAAACTTCCTCTTAACTCCAACTACCAACTCTTAAGTGTCAATATCTATATTTCTTGGTGACTCTAAGCATCTGCAATAACATTTTCTTTCCTAAGATAGTACTCAAACTAAAAATCATAATCTTTTAAAATTCTACCAACTTCTCCTAAGAAATTATGTATTCTTCATTAGTTGGTCTACTACTATCTTGACTACATTATATACTATCATTGATCGTGAAAAAAAGTAAACCAATCATATAATAATCACTAGTAGAAAAATAGCCTTTATCGTCGGTTCTGAGAGGCCTTTATCGTCGGGTCACGAACCGACGTTGACCCAGGAGACGTTAAAAATGACGTCGGTTAAACAACCGACGTGGTAAAAATCATCACCACGTCGGTTAAGACTAGAAAACCGACGTGGTGCTTCACTCTATGACGTCGGTTGGAAGCCCCACAACCGACGTCACAGGATTGTTTTTTTTTAAAAAAAATCAGAATTTTTCATAATCACTTTGATAAATCTCCAATATATACAAACAACAACTACAACAATTTCCAGAACTTTTTGACAAGTATAAATAGATGAAATAGTATACTAAAATCTAAAAAATTGAAAAAAATACAAAAAAATATAAAAAATAGGGTAAACGATGGAATTTTGGAAAAAAAAAATTGTCAAATCCCCTTTGAGTATGGCCCAAGAGCTTCATTATGCAATTTCGAGAAACTTTCATTTTTGGAGCGTCTCAATCCAAGCTTTCTATCAAAATTTATGGTCATTTGAAGTTTTTTCGTCCAAAAAATTTTGAAACCCTAAATCTATGATACACGCGTCCAGAAAGCATTCCAAGCATACAAAGATAAGAAAACATACCTCTTGTAGATAGTGAGAACAAAACCAGTGAATGGAAATCAACCCAAACGAAATCTATCAAAACCAAAAAATACAAAAAAGGAGTGAATGAAACCACAAAAGACAATGAGAGATGGGGAAGAACAACACGCAAGGGAGAATACCACGTACTAGTGAAAGTATGAGCAAGAAAGTGAGACAAAATGCAAGAGAGAATACATGAGAGAGAAAAAGGCAATGTGAGTGAGAGAGAACTGTGGAACAACAGCGCGCACACAAGAGTGAAAATGAGGGAGGGAGGCAAAGTGTAAAAGTAAAAACAGTGAAGCTGGAAGCACCACGTCGGTTCTGGGCTTCTAACCGACGTGGTGCATGGCCTAAAATCCCCAATTTTAATTAGGATGGCCCACCACGTCCGTTAGAAGCCCAGAACCGACGTGGTAAAAACCCTAATTTCACCCAGCTTTTTCCTCAATTTACTCAGCGTGACCATGACATCGGTTGGAGTCCCATAACTGATGTCATGGTTGGACACACCATGTCGGTTTGTAGCTCCTAACCGATGTGGTGCTCACCCGCCATTTGAAAATTTTTAACTTTGAATTTTTATTTTTTACTGATATATCCATGACAGTTGTTTTGTTTAACCAACGTTGTGTACACATCACAACGCCAGTTTAGGTCTAATTGACGTTATGAATGTTGATTTATTTATAAAAATGCCACCGCGTTTTTGACAATGTCAATTTTTGGGTTTAACCGACATTATATTGACGACATAGAAATCCCTTTTTTCTACTAGTGAATACTACTTCATTTCTACCTAATATTGTCCAACTTTTGTAATATTCACCCAAATCTTTGATGTTCCACTTTGACCTCCAACTAGTCTGACAGATGAAGACGTACTCAACCAATTCCTCTAGATATTGAACCCTTAAAAAACTTTTGGTATTGATACATCTTAGTTATGTTTGAGGCAAATTAATATGTTCTTATAACTCTCATTCTATAATATATTCTCTAAATTCTTGTTTTCAAGTGCACAAACCTTAACCTAAACATCAAATCTCCATTTACTTTCATCGTGAAATCCATAGCTAATTTAATACCTAACACTCAATTAAATTAAATTATTAACCATCACATTCAACAGTTGGACTATTTTCTTACTCATAGCGTCTTTAACTAGATTCTCCTTCCATAAATGATACAAAAACTCGAAATCCTAACATTTAACAGTGTTACCAATCCCTTTTGTCACATGTCTAGTGATTTCGAATCAAATGAGTACTTGAGGTCTTTACGGTGCTAGACAAGTGAAACTGAGCAACATAAAGATAGTGTCTCTAGCTCTACATTGCAGTACCATTATCATTATCTTTATGTCATGAGTTGAGTAATTATTTTCACGAACTTTTAGCTTCCTATAAACATAGTGTACCATCCGCTTTTCTTATTTCCTCATATGTCCAACTTATGACGTAATATCTTATACTCAAGAAGTTTCCATCTGTCAAGAATTTCAATACTAGTAAACTAATCAATCTTGCTACCACTCTAGAAGATTCTGATATCGTCTATTCATATAGGCAAAACCTTATTCTTTATGGTTAAGTCGCAGTGACAACATTATTATCTTAGAAAACCCTTATATTAACCTACTATAATAATCAATCAAATCCATATAACTTTTGATCTCTATGTCAGTTATTAAGATATCCCACTAAAACATTATCTTTCCTCTGGTTGGATCCATTTGATTCCGTAAGTCGTAAAGACATACACAAAAAAATTTCATATTCACTAACCAAAGCTCTCACTTATTCTTTTTTTCTTTATGAATTGCATCATTGTCTTTAGATGTTATTCACACTCCTCCTAAGTATATGATACATAAACATATCATCTACATAAACTACAATAGACTTTTCTAAGAAGACAAGAGAAATTATATCCATAAATATCTCTAGAGCACTTGTCCTTCCAAGTGGTGTTCTTACATACTCTTAGTGGTTATAAATGGGTCCATAAGTTCCCTTATACACAACTTCACTCTTAACTTAAATGTTTGGATACCGAGATCTCATGTCTATTTAGGAAAACATTAATACTTCTTGTGACTGGATCCCTTAAACTATAATTCTTCAACAATCTCATTTAAGTGTTGACAATCTGCACATAACCTAGATCCTTCCCACTTCAAATTTACCAACAATATTGATGCTTTCCATGATGACACACTATGATCGGATAAACTATTTTCTCTATCAAATATCTCATTTCTTTTTCATCTTTACTACTCAGTTAGAGTCGGCTTATAAGGTGTCATTGACACTAGCCTCACCCCAAGCACCAAATTAGTTTCACCTAAAGCACTAGATTAAATAAAAATTCTACTTCTATCTTGGAAGGTAACCCTAAAGGTTCCTCATGAAAAGCATATGTAAATCTTTACATTGTCGATGTACTGCTTATCTAGCTCACGCAATCAACTTCTATCTAAAAATGTATCATGATATAATTAACTTGTAACTCACTCTACGTCCTTTGTGTAATTAGTCATTCCCTATCCTTGTAATTTGATGGTACCACTTCTTATTCATCCCAAACTAAAAGAATGAAATTATTATGGAGTCAATTCATCTAAAAAAATTATATCTAGATCTTCCAAAGTTAGGCATCTCAATTTCACTTAGAATCTATGTTTATCCACAACATCAAAACACCTACTGTAAATTAAAATGCTATACAAAAAAAAAAAAAAACGTTCGTGTAAAACTTTTAACCTAGAAGACAATGTCAACGTTTACAAACAACGTTTAACATAAGAAAACATTTTATGCTAAAATTCAATATATGTCTAACATCAAGCTACATCCAAAAGATAATCAATCATCTAAAACATATCTTTCAAATGTACTTTAAACATTTATAATTAAGATAAAAATTCATCTCGATTTAGTCATGAGTGTGCACCCTCACCACTTATCAAGATTATTTTCTTTCTTAATACTTTCATCATCATTCATAAAAATCATTTCAACGCAAATGTAACCAAAATTTCAAAGATCATTTTCAATCATCCAACCAAAACTTTTAACTATACCTTGGAACCAGACTTAAACAAATATTTAAACAAAGAAAACCTAATAAACATACTACCCTTAGGTCCCATTAAGGACAATCTGATACCATAAAAGGTAATACCCTGAAATATAAATATATAGACTATTATGCACTAGACTTAAGAAAGGATCTATACCAGGTACACGATATTTCAAAATAGTGATTATACAAACATACAATATATGTAAAATACATTCATTCAGATAACTAAATCCAAGGTAGACGTCTAAGTTCTTTTATGCGTTCCAATATCTGCATCCTTAAATGCTCCTATACATAGTACATCATCGTAATTCACAAAACAACATGAAAAAAATGGTAAGCTAATGAAAATAAAATTTTACAACATATTTAATACATGCAAAAAGAACAAATCATATTAGTCATTCATAAGAATTTCTTTAAAAACTGACATAAAAAGTTTCAATACCAAATACATTTTCATTTTAAGTATTCATATCGAACATCATACATAAAGGCCTCACATGGACCACATCACACATATTGTCCACACATGGACCACAACACACATATTGTCCACACATGGACCACAACACACACATCGGCCACACATGGACCGCAACACACATATAGGCAACAAATTGACCTACTGTCTTCCAGTAGACCCATTAAGTCTGCCCATACCAGAAACTAACGTCTAATTCAATACCCAGCCTTAGATTACCACCGAATCTAAGGGAAAGGATCAGGGTAAGATACTGAGTGTCTACCAGCAATCCCAATGTGTATGAACTCCCTCATCAGCTTCTCACCACCTGATATCTTAGTCTACACAACTTAGTTCATAAGTGAAGCTAGATGATCTTTGTTAAAACATAGACGTGCTATACTTAATGTACAAGAACAAGCACAACTCATACATTATCCCAAATATATAACCTCAAATTCATCATTCTATTATTAACATCAATACATATCATTCAATTAACAAATGATATATATAATAATCTTTCCATCATCAAAGCAGCATTTAATTACTAAATCATCAAAATTTAGTATTTCAACAAGTTCACACATGCTACTTTCTAAGATCATTACTCAAATTAGGTCAACTAATCATACCAAATGAAGATAAACAATCATACTCATTCAGTACTCAAGGACCAGTCAGAACTGCAAGAAAGACTTGAACACTGATAATCACATATTCAAGTCTTTTATCCTAGAGTTCTATTTAAAAATAACTAACTAGTATAAAAACAAGTTACTGGCTTCCTGTACCTGAGATGATGATCTCCAAAATAGTTTCTCGAATCCAAACAGAGACATTAATTCAATCTTTAGGGATCTAGAACAATTTATCCAAACAAAATGAAATTTTAGTATAATCTTAATTAAGTTGAGATAAACACTTTTCTCAATTGTTCCTACTAAGATTGATGATAAAAACTCAAGAAAAAACATAGAACAAGATATTTTTAAAGCAAATAAGAACTTACTCTATTTCAAATTATGATCAGATAAAAAATGATCTCTAACTCCTCGTAGGGTGTGATCAGATTCTAAAATAAATGAGGTATGAAGAAGAAAAATTAAATAAAAGAGAAAGCATAGAAGAGGGAGAGAGAGAAGATAAGAAAGAAAGTTACGGAGAGAGGATGGGTGTCGTTTGTTTTCATTTTGTTTACGGGGCGTTACACGCCGAGTGTATCCCAATTTTTTGTTCTATTATATGCAAATGGTGAATTTTGTGTTGCAAGTTATGTCATTTGATTGTTAAAGACATATTGACGTATTGGCATCACAGGGCCAAGGATAATAGATAAGGGTTTGTATATTGTTTTTCCAAAAGTTTTTTATTTTCAAATAATATAATATGTTAAAGAAATATCTCATATAATTTGTGTGCAAACTATATAACATAACTGGAAATTTAGTTACATAAGTTTAATGGCAATACTATCTGTATAAATTTAGTTATACAAATTTTGTGTATGGTAGTGGATTGTATTTATAGAAAAAGTTAACACTAAATATTTACTTTCACAAAACCACCACTTCCTTAAACATTTGTTTCCCCTTTTCTCTTTGTCTTTTCTTTAAACCACTATTTTCGTCCTTTCTCATATTAACGTTAGGAATCCACCACTGGATTCGTGTGATGAGCCATTATTTTTCCTTATCTACTTGTGTTTGTGTTTATGTATTCATTTTATTAGTGATTTGTGCTTAACTGCCTATCATTCCCTCAGTTTCACTATCTGTCATTTACAATAAATTCATAACTTTTAATTGATTCTAATTTCTTGACTTAATTTTATTATTGTTTTTAGGACGACCTTGTTATTTTACTGAGCTTGGAATTAATTTCTAAAACTGAAGAGAGTTGCTATGTCTTTTGCAACGTCACCACTGCCTCCACGTCATATTTTTCCTTTTCTTTTATTTCTTTTTTTATGTTGGGCCTGACTTGTAAAGGGACTTGGGCCCATTAGGGTTAAAAAAGGCTGCCCTAGCTTATTTAAGGGAGAGAGACTTGTAAGGGGCGGCGGCTGGAAAGAAGCCAACATTTTTTTTTATGTTTTTAGAACCTTGTCTGTTTTCCTTTTGGTGCCTTGAATACAGTTCACGTTTTCTTCATTTTTTCCAGTTTGTTCTTCATCTTGTTTATTCGCTTTTATGGAAGGCTAATTCGTTTGGGTTATCCTCTTGGTTGAGATTGCAGAAAAGGTTTGAGGTTATGTGCTTAGTCATCTCGCCTCTTAATTATTGTTTATTTCATTTTTGTCCATGGTTCTCACTGGACAGTTCATGCTTAATGACGAAAAATATGATCTGTCGGGTTAGGATGAATGATTTGTGCCAATACTTGCTTGCATAGTTAAACTTACTCTAATTCTCGTTTAGTCAATTAGTTAGGGTTGAATTGAAGGTTGAACGTCAATACGAATTTCCGCAACCAATGATAATTGGACTGCAATCGAAATCAAGGGAATAATTTGTTTTTAATTATTGATTTAAATTTCCTAGTTAAATACTGTTTGGTTGAATTTGTCTAACCCTCCCCCCAATTTTTATCATTTGGCAGAGAATTAGATCCTTGGGAGACGACCTAGGAGTCACTTCCTAGTACTATACTTTACTGAGATTATTTGACTGGACACTGCTTCGATCATCGTGGCAGAAATTTGAGCAACACTGTCCATCAAAAATTCCATTAGAGTAAGTTCAATTCTACCATTTTTTTCCTCTAAGTTAGTTTTAAATTTATTCTATAGGTCTCTTTATAGTTGTTGCATGTGTCTTGAGAGACTTCAAGAGGAGTCTCTGTTGGTTCCACATGCTTCTAGTGTAGTCCAATAATTGATTAGATACTTTGTGTTGCAGGTTAGAGAGCTCCTGCTTTTAGGTTTTTGAAGCTCTTTTGAAATAGTATCTACTCAAATCAGGTAAGGATAGTTGACTTGGATATTTTCTTTTAGAATTCTAAGTTATAAGAGTGACATTACTAGTATTGTATATTTAATTTTCATTAGAAAATTGGTAGAATCTGCGATGATGTTTTATATGAAAATTTATTTAGATATTGAAAGGATGATGAAATTGTGCTTTATCAAGATAAATTGATAAGTGCACTATAGTATCTGTTCTACCTTTAGTAGAAATGTTTCATTATGCGACTTTCTGAGCTTGATCTTTTTCAAAAATATAACGTATATGATATTTGTATACTCTTCTCATTAGCTAATAGAACAAAAAAGCAATGTTTTTCATGAAACCTTTGATAGGTGAAAAAAAGTTTAGTAGAGTTTCAGAACATATCTTTTTAGTTTTTGTATCATAAAGAATAATCTACTTAACGTTAATCATAATCATGAATATAAAAATCACATAATCGTTGATAACAACTTAAATAGTTTTCTTGATGCTAATTTGTTATTCACACTGCTTCTGCAATACTATGAAGACGGCACACAAAAGTCAAGAAGCTAAACCACACAACTTCATGAAAGCCAAAGTTTACAACATACCATCAATGAGAGAGCGTTCACTACGCCAAAGGCATTTTTGGTATTTTAAAAGAAATTATATGTTACATGTCACAATTTATATAGTTAGTGGACAAGTAATTGTCATGATAAATGGACAGCGAGTTTAGAAAACAAGTGTGAAAACCCATGATAAATTAGTAATAATATTAACATTATAATAATAGTAATAATAATAATTATAATAATAATATTATTATTAATATTATATAATTAATGATATTAATAATATTATATTTCATATTAATTTTATTAATAATAATAATAATATAATTATTATTAATATTTTATTATTATTATTATTATTTTAATATTAATATTAATTTTATTAATTATAATATTAATAGTATACTTAATAATAATAATAAATATATGATTATTATATTTTATACTTAATAATATTATATTAATATTATATTAATATTTTATTAATTTATATCAGTATATTGAATATGACTTATATATATATATATACTAATTTATTAAATAATTTTAATATATCTACAAATTTTATCGATATTACATTTTCAGTATAAGCAAATGCGAAGTTTTTATAATGTATAGATAGGAAAATTTAATAAAAAGAGAAATAGTAAGAGGAAACAACTACTACAGGTGCTTCCGTAGGCTAGTGTTATTTTAAGACTACTGTTCACGTTTTACTTTCATATATATAACACTAATGTATATTATTATTTTATTATAATATAATATTTTATGAATAAAAATTCAGTATTAAATGAAAGTGTAAGGTAAACAGTAGTGTTAAATTATCGTTTCCCTTCCATTACCAAGCATAAAAGTATTTTCAGAGCTTTTGTGCAATTCAATAAGAAGGAAAAATAATCTGCAAGATTGTGGATGGCTAATTTCAGTTGGTACTTTGATCCGGTATACTATGTAAACTAAGTCTAACTACATATAAAAAAACACTGAAACTATATGATACAAGAAAAACACATATAACATAGTATGATATATGCCTAGGATACCATACTATGTTAAAGCATGACTGCCAAAACTAATACAAAAGGAACATACATTTATGAAGAAGTGTGGCAGTTCCAGCTACTGATACTCCACAGAATGCTTTAACTCCAAATTATGGAACTGTGATCCCTCTGTCATGTGCTTATGGGAAATTATTGCTGCCTGCAGCTAACACTGCAAGCCTTTACCTTCTTCCTTTGGAAGAAGTTAGTATATAAGCCAAAGTGAATGAGTAAATGCAATTACCTAAAACAACTTCAACAATACAATGTATAATGTAGATCAAGTTCGGAAACAACAACTGTTATTGAACAATATAATATGAATCGATTTCGGAAACAACAAATACTTGAAAATTGAACAGAACCCTACATTTATATCCCAGGTTACGACACTTAAAGTTGCAATTCTTGTAAGATATGCACGGTCCAACACAGTCTATCCATAGTGTCAGCATAATAGGTGGTCCCTCTCACAAAGAAGAAAGTTGAAAATATTTATTAAAATAAATTCAGACTTTTAAGTATGAATCATGCATGACTGTAAAAAACTAATTCAGAACTAGGAATCCACATAATATTTGCTTATATCACTCATTCTACAATTAAAGTTTGAAACATACATACATCCAACTTTAAAAGATCTAAGTCAGATTTTAAACTCTTCCCTGATGTTAGGACCATAGCAGGATGTTAGGACCATAGCAGATCATAATATTCTTAAGAAACAAATTGAAACAAGAGGAGGTCATTTTGTGAAGATTTCTGGTGTGAGTTTCTTCTTGAAGAGGATGCCTTTTATTACATTACAGAAGTTATTTCTCTGTTTGTTTCCACTTACTACAAAAAAAATCATTATTTAAAAATTAATTAAGATGTAAGTAAAATATTGTCATGTGTTTATACAGTTTTATTACTTATTTTTATTATCATACTAGTAAAAAAAATATTCAGTACCTACATATTATACTAATATAATAATAAAAATAAATAACAAAACTGTATAAACACATGACTATTTTATTTACATCTTAATTAATTTTTGAATAATTATTTTTGTAGCAAGTGGGAAGAAGGAGAGTAATAATTTCTATGGTGTAATGAAAGGCAATCCAACTCAAAGAAACTCATACCATATATCTTCACATAATGACCTCTTTCATGTTTCAACTTGTTCTTTTAGGAATTTTATGTTCTGCTTTGGTCCTTATATCATGTAACAATTCAAAATCTAATTTAGATTTTTTTAAAATTGGATGTGTGTATGCTTTCAAACTTTGATTAAACAATGAGTTATATAAGGAAATATTATGTGAATTCTAAGTTCTGAACTGGTTTTTTTACCGTGTGAACTGGTTTTGTGTATGGTTCTGAATCTGGAATTCCTTTTCAATGATTTATTGAAAGAAAAATATGGATTTATTTAATAAATATTTTCGACTTTGTTGTTTGTTATAAGACAACCTGTGATGCCGAGTCTCTGGATAGACTATGTTGGATCATGCGTATTTCATAAAAGTTGCAATCTTAACTATGGCAACTTGGGATATAAAAATGGAGGATTCTGTTTAATTTTCAATTGTTGTTGTTTTCGAATTTGATCCACAAATGTTCAATTTGTTTCCGAACTGTCATCACCCGATATTCTTGGTTCAGTTACAATCTTAACCGAGACTCAATTCAAGGGTCAGTACCTTTAACTTTCCCCAAATCTCGGATTTCAGCTGCAATTGTCTGGTAACCACTCATGTTGTTGCCATAGACTTGGGCTTCACATATAAGCCCGTAACCTATATATAATATATCTCTCATCACAAGAAGTACCACTCACTTTTAATTCAGCTTTCACACTCACATACACTTCACCTCACTCCCCTCATACACCATATACTGTTGAAGTGTATTTTACTCCAATTCTTTTATAAAATTATACTTCAAATAATAGTTTGATAATAAAAAGCAATAAAACAGGTGTCAATACTTTATTTACATCTTAATTAATTTTTGAATAATTATTTTTGTAGTAGGTGGGAAGAAGGAGAGTAATAATTTCTGTACTATAATGAAAGGCAACCTAACTCAAAGAAACTCATACCATATATCTTCACATAATGACCTCCTTCATGTTTCAACTTGTTCTTTTAGGAATTTATGTTCTGCTTTGGTCCTCATATCATGTAACAATTCAAAATCTAATTTAGATCTTTTTAAAGTTGGATGTGTGTATGCTTCCGAACTTTGATTGAACAATGAGTTATATAAGGAAATATTATGTGAATTCTAATTTCTGAACTGGTTTTTTACAGTGTGAACTGGTTCTGTGCATGGTTTTGAATCTGGAATTCCTTTTCAATGATTTATTGAAAGAAAGATAAGGATTTATTTAATAAATATTTTCAACTTTCTTGTTTGTGACAAGACAACTTGTGATGTCGAGTCTCTGGATAGACTGTGTTGGATCATGTGTATTTCATTAAAATTGTAATCTTAACTATCGCAACCTGGGATATAAAAATGAGGGATTCTCTTTAATTTTCAAGTGTTGTTGTTTTTGAATTTGATCCGCATTGTAATGTTCAATTTGTTTCCGAACTATCATCACCCGATATTCTTGGTTCAGTTACAATCTTAACCGAGATTCAATTCAAGGGTCAGTACCTTTAACTTTCCCCAAATCTCGGATTTCACCTATAACTGTTCGGTAACCACTCATGGTGTTACCATAGACTTGGGCGTCACATATCAGCCCATAACCTATATATAATATAGCTCTCATCACAAGAAGTACCACTCACTTTTAACTCAGCTTTCACACTCACATACACTTCACCTCACTCCCCTCATACACCATATACTGTTAAAGTGTATTTTACAAGTGGACCTCCATTCACTCTTCCACGGGACCATGCTAGTGAAATATATCAGGCCGTGCTCGTGGTAGAGGCGGTGGTTCACAACGGACTGATAGTGCTACATGCTCTCACAACATCAACACTATCTTTTTTGTTTCTTTTCTTTTCTTTATTTGTATATTTTTTTTACATAAAATAATAATAATAAAACAACAAAGCTAAACCTAATTCTAATAATTTATGCTCATTCATGCTTCGCTTTCCACCCCTAAGTCAGAAATTGTCGTAAGGAAAACATTGAAGCATGGTTACTTGGCGGCGACTGCCCATAATGCACCTCAGAGATGGATTCTACAGCGGCAATATTGACGCGACAAAAGTTCCTCCTTATTTTGATAGTGAATACGTTGGAGAAATCACACGGGAGAGATTAAAGTTCACCATGTTTTTGAAGACGACGGCGAATGATAGCAACAATGCAATAATCCTCACGAAAACAATCATCGGAGCTTGTAATGACATTCAAAGATCCACATTGGAGAAAAGGTGATATAGAGAGATGATTGCGATCAACGATGACACGTTCTCCATCTGTTACTTAATTATAATACAAATGGGTTTCAATTTGTTAGTATTCTCACAATACTAAAGGATTTGATGAAGCCATGCAGGACATGTTCAGCAAGCCAAAGCAAGCAAGTGAAAGTGTGTTCTAGGTCTTGTCTTAGTGTGAGTGAGTATGATTTGCTGTGAAAGAGAACCTATGCACATCTAAGGAGAAAGTTATTAGCACATGGTCTAAATGATTTTAAATCTAACCATAAAAAGGTTTAACTTTAGCTAAAAACAGTTTTTGGAAAATAAAGTACTGAACTATTATAAACTGATTTCAGGTTAAGTCGAATCAATTTATTCGTGTCTGAGCATAACTGAATTGACAGTTTTGGAAAATAAAGTACTGAACTATTATAAACTGATTTCAGGTTAAGCCGAATCAATTTATTCGTGCCTGAGCTTAACTGAATTAACTGTTTTCTAAAAATATAGTTTGAGCTCTTCTTCTATAATACGGATTTTCAAGTGCGCAAAAAATAAGAAAAAAAAAAGAGAACAGAGAAGAAAAAGAACAGAAAAGAGAAGAGAAATTGCAAAACACAATCTTTTGAAATACATTTTTGTGAGAACTACTGTGAGAGAATTGTTGTTTCACAATAATCATTTTCGAAAGAGGGCTTTTACTTGAAGAATCAATTCTGACTAAGGTGTGCTACTGGGTTTCTTCAAGACTGTGTACAGGCCTTTCTTTCTGCGCCAATCAGGGAGTTTTCTCAACCCTTCTTGATCCTGTTTGAATCAAGATTTATGTTGTATTCATTGTAATTCTGTGATAATCATTGAACAATTTATTGGTTTGGGCTATAGGAGTTAGCCTGGTGTTTCTGCTGAAATTGATTGGGAGCTGCGGGGAGCAGTTGATCAATTTAGCAGGGTTCTTGATTTCTACGGGGAGTAGAAATTGAGTTAGCTTGGTGTTTCTACTGAAATTGATTGGGAGATGCAGGAGCAGTTGATCAATTCAGCAGGGTTCTTGATTTCTACAAGGAGTAGAAATTGGTTGATTAATTGTATGTGAAAAATTAATTGAGTTAGTGGAACTTTCTTTGCAAGTGGTGTAGAGAAAGACTGGACGTAGCCCTTTGTGGTGAACCAGTATAAAATTGATTGAGTCTCTTCTTCTTGAACCCTTCTCTCATAATCTTAATTTGTTCTTGCACTGCATATTGAATTAATTTTTGGTAATCTTGATAAAACTGGTTTAAGTCCTCTGCTGAATATTGATGTGTGCATTGTAACTTGAATTCTGTATTAGTTTCTGATAAATCTGCTATAGCCGTCAAAGAAATTTTGCCTATCAGATTGGTTCTTTTCTAAATCAGTTATACATACAAGATTCTGAATCTGTGATTTGACAAAGAATTGGAACCTTGGCTGAATTGGTGTAATACTGCAGAATTTATATTCTTGTTTTGTGTTCTTGGTATAATTGAATAATTGAATCTGCATTCTGAATAATTTTCAATTCTGTATTAATTACTGGTGTTAGGAAACTTTATCAGATTTATTAATATTGATTGAAATCAGTATAGTGTTGTGTTAGGAGTTTTAAATTTGTACTTTGTGATTCTGTTCCTCACTGCTCTCATTCAAATTTGGATTTGTGCGTGATTCTGATTTGAGAGTAATATTGCTATTGGAACTGTGTGAATTTAATCTGATTAAAGTGCTGCTTTGAAATTGTAAATCTGTACTATTGTGAATCTGCTGTGTGCTTGAAAAACTTCTATCTGTCTGTATAACAAATTGATTCATTCGTGCTTTGAATCAATTTATTTCTTTACTACACCTTATATCTCTAGCACCAAGATTCGTTAAAGTTTTTCAAATTGTGAAAACCATTTTCAAAGGTCTAAATTGGAAAAAAATATTTCAAAGTTCAATTCACCCCCCTCTTGAACTCAGCCTAAAACATTTTCACAATTGATTTTGTGTTGATCATTTCTCGTTTAGGGATGAAGAATTTTCAATCAAACGAGAAATTAATGATTCCACATCAATGGCAGAAAGCATTGACAACATCAATTCATTCATTGAAATTCTCCTTTATCTCTAACAATTTATGCATGTATTGAGAAATCAGAATTCGAATAACCTACCTCTTACCGAACGATTGCGGTAGTTGTTCTTTCATTTCTCTGTGATTTCCAGCAATCGTCCCAAATTAACTTCTTTGTTCTTCACTCTTCTATTGTTTCTTTCTAATTCCCTCTGTAACCCTCTCTCTCTCTCTCTCTATATTCGTTTATTTCTTTATCATTATTTCTGAGTTCAATTTCTAATTCCTCCCTCTCGCCCTTCATATTTCATTCTCTTTGCCTTTTGAATGCACCATTTTGACGATTCAATATATTGAACTTAGGTTCAATGAATGATAGTCCCATTGTTGAGTGTAGTGACTGCAATTAACTGCACATTGCACATTCTGTTTCTGTTTGAATAACTGAACTTTGCACCTTTGGTTTATGTTCAACTTCTATATTTATGCAATGAATGAATTGTTCAACGTTTATAATTGAATAACCAAACCATTCAAATGAAATAATTGAATCATGAAATAAATGACGCATGCAATAAATGTTAATAAATTTGACACATTCTGTTCAAAATACACATTTTGTTAAAAAATATAAGAATGAGGGGTGCATATTCAAAGTGGTGGTGCAAATAGCAAAACTTTTTTTTTATTATTTATTATTTCACTCATACGAAATTAGGTGTTGACAATCTCAATCCCCAAGAAATTAAATCCCATTAACAGATATGCCAAAATGGTACAACATGATCGTTAGCAATAAGAATATTAGCAATGGCTAATACCTCATAATCAATATGTTTACATAAATCCATTCATCTTAATGAAATAGGTGAAATCTGATATATACAAAAATACATCAATTAACAAATAATTTATGAATTGTGAGGCTTTAGGGTTATCTTACACAAATACAAAACAAAACAGAATAGATATACATATCTCATTTCCCTTACCTCGAGAGTTCAAAGCAGAATTTTCATCTCGAGCTTTTTCTTATGAATTTTTCTCATATTTTTCCTTTTGCTATATTTTGGTGTGATTCGTGATTTCACAACCACCCTCCTATTTATAAAGGTTTGGTAATCATTACTTATTTGTAACTACATAGTTGTAATTCAACTAATTCCTACGAACTTAGTTTGAGTTTAGTTATAAAGAAATAAGTTTTAAGATGTGATGTGTCAAAGGTAAATAGTAAGGAATGTTGTACACCTATTCCGCCTTATCTATAACATTGAATGTGAAAGGATATTTATCTATACTTATCTCTGTTTTCCTATGAATTGAGCACATTAATGTGAAACTGCATTTTGTAAGAGAGTTCATTGCACGAGGGTCTGTGAAGGTGATGAAGGTCTTAATCATAATCTTTTGATATGATTACAAAAGTTTCGGCAAGCAACAAGTTTCTTTCATTAATTGAATTGATACAACTAATTGGAGATTAGGCTTCTATTGGGGTTAATGGCAGATAACAACTCTTACTCAAAAGATTTATCTCGAACCAAGGTGGAGATTTGTAAAGAATTGACTTAATAAAATCTTGATCAAAATTTCCCAGACCATCTGGTGTTAGATTGACTAGTGTTAATATGTTGCAGATGGTTTCAGTAGACTGTCTATTGATCTTTGGACTGTTTAGTGGAATCGTGACTGTTTAGTGGAACCGTCTGACGACTAGTCTGTTTTGTTGTGATAAACACTATTCATGAGTCTTCCTTCTTAGTTTAGACACATTTCACGTGTGTTAATTATAACGATATTTGTTCTATAAATAGGACTTAGTACTTTCCATAAAAGCTAACTGAGAACTCTAACATTAGAATTGTATTTCGAGTGAGATTTTGCAAAGAGAAAATATGTGTGAAGTGGTATTCTCTATTCTCAATTATAACTCTAACATTAGAATTGTATTTCATTAATACTTTAATTGAACTACCTTAAGTTTCTCTATATAATTCTTTCTTGTTCATCTATTTTATCTTCTAGCATCTTATAGTTTTCTTTGTTACTGTTTTTCATTTATAGTAGACTATTATAGTAAATTGAGAGTTATTCTGTAATATATATATAAGTCAGTAAATTATATGAAAACTGCACAAACTATTTATGCCTAGTATTAGAAAGGAGATAATCCAGAAATGAATACCCTTTTTTAGTTCCTAATTTTGCGAGCCGCAGTACAATGCAGGACATGTTACAAGTTTCCACATGTATGGAAAAAGCAAAAGGAAAAAAAATGTTAATCAACCAACCACCTATTGTGTCTTAACATTTGTCAAAGATTAGTTTATGTTCTTCCCCTTTCCCTCATTTCTTTCAGCGTTTTTGTTTCTACCCTTGTCCCACTAAAACAAATGTAGTATATATATATATAATTTCTTTTTTCTTTAAAATAATGTTTTGCATAAAGTGGTTTTCTTTGAAAAGAAAAATGAGAAGGTAAAATGTATAGACCTGCCTAAAATAGAGGAACACCACATAGAAGAATGTATAGCATGACACCAACACTCCATATGTCAACTTCAGGCCCATATTTCCTCTTCAAAACCTCAAGAGCAATGTAATATGCACTTCCAACAACGTCCTTGAACATCTCTCTTGTTAAAAACCAAAGATGTTATTGAAACATGCATATCAAGAATGGAGATTCTCATGCAAAAACTCTTAAGACATTTAAAGCCATTTTCTTTCTTAAAACTTTTTTTCCATATTCATTTTTCAAAAACATAAAACAAATGGGTACTAAACAATTATGCATGGAAACGAAGTCTCTTAACAGAATTAATGCAAACAAAAACTGAGAGGGCGTGAAAAAGAGAACATGTAATAGAGACACTAGTAGAAAAAAGACATTTAATCGCGGTTGTATATGGCTTACAAGCGCGGTTGTCCAACCACGATGGATTCAACCGCGATAAAAAGTAATGAAGATACAAATGCGGTTGTACAACCGCGACGAAAAGTATAACATACCACTGCGGTTCTTTAGAAACTGCGTTGAAAAATTGCTCAGACTGTGCAAAAATAAGAAAAACTGGCACATACCAGCACAGTTCCCTCTACAACCATGCTGGTATGTGCCCGTTTTTTTTTTTTAAATGGTAGCAGCTATTCGTTGCTGCCCAATACCAAAATTCAATTGTTGCTGCACAACCAAAATTAATTTGCTGCTACGAAAACCAAAATCCAAAATCCAATATCTCCAATTCAACACATACTCAATTCAAAATTCAAAATCTAATATCTCCAATACAACACATACTCAATTCAAAATTCAAGTTTCCACAAACA
>Ga0209489_101725_pt1 | contig 44957 bp, 31 predicted proteins | sample SiratrowhiteBW_FD_187527 | JGI IMG/M metagenome (GOLD analysis project Ga0209489, IMG submission 187527) | Root nodule microbial communities of legume samples collected from California, USA - Siratro white BW (SPAdes) (version 2) | ecosystem: Host-associated > Plants > Roots > Nodule | place... | reverse complement strand
GTTTCTTGTCTTGCTAGTTTTTGATAAAAACGTGATCTTTTCTTTCATTGGCTTAACCCCTTTTTCTTGTTTTTCTCAGCAGTCAACAGAGCTAAGTTGATTTCTTTTTTATCCTTTTTTTTTTTTTTTTTTTTTCTCAGCAGTCAACAGAGCTAAGTTGATTTCTTTTTTTTCCTTTTTTTTTTTTTGTTTTTTTCAGAGAAATAGTAGTAGCAATGGCAAGCAAGAGCAACCTAGTGTTTCTTTGGTTCAGGATTGCTCCAAAAATGCCGTGAACCCTATACCACAACTCCAGTGAGTAATAATCTCATTGGTTCCATTCTATTTTTGAAGCTTTTTCTGATAAAGATAAAGTTGTTTGCTACCTTTTGGTTTGATGCAGGGAGAAAAGTGAGGAGCAATTAAGTGTAAGTAGCAGAAAGAAAGTGACATTTGATTCCAATGTGAAGTCCCATGAGCCTACTTTGGTGAATGAAGTTGGAGAGAGGACGAGTGAGGATGTTGGAAAGGAGGAAGCTTTGGTTCAATCAAAGTTATCTTCCTCTGAAGATAATAGTTGTGTGACTTCAACGGGGTCTTACCCACCCAACCACAGGTACCAGAATTGCCGGGACAGTGAGGATGAGGAGGAAGAGATTGATTATGGGGACAGTGATCTTAGTGATGAAGATGATGATGTCATCAGAGAAGAGTGCAAAGAATTGGGGGAGGACTTTGGAGAAGATGGCATGGTAGCAACTACTGCTGCTGATCATGTGTTTGTTGAAGAGGTTGATATGAAGTCAATCGAGTCCAATCCCAGTGCTAGAGACAGAAGTGTTTATGTGCATGCTGTACTGAACCCAGTGGAGAATCTCACTCAGTGGAAAGTTGTCAAGGCTAAGAAAACACCATCAAGACCTCAGAAAGAGAACGAGTTTGGGGAAGGTGTCAAAGAATCACCTTTCAGCTTGATATCAGAAAGTGACACCCCGAAGAAGTTGAACCAGGAGATCCCTGTTGATGCCAGCCTGTCAAATTGGTTGATCTCACCAGAAGCTACACCTGTTAACAAGGCTGGTTCAGTGGCTTTATTTGCTGGTACCCCTGACCGGAGCACCCCTCGAAGTCCATATTCTGTGTCAAGTCATGAAGATAGGCCAATTTTAGGTGCATTGACATTGGAAGAGATCAAGCAATTTTCTGCTACTTCTTCTCCAAGGAAGTCACCTAGTAGGAGTCCGGATGAGATGCCTATTATTGGCACTGTTGGAACCTACTGGAATGTTGCAGGCTCTGCAGAAGGTTCTGGCTCCGTCTCTTCCTTTAAAGGAATTCCAAACTCAACAAGCAAGTACAGAGAGGTAAAGATGAGGTGAATTTTAAGAGATGTTATTACTCATTAGTTGAGGGTGAATTCTGATTTGGACATACACTGGTTGTGCAGGATAGGAGAGTGAGTTGGCACTCAACCCCTTTTGAGACAAGATTAGAGAAAGCTTTGAATAGAGGTGCTGCTTCTTATGTTCCTCGTGTATGTTAGACAAGTTGCAATAGTGTGCGGTGTGGCGGAGGGAGTGAATTGTGCAGGGAATGTATTTTGTTTATTCTTTTTATAAATGTGATAGAGTGTCAAGGGATTTACTTTTGTATTATAATTCGTACTTGGCTGTAATGTTCATCATGTTTTTCGCAACTAGTGCAGCTCATAACGAGTAATAACAACAATGTCTGTTCAGTCTCTTGGTGAGATCGTATTTCGTGTTTCCATGACGATAAATAAATCATATGATATCTGATATACATTCTTTGCTTCTGTCTGAACCGATGAAACTTGCACCATAAATCTATCTAAGCTGTAAAGGATTCACAATCTGTTGCTCTATTGCACTCATAACACAACTAGTGGTCTTTAAGGTTATATAGACACTTCACTTTCTTATAGAAGTTAATACAACAACAGGAAGAAAGATGCCCATAATCGTCTCCATTACCACTACCTTAGCATCTTATCCCACACTGTCTGAGTGCTGGACCAGTCTGCTTGGGCAAGAAAATATCTATTCGCACCCAAATCATTGAGAAAATTATGGCTACAAGTATTGACCAGAGGACTACAATGGTAGGGGTTCTGTTTTGCTTTCCCATTAGTCCTTTGAGGAAAGGATACAAGTGCACAATGACCCACAGGGAGAAGAAAAGCTTCCCAAAGAAAGGTCCCCATGAGTCATAGCCATTGTTAATGGCATCAGAGATTCCAGCCACAATTCCCACCATATTTAAGATCACAAGACTTGTTGGTGGGATAAGAAGAGCAGTCCACTTGAAGACATAGAACTGTCCAAAAGAAGTGCCATGCGCTGATTTTGCTCTCACAGTGAAATTAGTGTTCACTCCGGCAACTTTAAGAAGACCTTGAAATACAGCAAAAAGGTGCGCAGATACACCCCCAATGACCCAGAATTGCTCATTGCGCCACCAGTCCTGAATGCTAACCCCACTCCAACGAAGCTCTAGCACACATGTTAAGATGATGGAGATAAATAAGGCCATTAACCAGATGCTAGCAAGGTCTGAAAGCTGCACAAAAGATAACTTTAGTCAGATGATATTGTCAATAATTGTTTTTCCTTCTTTCAAAAGTAATCGTGTATTGAGTTATCACAAGAAATCACCACTGGTTCTGATCAAATTTTCCATTTAATAAAAACCAAATTCAATTCCGTGGTTGTTCTCTCTAGCCAAAATCATTTAAAAGTATTCCTCAACGGGATCAAATTTTCTGCGTTGTAGTACTAGACTGCTAGCTAGTGTGTGTTACTAGCATTCTTATGTTAATGAGGAAACGGAAGGCATGCGGTATTCAAGTTAATTGAATATAATAATTGATTGTTGTGCACCTACAGTGGGGATGATGAACTTTCCAGTCAGAAGACAGACAGCTGGAATTGTACAGTAGATGAGCAGGGGGATGGAAGTAAATGGATAGACGATAGAATTAATGTAGGCCAACCTCTGTAGCCATTTCAGCTTTCCACTATAGCCATACCATAAAGGGCAATAGCCACTAAAGAAAATCTCAATGGAACCCGAAGCCCATTTCAAAACTTGGTGTAATCGATCTGATAGATTTATAGGGGCAGATCCCTTAAAAGCTGCTTTCTTTGGCATGCAGTACACTGATTTCCATCCTGTACAATGCATGTTAAACCCAGTTAAGATGTCTTCTGTTACTGAGCCATATAGCCACCCAATCTGCAGAGAAAAAAAAATGTCAAGATGACTCGATTCCTTAGCAGTCATGAAATTCTAAGTAACTGTTTTCATAAGGGAAATAAATGTCTCATTAAAAAAATGCATTTTTGTTTCTTCATGTGCGCTTTCAAGGACTTCTGTGTACAGAATGCAAAAGGTTTATAGCTCATTTGTAATAACCGGGTTACCTCTTTTCCCCATTCAGTTTTCTCTTCATAGTCACAGCTTATAACATGAATTGCTTCCTTAACCAGTACTCGGGTGTTTGTGCCTTTGGGAAGTCCACCATCTTTCATCAAAGCAGAAGCAATGAAAACCGGTGATTGTCCAAATCGTTTCTCTAAACTTTTCAGGGACATGAAGGATAATTCCTCTTCCTCTTCGTCGTCAAAGTCTACAAGTTCTTGATCTGACTCGTCGTCAGATGAAGACTCAGAGTCACCAGAACAACAGCTGCAGGATGAAGGCCAGCAACAGCTCTTCATCTTTGGCCTTTTATCAGAAAGTGGATCAAAGCCATATAGTGCTTGCCTGTTGAACACACATCCACTACCAACATACAGAGGACCTTGAATCCCATCGAGGCATTTCATGTTGATCTATGATACAAAGAAAGCAACATTAAAATGAGTAAAGATCAATGAAATTGCAATTTGTGTAAAAGTTTAGAAAAATCTTCCTTACATCAAAGAACACAGTATTATGATTAGCATATCTGTCACTGCGATCGATGCCATCAAACCTTTTTGGAAATTGGACATAACAGAACTTTTTTCCAAGTTGGGGGTCCATTAAAAAGCACATAGACTCCCTAAGAACCTTGCTATTATTGATGTATTGGTCACAATCCAGATTTAATGCAAAAGGTGCATTGCTAAGCACAGCCGAAACTCGAACCTTTTGAGGAAATAGAACAGTGCAAAGATTATAAACAGTTTTGCTGATATCGTGTTCTTATAAATGGATGGAATTAAAACACATATTTGAAGTTTTTAGGCTTTAAGCTTTACCAGAGCATTCATGGCACCAGCTTTTCTGTGGTGTTGATATCCAGGACGCTTTTCCCTGGAAACATACACAAGCCGTGGCAGTTCCTTGCCTTCCTTGTCCAGTGCACCAGTACTTCCTAGACATACCTGCAAAGACAAGTCCATGGATTCATTTTTGAGTTCTTATTTTGTTAATATCCAAATTTCTGAAGAAAGAATTAATTTTTCAGACTGAAAATTAACATTTTTATTTTATTTATGGGACGTAAATCAATAAAAATAAACCTTTGTTATAGACACAAAATAAACTAACATAAATCAAGAAACAACTGAAGAATTCAATCGCCAAACCTGAATCATTCCCGGATGATCATCTATGTTGCTCCCAGGCCATGGGTTACCATCTTGCATCACCCACCCTTCTTCTGGTTTTTTCTGAGCCTTTGCAACCAGTACATTAATTTTCACCTTGAATTCTTCGTACTCTCTCTGCAAAAGTGCAAGGGAAAGTGCCTCAAGTCTCACATGGGCAGTAGAACAACATGAAAAATTAAAAGCATCAAAAGCAACTTTCATGGTTTAGTTATGTAGTCCTCACCTTCATAGCCCTGCGATCCTTAACAAATGTGGGGTGCACCTTATCTTTCAAGTAATCAAGTTTCTCAGAGAAATAAAACTCAGGTGCCCTTGTCTCAATGTTATACTTTTTACAAAAAGGAACCCATATTCTAGCAAACTCAGCAGTTTCTGACAAGGTATCAAAGAGAAGCATTGAAGCACTGTCATCTGAGAGATAGCAGCTAACTTTCTCAACAGGGTAATCGACAGATAAGACTGATAAAACTGTGTTTGCGGTTATAATAGGTGGTTCCTTAAAAGGGTCTGCAGTGGTTACAAAGATATCAACCGGGGCTAGAAGGTTTGGCTCCCCTTCAGGCTCAAACCTTAAGGACAAACGTTCAAGGTAAGTTTCACGAGTAACAGGAAACCACTTGGGAAGTTGGTCAACTATCCAAGATAATGCAAGCCAGATTTCACAGACTACAGAGATTATCCATAAGGCAAGAGCATCATGCACTGGAGTTGTGATGCGCAAGTGGAAGAAGAAAACTAGGATAACGAGACGCAAGATTATGACTATGCGATATGGGTTGATTAGGCTTGAAGCTATTGGAACCTTGCGCCACAATGGTTGCCTTGCCTCAGCCAAACTGAAAGGTGCAAACGGAAAGGTTTTTTATACTGTTATGTAATCATAGTTTTTATGAGTAGTTTAGAAGTTATATCTAGAATGATTTCTGTTTTATTAACAACGTAAATTATTTTATTCTTACATAGAATAAAGGTTAAAGATAGAAAAGAAGTAGTTTCATATATACATTGTTAACGTTAAATTTGTTTACATGGACATCCAAAATAAGAATTTTTTTCACTTTTCTACATCAACTTATCATTAATCAATTGGATAACATTTTATACTAATATTATATATAAATTTAAGTCTACACAGATTATGAGTTCTTTAATTCATTAATGGTGTAAGAGAGACAAACTTACAGATTTTCATCTTCGTGATCATTGCTCATTAAACTTCTCTTATCTTTCCGTTTCTCTTCATTGCTGTAGAATGCTTTCTGCGCTTCAAAATCCTCTACAGAACATAACACCGACTCAGAAAAAAGTGTGCATAAATTAGCAGAAAGATCAGAGATAGGAAAAGCATTGTGGTGGAGCATAATTAGCTACTAAGGAGTAGAGTTTGTTTCCATTTCCAAAGTTAAATTAATAGAAAAAATTGGCGTTCACCACTTCCGGAGAATGCTTGACCATCGTTGTGTTGATTGTAGTCTCCATTTTCCTGCAAAAAAAGACACAGCAGATCTATGTACTCAAAATCCACTTTTAAAATATTATACGTATCATAATGTTGAGTAACAAAAGAATTATACTTAGAGAAGCAAAAAAAATAAGGTGGAGAAAAGTGAATACCTGGTCCGAGAAACGGAATCCATTTCGGGAGTGAGAACCAGTGGCTGAGGCTGCACTCATGGCCATTGCAAGTAGCAAGCGTGGATTGCGGAGAGAGCAAAAGGGTATTGCTAATATAAGAAATGGAAGGTTAAGAGTGATGATAAAGGAAGAAGGATAAGCACTATTTCAATGTAACCATCACCTTGAGAGTTGGCAAGTCATGGATTTGATTTTGAGTTGACAATTACTTCAATGGTGATAACTTCACTTCCTTACTGTTAGATTCTACTTCTGCATGCATGCATGCATGCATGCCCTTGCAAGTAGTAGCTAATCTCTTCTACCTAAGGTAAAACTCTACTCGCTTGTTCTACACAAATTGTTCAGTGATTCGGCAATGAAGACGTTTTTCATTGTTCTTCACACACTTGTTATAATTATAGTGAGATGTATCAAGTGATTTTTTCAATTATTTCAATAAATAAGAACTAAACATATAAATATTTCTCCTATTTTAGATATGCATGAACAAAATAAATTCAGAAACACGTCCCTTTTGCATTGTATGTGGTTCACAACATGCTAATAGTTTTAAAACGAAACACAAACTGCAAATCTTACTTGATGATGAAATTTTGGTTACACGACCTGCAACTGTGTTGGGAAACACTGTTTTCTAGGTTTGTCTTTTTACATTGCATCTATGTTGATTGTTGATCTCATAGTACTGGATTTTGTGTAAATCAAAAGCTGATGTGTATATTTCTAAACTACTTCCTAATTTTTGTGTCCAAGTAGTTGTTGATGGAAACATTACTCTCCAAGAGATCTGGTAATATAAAGGATAGGCATGTTTTTGTGAACAATTCTTTGCATTTGCACCTTTTTGTGTCAGATTGTTGGCTTATAAACGTCAATTTTAAGTTGGCACATCGTAATTTTGACATCTTTTATTCATAATATTTTCTATGAACAAAGGGATCTGTTACGTCCTTTTCGTTTTCTTCTGATAATTTGCTCAATTTCCTGAGAAAATTCCGTTCAGTTTGTAATTTTTATTTCAAATTGCTACTGATAAAACATAAAATCTTATTTCGTGTTTATTATTCTTACCGACAATAAACGAAAGATACCTTTTAGTTATTTTATTATAAGTGTAAATTGCTTTATTTAGTAACAGCAGGACAAAAAACTTAATATATTTTATTTATACATTAGTTTAAGACTAGCCAACTATAATAAACTATTATGTATTGAAAGGTATTTTCACTACATTTTAGTATTATTACTGTTCTGGTATATAATTAACTTCGAAATTTTATATATAATTTTCCTATTTTTTTTTCATTTTCCTGTAAATTTCATAGCAAAAAAAAATATTATTATTTACTTACATATTGTAACATTAGTTATAAGTTATATATATATGACTAAATTATATTAAACTAATTAATTTATAATAATATTTATATAACTAATAATAGATATAAAATTGATATTAACTCGAGATAAGGATAATATTGACTAATTTATAATAAAATTTATTTTAACTAACAATATAGATAAAATTAATATTAACTAAAAATAAGAATATTACGAATTGATTTACAATAAGATTTATTTTAACTAACTATAAACATAAGACTAATATTCTCCATTAAGTTGGGAAATGAATATCACTCATGCCAAGTTAGAAACAAATAAAATGAAAAGTATCAAGAGTTAAAGTTTTTGTGTAGACAACTACAAGTTGTTGGTTATACTCAATTAATAGACAAAAGCTTAATTAATCAGAAAGCAACTTATCATGAGCCAAGTGACAATCAATATCAACATATTTGGTTCTCTCATAAAAGACAGAGTTTATTGCAATGTGAAGAACATGTTTATTGTCTCAGAACACCAAGACAGGTTTAGGAGAAACACCAAGGTCAAGAAGCAAATATGTGAGTCATTGAATCTCACAAGTTACACCAGAAAGATCACGATATTTACCCTTAGAAAAACTTTGTGAAATTGTGGCTTGCTTCTTATATTTCAGTATATAAGAGAAGAACCAAGGTAGACAAAGAACCCAATTATGGATCTCCTAGTATCAATACAACTATCCCAATTAGAAAATCTAAACACTTTGAAGAACTTTGTGAAATTGTGGCTTACTTCTTATATTTCAGTATATAAGAGAAGAACCAAGGTAGACAAAGAACCCAATTATGGGTTTCCTAGTATCAATACAACTATCCCAATTAGAAAATCTAAACACTTTGAGTTGAAGTTCACTAATAGAAGGAAATAAGATTCCTAGTCTATGAGTAACTTTAATATAATGAATGATATAAGAGATATTTAATGATTAGTAGTGGGATGAGCAATGAACTGACTCAGGTGTTGAACAACAAAAAAGGTAATATCAAGTCTGGTATTGGTAAAGATATATCAACATGTCAATCAAGTCTTTATATGAAGATAAATGTAAGTTAGAAAGCAATGGCCTAGAAGATTGATGCAATTTGGTGCAATAACCAGAAGAAATAGAAAAAAGTTTTATAATTCAGCATGTCAGTGTTAGAGAGAAGATCCAAAACATATTTTCTTTGACAAATATTAATACCAAAAGCCCCATAAGCAACCTCAAAACCGAGAAAGTATCTTAGATCACTGAGATCTTTTATCTTAAAAGTGGCATCCAATATTTTTGTAATGAGAGATATGATAGAAAGATAATTTCCACTAACAACATCATCAACATAAACCAATAAGAAATTGAAGGAAGACTATTTTCAAAGTAAAAGAGAAAAAGGTGAATAATCGAGCATACCATTAAAAACTGGCATGTTTCAACCCATTAAGACAACATTGTAAATCACAAACTTGACCAAATTTGGTAGATTGCACACTTGGAGGCAGGAACATATACATATCTTTAGTGAGATTACTATGAAGAAAAACATTATTGACATCAAGTTGCTTGAGGAACCACTTATTTGAAGTAGCTAGTGCCAATAAAAGTTTGATTATGGTAATTTTAGCTAGTGGAGAAAATGTTTCTAAGTAGTCTCGTCCTTCAATTTGAATATAGCTTCTAACAAACTAAACGATCTTTATACCGTTTGATATAAGCATTTACATGATCTTTGATCTTGTATACCAATTTTCACCCAATGACATGTTTATTCAAAGACAAATTAGTAAGCATACATGTATGATTCTTTTCTAAAGCATAAATTTCATTATTCATATCTTGAAGCCACAAATCATGTTTAAAAGCCTTAGCATAGGAGTGAAGCTAAGATTGAGTAGAACATTAAGAATAAAAGTTGTGATAACGTGAAGAAACTTTGTTATATGAAATAAATAAAAAATAGGATGTTTGTTTCCTAAAGGATTAATCATGGTAGTTGATATAAACTTAGTTTGATAATCACTATATTTAGGAGGTCTAATTTGATTTCTAGCAGATTTTATGAGGGAATATTAAGAAGAAATAACTTTCGTTTGAGGAGAGGAAGGGATAAAGAGAGGAGAGTCAACAGGTGAAGAAAAAGCTTGGAGGTTGTGAGTGGTAATGGAAGGGTGAGCAAGGCTAGTAGGATCAATAATGTTAATAATGGGGAGAGGAAAACAATTATTATAAAAAATAACATTTCGAGAGGTTTCAATGGTTTGTGTATGAAGATTGTACACAATATAACCTTTCTTGTGAGACTTGAACCCTAAAATCAAGCAAGGTAAATCTTTAAGATCCAACTTCCTCTTGTGGGTACCAAGAGTGCTAGTGTAACAAAGACAGCCAAACAACCAAAGTAGAGTAACATCATGTAATTCAAAATAGAGTTTCTGATATGGAGATATATTTTTCAGAAAAGGTGTGGGAATAAGGTTTATCAAGGTAGCAACACGAATTAAAGCACAAAACCAAAAAAGGTTGGGAAGGTTAGACTGAAATAGGAGAGCTTAAGCCACGTTAAGTAAATGTTGATGCTTCCTTTCAACAATATCATTCTATTGAGGGGTTTCAATGCAAGTGATTTGATGTATAATATTAGTAGATTGAAAAAATGACTCGTGATAAATTTCACAGCATTATCTAATAGAATAGTTTTAGCTTTTGTATCCAATTGTCTTTCAACAGAATTAACAAATCCTTGTAAAAGAGATTGAATTTCAACTATAGAAGACATTAGGAAAATCCACAAAAGTCTAGTATGATCATCAACAATAGTAAAAAAATATTTATGGTAATGTATAGATGTATTCGAGCAAGGATCCCTAAATATTAACATGTATTAAGATAAAAGGAGAAAGATATTGAGAATTACTAATGGAAAAATCAGTTTCTTTTGTTTAGCCTTGTGTCAAGCATCACAAATGATATCTCTGGAAATACTCAAAGTGGGTTAATGTTGTTTCATGGCTAACATTCTTTCATTGGATAAATGTCATAATTTGCAGTGTCATATATCCATGAACACTTTGTTATAAGAATTGACATAATTGAAGGGACTTAATATAACAAGAGATGCATTATTGGGAAGGTTAGAGTGACTTCAACATTAATTGTATCAACCATCTTCTTGGTGGTGATGTCCTATATCAAACACTTATTAGCCATGAAGAATAACTAATAATGCACACAGTTAGTTAATTTGGAAATAAAGATCAAATTTAATTTGAAATTTGATAGATATAACACATATGTCAAAATAAGAAACTTTGAAATGTGTATGATACCACATTGGGGCCTATCAATGATGGGTGAAATTTGTCTATATTCAATATATAAGTCAAGAGAATATGCAATATGGTTAGTAGCCCCTAAGTCAAGAAGTCAAGTATTAGGATTAGAATAATTGTTTATGGTGAAAACAACAGGTAAATACGTCCTGCAATAAAATTGGTTTTAGGAACAATACCAAGTTGATTAATATGAGAACTTTGTGTAGAGGAAGAAGATCTTATAGTGAATGTCTGTTGTAGTAAATTCATTGAAGTTTGATATTTCTGTTAAGTTAATTTTAATTCTAGATTATCAGCTTCTTGAGATGTGTCTACATAATTTTCATTAGTTGTTGGTTATATAGTTATGTTATTAATGTTAACACCAGATGCCTTGCACAAATGATGTCCTAATGGATATCCATGTCTCTTAAAGCATTCCACCTTAATGTGGCTTATGGTTCAAATAAGTGCATGCATACCTTCCTACTTTTGACAACAGAGGAACCTCTACTATTAACACGAGAAGTTCGACCCATTCTTCCTCTATTCAATAATAAATTGTTTGGATAACCATTCCTTTTTCAACAATATATTCATCCTTTACACAATAAATACAAAGATTTATTGAATAAGAAACATTGACAACATTAACCAAGCTAAGATCATTTGTATTAATAATTCCAATGACTTGTCTTTCTTTTTGAGTAATGTGTGAGAAAACTTTGTTAATTGAGGGAAAAAGGCATATCCTTAGTATACCAAACCTTACATTAATATATTGATCATTCAATCCTCTCAAGAATTGCATATTGGATCATAATTGAGGGAAAATGGCATATCCTTTGTTTCACAATTACAATGAACATTTCCTAACACAACCGCATATTGGATCGTCTACATAATTCTAATTTATCCCATATCACCCTTAACTTCATATAATATTTTGTAATAGAGACATCACCTTGTTTGGTGGAAGCAACTTCTTGTTGTAGTTATGACATTCTCAACAAATTTCCTTGAGAATATCTTGATTTTAGGTTTTTCAAATACCAATAGATTTATCCAACCACAATATACTTTGTTTGATTGAAGGTGATACTAAGTGTATCAACTATGAGACCACCGTATTATTGAAACCATTCCATGCAACATGAAAAACATGATTAGGTGTTAGTTGTGACAAAAAACAATTAACAAATTCCAACTTATTCTTCACACTAAGTGTAGTGATCATTGATTTACACTATGAGTTGTAATTTTTGGGATCAAGAAGAGGAGAAATAATAGAAATCCATGAATTCTCATTTGGATGTACGTAATATGGACTGTGGAGATTGATAAATTCATCTAGGATCGAAAAACTAATTAAAGTCGTAGAAGAATAAAAGCGATGCTAGTATCAGGGGAAGATAATAAAAATGTGTAACAAAACTATTCAAATAAAGAACTTTGATACTATGTAAATTTCATGACATACCATATTCAAAGATAGAAAAGAAACAAAAAAATATACTAAAAATAATAATATTTTAAATATCATTTATTCACTCATAGCATTGATTACATATTATATATATAAGAATCAATTATAACGTACCAACGAATTTATAATAAGATTTATTTTAACTACCAATAAAAATAAGATTGATACTAACTTACTTATAATAAGATTTATTTTACCTAAGACTAGATATGAGACTAATATTAATTAGAGATAAGACTAATACTACTTGATTTATAATAACATATAAACTAAAAATAAATATATGACTAATATGTCCCTAAGAACAACAACATTAAAAAGTCATTCATAAATACATTTCTCAATTACATTTATTTTATTAAATATTACTTTTTTAAATGGTGCTTACTATACAAAATTTGTTAAGAAATCTAAAGCTTTTGCATTATTTTATTTTTGTTGTTACAAAAAGAAAAAAAATTAATTTAAGTTGTTGTTTCAAACATGTGTTGCTTTTAGGTTTTGGATTTACAATCTCTTACTCTTTTTCTTTTATCTAAATATAGATGCAATATATGTTATTTTAAAAAAAAATAATGAGTTGATAAATCTTTAATCCATACAAGCAAAGACTACAAAAAATTTTAGAATTTTCTGACAAGTATAGATATGTAAAATAAAAGCCTAAAATCTAAAAAAATGGGTCAGAAATACTAAAAAAATAAAAAAGTAATAATAAATGATAGAATTTTGAAAATTCTAAAGGCACCAACCCCGACGCATTTGTTACCTTATTTCGAGCAACTTTCACTTTTACAGCGTCTCAATCTGAACTCTTTAAGAAAAGTTATAATCATTTGAAGTTTTTTCGCCCTAAATTTTGAAAACTAAAAATTTATAATAATTTTTTAACTATTTTTAATCAATTTTATAAAATCGTTAATCTATTGTAAAGTTCGTAGAGATAGAACTATCGTTCATAGTAAAGATAGGCTCACGCGTTGCTATGAATCTTTAATAACCTACGATATCAATGTAAAAACAAATTAAACAAAGTGGAGAAAGACTACTAATGAAGGAACCAAATGAGTGGGTGAAAACAATAAGCACAAGTAGCAAAAGGAAGTGCAAGCAGTAAAGACTCTCAGCGGCACGAAAGAAAGAAGAATGGCAAAATCAGTGAAATGTTAGGTTAAAAAAATACACTTATTATATCAGTTGTTAACAACATAATCGATGTAATAGGGTATATATTACATCAATTGTATAAACAATCAATGTAATAAGTCTACGTCAAAATATGTTTTTTTAATTGGACCATGCAGTATCACTGTCTACATTGCTTAAAGCTCACAATTGATGTAATACATTTTCATTTATTTACAAAATTGTCACCGCGTTTTTATTTACAACGATTCTCTTTTAACCGATGTCATATCGTGTCATAAAATCTCATATTTTCTATTGGTGGCTTATCTTCTAGCTCTTACAAGCAAATAGTCTATTCAACATATTGGTATCAACAATGCATTCTTAAATTATATGCTAGAAGATGACATTTACATGACTTAACCAATTGGGTTTGAGTCCTCAAATTCCACTCTTGTTTTTAAACTTTAGATGTTCATATATGGTTAAAATAAACATTGAGAGCCTAGTATGAAAGACTTACTACAACTCTTATTGTTTTTGTTCAAAGCAAGTGATTCATCTCTTTTAATTATAAAAAATGACTACAAGTTGTCTTCATGTTATGATATCTGTGGATGATATAATTTTCATATGCTTTTGTTTTTGTTCTCAAACAACTTGGTGAAATGTGAAAAACTAAGAAATATATATACCTTTATAAGGAGGACCAAAATTTTCTAAATATGAGTTTAAATAGATGGATAATCATACCATATTGATCTCTTGCCTTTGCATCATAAGAAAATCAAAACCCCGTTAAAAGAAAATCAGAATCCCTTTAAAGAAAAGAAGAATAAGGGTGATGGAAAAACTAGAGGAAAGAGAGAAAGCAAGAAAAAGATAAAAAGAAAATGATATATTCACTTCATTTAAACAAAGAACAATAGGACTATATAAAGACATGACTGCAACAACGTCAAACAACGACTAACTGACCTTAAACCTAAAACGACTCTCTAACACTGTGTTTAGTTGAACTAATTTGTGTGGTTCCACTATACAAAAGGATGGATTATTGTGGATGAAGTCTGTTTGGTTGCATTAATTTGGAAGGATGGATTGGAGAGGATTTGCAGAATGAGATCCTCGCTCATGTGAAAAGATTTGAGGGGATGAAATTGAAAATTACGAAAAAGCCCTTGTAAGTGAGTTAGAAATTACAAAACACCCTTTTTCACAAGGGTCAATTAGTAATTTCACAAATATATCAATTAAAAAAATAAAAAAAAATTATAACATCTATCAAATCATTCCTTTCAAATCCCTTTAAATCTTACCATCTATCTTTTAATCAAAACAACATTATTATTCACTCAAATTCTTTTAAATTCATTCTCTCAAATCTACTTTCCCAACCAAACAAAGTCTAAAGTCCAAAACAATAATCTAACACGAGAGAAAATACCAAAAATAAAACAAAGCTAATGTTTAGGATAGCCAAATTAGTTATAGTATTAATGAAGTATGTCAATTCATGACATAATTTTTATTAGATCACTGAAAAGTTGTAAAAAAAAAAAAATACTTTATTAACTAAAAGACATTATTTCTTATAATTTATACATACTGCTTGCATCTAGTATTACAGCTACATTTTATTTGCCTATTGCGATGCCGGCCGTTTGGAGCTCTAATATTGATAACAAAAGATATTTTCATCTTATTTTAACCCAAATTAATCTTTTATGACCTAAAACCAAACGTTGATTACTCAATCAAATATTGAGGTGTAATATAGAAGTTGTTTCTTCATACCATATAAAGTTCTCTAGATACAATTTCTTCTCAAAGAATAAAATTAATTGCACTACACCAATTATTTATTATGACAGTGAAAGCACACTTGTATTAAGTGATAATCAACCTTTAACTTCTAGAACAAAACACACAAAATTAGATTTTTCTTTATTCGTGAAGAAATAATGACAAATTCATTAATTATTACTTGTGTTACATCAAATTACACGCATTCTTACCAAATCCCTATTCTGATTCTTGTTCTATTTTTTGTGATAAACTCAATAACTTTGTGTTTAGTAATTTGTTTGTTTTTCTTTGAAAACAGATAATCATTGTAAGCAGTAACAATTTTTTGTTACATTGTTTTGATAATTACTTTAGTGTATGCATTATGCAATCTTATACCTAAGTGTATTGATAAGGATTTTGATATGAATGACATCAGTTTCTTCTCAAAATTTCTCTTGGCATATTGGTTTTAAGTGTATTCTGTTCTAAACAAGAAGTGTGATATTATTATTATTATTATTATTATTATTATTATTATTATTATTATTATTATTATTATTATTATTATTATCATTATTATTATTATTATTATTATTATTATTATTATTATTATTATTATTAGTATTATTATTATTATTATTATCATTATTATTATTATTATTATTATTATTATTATTATTTCAAAATTAATGCATATGGACATGAATTAAATAGATTAATAATAAAGTATTTGAACCCATACACATTTTCAGAAATTTTAACGGGTAGATATTACATCACTACGCTACTAATTTAGGGGTAACTCGTGGATTTTCTTTTTCGTATCTACCCTCTACATCTAATCCTAATGGTCACCCTCACTTTTTTATTTATTCAATAACTGGACGCATTCTTCCTGCGCTTTCATACTATATGCACAACAAATTAATCATTATATTCTACATCTCTTAATTTTTTTTTATTTTAAATTGTAGAATCTACAGATTATATAATCTAAAATACAAATTTTCTTTTTAAAATATAAAATATATTTTAAATTATATAATCCGAAATAAAAATATACATTCTGAATTATATAATCTAAAATATAAAAATTATATTTCGAATAGTATAAATATAGAAAAAAAAATATATATTTCGGATGATATAATTTAAAAAGAGTATTTTTGGTATTTTGACAAATTATGGGGTGCAAAACGAAGTAATGGAGGTGCAGAATGAACTTGTCCAATAATGTGGGATTAAACTCAAAGCCCAAACAAGTAACAGCTAGCCACAACAAAAGATACCTAACTATGGCAAAAACCCTCACACTGAAAGTCGGACAAATTCTTCCTTCACCCCCATACTCTCTTCTTGCACCCCCATATAATTTTTTTATTCCATAACTGCCCTTCATGAAATTACATAAATACCCCTATCTTAATAAAACCTCTCCCCTTTCCAACCGGATGACCAGGCTATCCGGTTTAATTTTTTGAAAATGAGAACCGGATGCACCCCCCATCCGGTTCTCATTTTTAAAAAAAAATACAAACCGGACTACCCCATCCGGTTCTCAACCCAGCAGATCGAAAAATCCTCAAATTCGCCGTCGACAGCCCCCCAAATCCCAAATCAACTACTCTAATCATCAATATCACCTACTAATTGCTAATAAACATCGTCCAAAGCTCTCCCCGCTGTGCTAGTGAGCCAAATACTTCCTTCAGCCGTTTCGTTAGCTAGCCATCCGATTAAGAGAACCTTCGTCCGGTTTAGGTAAGCCATTCGCGACTTCCGTTCCTTCGTTATTCAAAATCTTTCAATTAATTCTTCATAGAAGTATTAGGTAACCAATTTGTGATGTTTATTAGCAATTAGTAGGTGATATTGATGATTAGAGTAGTTGATTTGAGATTTGAGGGCTGTCGACGGCGAATTTGAGGATTTTTCCGATCTGCTGGGTTGAGAACCGGATGGAGTCGTCCGGTTTGTATTTTTTTTTAAAAATGAGAACCGGATGCACCCCATTCGGTTCATAATTTCAAAAAACGAAGAGGAGGGTATTTATGTAATTTTATGAAGGGAAGTCATGGAATAAAAAATTTATATGGGGGTGCAGGAAGATGGTATGGGGGTGGAGGAAGAATTTGTCTAAAAGACGTTAGGATATGCTTGTTTTTTTTTTTTTTTTTTTTTTTTAATTTTTTTTTTTTTTTTTTTTTTTTTTGAAATTAGCTTTATTTTTTAATATAAAAAGTAGTAAATTTATTTTTATTTTAAATTTTCTATCACTCATATTTTACCCTTCTCACTTGTCTCTTTGCAATCCTTCTTAAAATTAGTTTTTAAAATAAATCCACCCGGTTAGGCCTTAGTTACTTGAATGTTTCCTTTTGTTTCGATTTTCGTTATAGGATTGACGTGTGAATATAGATTTATATATATAAATTACTGTATTTTTATTCTATTTTATTTGCTATCTTAGAAGAAATTTTATTTTAATTAATTTACGTCCAATTCTGAAAATTTAAATGAAATATTTTTTAATTGATAAGAAATATAAATTTATAATAAAATTAGAAAGAAAACCTTTTTTACTAGCACTGATGCCTTATTTAAAAGCTCTGCATGCGGTTTCCATCTTAAAAAGAAAATCCTTTGTTTTTGTTTGAAATAAATATATTTTTTAAGAATATTCTCACATTAGTTAAACCAGTTTATGAATTAACCAATATTTGATGTTTTTTCAAACACATATAAATTCTGTAAGAAAAAAAAAAACACTCATGTGTGATTTAGTGTTACTATTGATCTACACACGTGATAATTAAAAGCATAGGCTAAACTTTTCTTATTCTTCATATTATTTATACGATTTTTTATTAAAATTTTATAATATTTTTTCAATTTAAAAACGCGTTTAAAAATTTATAATAATTATATAAATAAAAAAAGTAAAGTTTAGAGAAAAAAATAAGTGCAAAAAAATGTTGTAACCAAATTACTTATTTTAAGGTTGAACAATTTGACTTGCAAAAAGGTATTAGGTGTAGAAGCAGTGAAGGCTTGGTAGTTACTAGTATGATAATTTAATAACTAAGGAATAACCTTTCCAATATTGTGAATCGACCTTACAATTGTTTCTGATTAAAAGAATTTGGATGTTACAGAGTGGTAATAATGTAGAAGTATGGTAGGGATAATGAGTTCTGAGCAATAATTAATTAGACCTAATCCAGATAATAGGCATCTAAGTAGAAGATTATTATTATTGCAGATAAAGTGTCATATTAAACATTTTCACCCAAATGAATTTACTTTTCAAGATTGACCAGGTGAAGTGTTCCATCGATTAAAGTAAATTAATTTCTTTCTTTATCTTTCGTACTCAAAATCATAGAAGTTTGATTGTTTTAATAAGTATATTCAAATATGTACGCCAAATAATATTTTGATACAACTTTCTAATTTTATTTTTAATTTTTATACGTGTATCTATAAGAGTCACGTATATGATCCATAAAAAATTCTTGATATATATAGAATCAAATCTCTAATAATTAACATGATTAAGTAGTTTCTAATAATGCAAAATTTGAGTATAATGTGCAAATAAAAAATGTTATATAATATTATGAGCTTGATTGAATACGAGGTTGTCCTAATATTCTTAATTGTTCAACTATAAATAGATTTATACGACTTATGTGTAAATTACACACATACATATATACACACATAGCCTTGCAAGAAAAATACACATACTACGTAGAAAATATTGTTTCAAATGAAATACTCTTATTTTGAGAAATGTACAAACAGTTATAAAGATTAATTTCATCAAACATATATTTATTAGAATGATATATAACTATCAAACCTGAATCAATACTGGTGGTGATGGCTGTCGATCTCGTTCACTTTGAATTCTTCAGAGTTAGTACCCTCTCGCAACAATGGAACAAAGAACCAAAAACCAAATATTAATGCTTAATTTAACTAACACACACTAATATATATATATATATATATATTATTTCCCTCTCTTTTTTAAGTATAGTTAAGAATTAATATTAATTTAAAATGATAGATAAATAATTTTTTTCAAAAAGAAAAAAAAATGAAAGGAAACGGAACTATGAAACCCTTAATTATATTTATATCTATAAGAGTCAGAATCTTTTTCAGTTTAATTTATTTTTAAAATAATACTTTTCAAACTTAATTATGTTAGATAATACTTTCATCTCATTTGTTTTCTGTTAATTATCTCTTTATTTTCCATCTATTATGTTCTCTTTTTTTTTTCTTCTTCGTCCTCTCTCCCATTCCATCTCTTCACTATTCATTTTTTCTTTACATTATGTATATTACATCTCACTTTTTCCATCTTCTTTAATTTTTTTTCTCTTCATCTCATTCTTCTCTTCCATCGTTCACCTCATTTTTCTTCTCATCTTACATTTCATTTTACATCGTATAATAATACATTTTATCTATCACTTTCTTCCTCTTTTTTTTTTTCCTAGCCTTTATTCCTTCTACCCATACACTCCAAAATCTATTCACTCAAACATTCATAAAAAAAATAAAAAATAAATGAATAAAGCATTTGCACTTAAGCTTACCTTTGAATTTGGAAGTCCGTTTGTAGCAGAGGCTTTTGCATCAGGAGCTGCAATGGCATAATCACTGGCTCTCACTCCCGAAATAAAGTCCATTAGGCTCAACAAGGAAATGCACACTACATCTCCCTTTGATCCAATGGACGCACGCATACGAGAGTGACTAATGAGAAACTAAAAAACAACCATTTTGTGTCATGAATTTAAAAACGAAGTTTTGAACCAAACCAACAAAAGTAAAACAAGTGTCTCAACATCTATACCTCATCAACCACCAGAATCTTCCAGGAAATTGGATTCATTTCAGGAGTCAGATCCAGTGAATAAGCTACCAGCAAGTTCATATGTATGATTATAGAGGCCAAGATTGTAGAGAAGTTGAGAGGAAAATAGAAGAAGATGGTATTTATATGTAGAAGAATGGAGTTGGTTGGTGACTTGACAATAAGATATCAACTGCAAGTGTTTGAATTAGGAGAGGAATATCTGTCAAACAGCGAGTTGAGAAGTCGTACGTGTGTGTGGTTTGAGACTATGTTGTAAGAGATTAATTGGTGAGTTGAGAATAAAATATCAAGAGTTTGAACACAAGATACATATGTAGTTATTTTCATTTTTTTTTTCTACATTGCTTGCCCTCAAAGTCGTCTTTCCTAAATTTTTAATGGATAGAAGGGAATAATGCTCATGCAAATGCAGGTTGGAGCGTCACGTCCCTACCTTATCAGGTTACAATAGGAAACATTGGTGTATGATCAGAAATGGACCAAATCTCTGAGGTTCTCGACATGATGAGACTTGGGCAGTTTGGTTAACCTGTCTAGAGTGCAATGGTGTGTGTTAATTACGGGACATTTCTGACTGATTGATTCTTGTATATCAGCACAACTGGTTGTGATTGATTGTGAACTGTCTGAGGTTTTAATTTGCGTATATAGAAATGAATCCATGTTTGATTTAGAGAGAGAAAAAAAACATTGTACGATATAATTTACATCAAAACTATATACAACGGCATCTTTCGTATGCATGTTTAACTTGTGAAATACGTCTTATAACCACATATATACATATATATATTGACATATTCTAGTTAGATTTTATTAAAATATTAAGAAAATTTTGAGAATCAACAGACATATAATTTCTAAAAGAAAAAGATTAAATATGGTAACAAAAGATGATCAACCTTCATCGATTATAATTTGCATGCAACAATATTTATGTGCTGGTAAGGTATATGAATATTTCCATACATATACAATTTGTAAGGATAAATGTATATATATCATCTATTATTTTTTTTACTGATATTACTCATTTGAATATTTAAATTGAGTGTTTCATTTGAGATATTAGGATTTTAATGATAAGATATATTAGTATTCATTTACTATAAAAGAATAGCTGAGATGAAAATATTTGATTAGCTAAATTATAAGTAACATTAGCTAAATTGTAAGTTTGCATAGGTGTATAAAATATTGTATAATGTGAATATTTTTAATTTAGTCCTGGTTTATAGACTTTTTCTTTAGTTCTTGATTTGTAAGAGTAAAATATTATAAGAACAGTATATTTGTATACGAAAAATATATGAATAAAAATTACAGTGAATTATCTTATAAATTCTATTTTTTAATTTGGTATTAGATATTTTCTCTGAATTCTAAGATATTTTATGCATTATTTTAAATGAATTTAACTATGACGTAAGATCACAACTAATGAAAATATACATTGTAAAGAGAAAAATATTATCCTACATCTGTGCGAACGTAAAGCCTTTGATAAAAGAAAATGAGGGATATGAAAAATAACATACTCAAAACCAAAAAGTAAAAAGATGGTTATTGATATCCATGAAGCTAGGAATAATGAGAAGGTATCTTTGCTTATCCATATTGTCCTCAATTTTTGAAATGCTTTTTCAAGAGTATTTTACGATGAAAGTGATGAACTACATGTGTTTGTCTTGAATCAAAGGACATTCATTGAATATTAACTGAATAATAGAACATTAACTGAATATTACAGAGTTGATTGAGTTTTTAGAAAATTAGACAATCGTGACAAAGTACTCATGAAGGACCTTGATGATGTGAAGTCATATCAGAAGTCAATTGAATGATTGAGGGTGCACATATTCCTTGTTGGATTGGATGATGATTATGAACATGTTTGTGGAGAAATGTCGTGAAAGGAAGTGCCACCTGATTTAAAAGAAGAATGTTATGCATTGATAATATAAAGAGAGATAGTCTGATGCACGACGTTGAAAACAGAACAAAAGATATGATTTCTGATTCCACATATATGATGACAAGGAAGCTAACAAAGCAATCAAAAGATTCAGAAAAGGGTAATTACAATTGTATCAGTGTAATAAGGATGAAAACATCGAGGAATGATGCTATGAAATCATAGGATACCCTAAATAATGAGATCACAATTGGACATCAAAGAAGAATTCAAAAAGAAAAAAATCCAACTATTGTAGTAACTACCAATGAGAAAGCAGACATCAAGGGCATGATGCCTACAACAACTACAAGTAGTGATTATTCAAATGGTAAAGCCTTAATAATCACCTCTTCAATCACTTATAGATGGTGTAGTAAGTCCCAGGATTATTGAATCAACACACAAAGTTTTTGGTGATGTAACTTATGTTCACTTATACAAGTATGAGAGAAGTTGTCTCCTACAACTGAAAGATGTGTGTTCCTTGACTGTGTTGATCACCAAAAATGATACTAGTGCTACAGTTCACAAAGTAGCAAATGTTTACTAACATAGATATAGTTCTTCACGATACCTTTGATATTTTTTCCATAAGTTTGAAATTCAAGAGGATAATTATGATGAAATTCAGAGTTCTATTCCACAAATAGTTAATATTGAGTTCAAATTAGAGAAAGAAAGTAACAAAATTGTATCATGAGATGATGAGAATGTGCAACAATCTAATGATTAACAACCACATAAGGAGGAAAAATTTGAGCATGTCGAGGTCGAATATTTGCTTGTTGGTGCTGACGATATACCACACCAGTCATCCCCTTAAGAATTTAATATAGCAAAAGAATTTTGACATGTCACTAAAGTTATCCCTAAGAGTACTTATGATCCTCAATGACTGCATCAATAAGATCATATACCTTATGAGTAGTTACATTTGTAACGAAAAATTTGTCTAACTTAAATATCACATTTATAAGTCAATTATCTACTATATTTGTTCCTAACAATGTGCAAGAGGCTTTATTGACTCCAGGAGGAAGGATGCTATGAATGGAGAGATGTGAGATCCTTGCAAAAAAATGAAATGTGGGAATTAGTAGATTATACAATTGAAAAGAAACCAATAGGATGTTGATGGGTATATATTATGAAATTTAATGCAAATGGTACAATTGAGATAGTCAAAGCTATATTAGTGGCAAAAGGATATATAAACAACAATATAGAATAAATTACACTAAAACATTTCCTCTTGTAACAAAATTAACACAATTTGAGTATTGTTATCTCTACATGTGAACTTTGATTGGTCTTATAACAATCTAACGTGAAAAATTCCTTTTTACACCAGGAATTGTATGAAGAAGTTTATGTGAAGCTACGAGAAGGATGTGAGATCCCAGATATACATAGAAAGAAGGTATGCAAGTCAAATAAGTCATTGTACAAACTAAACACATACTGTATGTGGATCACTAATCAAACAATTTACCTATCTTAGTCACGAGTAGTTATTTAACAAAGAATACTTTATTTACCGAGGAGTTGTTGCATTCAAAGAATATTAAGTTTTGTTAAGAGAAGTTGCATTCAAATATTACAATTAAGTTTTACCTATCTAAAAATACTTAGTTTTAGTTAAAAGTGAATGTGTTTACAAAGTTTCATGTTGAATGAATTTTTGTGTTTTACTTTGCAATATTATTTTAAATTGAGAAAAACATTAATGCACAAACTACCTACCTAGAGACTACTTGAAATACTTCTTCAACTTCTAGATAATGTATTAGAAGTTTTTTCTTTAAAAACGTAAGCAATACTAATAGAGTAGACTGAAAAAGATCAACATCTGTTTTATGATTAATTTAAGTAGATTTTTCAAAATACTAAAAAAATAGTTATATTTTTCAGAAGACTAATTCTTACAATATTTCGTAAGGACTGAAAAACAATTTTATCAAATTAAAGGGAAAAAAAATCATATCATTTAAGTTTACTACTTTTAATCTCTCTCCTCCACTCTCTCTATATTAATTTTAGTCTCTACGACAACATCAACAACAAGATTAAAGATAACAAGGAACTAAAAAGGTGTTTGTACTAATAAAAATTAAATAATTACTTTTTTTTTCACATTAGAAATGCAGGAAAGAGGAAAAAGACAAGCGACCAATTGAATCTCCCACAGCATCAAGTTGAGCTACAAGCTCATTAACTTTGACTGATTATTTGCTTTTTATTCTTCTCGGGTACGGTAATACAGGGCGCGCATGAAGGGTTCCGCATTCTAAGGATATAGAGTATGCGCAAGCTGTGGTATGGCTTACAGTGACACTGATATTTACAAACTATCTACCAAGAAGGATTTCTAACAACAAAACTTGACCTAAGCCTTTCAAGCAATTGAAGTAACATCTTCTGCTAAATGTACATTGCACTCATTGATCACAATAAGATAGAAGAAACTCATAACTTACGAGCTCGACCCATCATATTTTGATCTTGTGATTCAGCACATTCGTATGCCTTACTCCGTTCTTTGACGTTTTGGGGCTTGTGCACTATCATCACTAGCAATCGCATCTTGAGTTTTGGGAGAATCAGGATTCCCACCCTTTTCCAGTGAGCCTTCCTCAACTGTGGTACTACCGTTAGCTTGATAAGGTCCTGACCTACAATGGTCTACTTGTGGTGCTTCCAAAACATTTTTGACCGGGAAATCTCTCATGGCATTTGAAGATACTCCAGATTGAGTCTCAATGGTAGATGATGAGGCCTTCAATGTTTCAGTTCCAGATTTACATTGCTTCTCAAACATCATCTGGAGGTATCTTCCTTGTTCTTCTATTCGCAACTGTAGATTTCTTTGAATCTGACATAAAAAATAAGGGGAGGAGAAGAACGATATTAGAACCACGAAAGAGATATGACAACGACATAACACAACATTCATGAGAAAGTGCTGTAAATCTTAGAACTACAATTTGTATCTTCAACAAGTCAAAGATATAAGATTGAGCATGACCCGTAAATGAATTATAATTTATTTTAAGATAAATTAATAATATACAATATTAAATTCTTTCTCTAGAGAATACTTACATTCCTTCAATTTCTTTCACCCAGCTTACAAAAACCCAAACTTCACTTCTAGTCGATTTCAATTACATGTAAAAAATTATTAACAGATCCCATGTGCTATAAAACATGAACTTCTATAATCATGGCAATTGCAAGCATGGTTGAGAATACCAAATCAAACCGGCTAGTTGGACTGGAAAACCAATGATTGTTCTGATATTTGGTCCTCCAATCAACCCACAAAACTGAATTCCCAACAGGCCAAGCCAGTAAAAAATTGATAACCAGTTTGGAATTTTATTTTAAAAATAATTACCGGTACCAAAAACATTTTGCGAATGCGGGCAAAATGCATATGCAAGTAAGACAGCGTGCCTCTTTCTTAGCTTTTGTGTATGCTGTATGAGTTTTATACTTTTGATGAAGATACTCCGTTCAATAATTCCTTTTGTATGTATTAAATTTCAATAATCCAAACAGAATATTTTAATTATTTATATCTGAACAATCATTTAGAGAAAGAATTTAGGGAATGAAAATAGCTTTCTTAAGGGTATGTAGTAGTGTACAGTTTCTGCATATGATCCATCTGGTCTAAAAAAGGATCTGCATAAGATACAGTCTCCTAACAGACTTAGTGAAGACTATTTCCAAGGCTACTATTAAGTGCAACTTTCTACAAACTAACAGTCAAGTACACTAAATGCATTTTATCATGTCCTACATGACCGTACTATAAAAGTAAACGCAATTTAGAATCAATGTGATTTATAGAATTTATTTTTAAGTGAACCTGAGTTTGAAGTAACATAATTTTTGCTTACATACCACATATTGGAAATTGATTTTCACAGAAAGATTGCAAACTTAATCAAAGTTGATTTTGGGTTATGTTATTACCAGAATGGGTAACTTGGCCATCTCTTTGTCAAGCAAAATCCCACATTCAATATACAGTTGACAAACAAAAATCTAGAAGAAGCAACGTAAAAAGAAAAGAGCGTAAACGTAAACCCGCAAAATTTAAATATTAATGATGAGAGACACAGCGGAAAATTACTCATTGCTACTGTACTAAAAAGATATCTACAAGACCTTTAGTTGAAAGATTATGTGCTACTGTTTTATTTTAAGTGCTATGAGAGAGATACATTAATATAACATATCTAATGGACCAGTACACTTAGGAGGTACTATTTAATACAGGAAACCATTAGATAATGCTGAAGATATTATGGACAGGGTGCCCAATAGGCTGAAAAATCTAATAGTAGCATGAGAGATATAGCTCATAGGGCTATTTCAGCATTGCAGAGCACAGTTAGCCCAACGGCTTTCGTCGGCAAACAAGGAAAGGGCAAAGGTGTACCTGAAGATAAATAATTTCTAGGCTCATGAAGAATCTACCCCCGGTAACTTGAACTTTGCGTTTATCTTTTTTCACTAACATTTGTAACTGGCCTCCAAATTATTTAAAATTTCATTGATATACATCAAAATTGATATATATATATATATATATATATATTATTTCGATTTTGTTAAGATGATATATATATATATATATAAAATTGACATTTTAAGATGATATATCAATCATTATTTAAAATATTATTTATTTTAAAGTTTAGATTTTATTATGATATTTTTTTTTAAAAGACGTCTCTAACAACCAGTGATACCCATTATTCTTCTTAGTCTCGTTAATTTTTATGAATTTTGTGTTTTATTTTCTCTATTGTGATTTGTCTTTTAGTGAATAATTGTTTTCGGCAACCGCACTTCCATACTAACATTTTTATATTTTGTGATTTTATTTTCATATGACATTATATTAGTGATATCTAAAATGTCTTTATATGATATTAATTACATCAGTGATATGCTTATATTATTTTAATTTTATATGATAGTATGTTTATGCATGATTTGAGTGTAATTTGACTGTATCATGGTGTAATGTACACAACTATGATACTTTATTAATTTGTTATTTTTTTTTATAATGGAATTGAAATGTTGAATTATTTATTAGTAGAGTTATATTATTTTATTAATATATGTTACATTTAATATTGTTTTAATATTAAGTAAACTCATTTAATGAGTTTATAGGAGTCATGTTTACATGATCTTCACGAATTGTTTAACAGCTTTAATCTCTCGCTCAGCGTGTGTAAGCATATGAATGTTTTGACCACCGTTCATGACTAGTTAATTGTGCCTATGATCAATGACCGATATAGTTTAAAAAATATTGGTTCCTATATGAATGATTCTTTCAAGCTGAATAAACCTTTGAACCACCCTTGTAAGACAACTAATTCATTAAAATATGTTTGAAATAAATTCTAGAGGAATGAAGTTCACACCTCAAGCTGTTCATGCAACCGCTTCTGAACCTCCATTTGTAGTCGTAGAGCTTCAGTAATCTCAATACCACTGTCAGTAATAAAAAAGTAAAGTCAGCATAATAATTACTGTTTCTGAAATATTACTAAAAACTTTACATGGAACCATGTATTAGCCTTATTGTGGTCTTAATCCTGGGTCACTGAAAGTTCTAAGCCACTTGTTGATCCTAATACTAATACTTTTTGGACCTTGTCGTAGCTTCTATTCGAAGATACAGTAAACAATGCCTCTTCTATTTTAATCATTATAATCATTCCCGAGCTTGCCCTTAATTGACATTTGTACTCAGCTCAGGTTAAGTGGTAAGATACTGAACAATAACTGCCATCTGAAGAAACGAACTTAACAGCGCATTCCATATACCATAAATGACGTGCAACATAATTTAAATTATTCTGAGAATGTAACATTTGGTTCAGCAAAGTCATGTTAAAGAATGAACTCTGTCTATCAATTTGATGTATCAACATTTATGGTAATACTGTATAACATAAATTATTTAAAAAGCAGTAAATAGCGTACTTACGTTTTCAAATCTAGAGATGACATCTCTTCAATGGAACTTGCTTTTTTCTCTGCAACTCCTGCCACAGTAATCAACGATGGAACTGTTGATCAGTTTACAGCACAGAGGATTGTGGCTCTAGTTTCTAGCAATTGACTCAAGACACACCACTTCTATACAACAATCACTGTGGTCTAGGTCAATTCCTCAGACACGTTAGTAGGCGATTTTTGAGTATCTTGAGCAGGCATAGGTTTCTGGAAACAGAGGGTGGTTCATGGGGAGAGACAGAGACAGAGAATTGGGACATATCCAAGAGGCTTAGATTAGTTAACTTATGGTTAGCATATGGACAATCATAAACTTTTGATATAGGTTCCTTCTAAATGAGAAGGCTTTCGTTTTAGTTCTTGCCATTAGGAATTAAACTGCTTATTCAATTTGTGTTAGCCGCATCATCAAGACTAATGACCAGAACTTCACGGACTAAAATGAAACCTTTCTTTTAATTAGGATGCAAACAGAAAAAAATAGTTGAGGATCAAAACGAAAAATAAAAATCATACTTTCTCCTCTTGAATATTAGCAGAAAACTAATTTATGCCAACTCAGAAAGTTAGTTAGAATTATTTAATTTCACCAATTCTAAATGAAAAAAAAAAAAAAAAAAAAAAATTTTTTTCAAAAAAAAAAAAAAAAAAAAAAACAGTTACACTTGATTTCACTCAAAAAATGTTGTATAACATTGTTTACTTTTTATGGTTGAATATCTATCATCACTTATGAACTAATTTATGTTGCAGACTTTGTTGTCTTAATTGAAAAAATTATATTAATATATAAACTTTAAAAACTAAATAAACTATAGGAGCACTTAAAAACTTTTAAAGGTGTAATAGTTCCATTAATAAAAATCTCCATGGCTAATGAAGTTTATTTTAAAAATTCAAAAAAGTTGAATTTACTTGTATTAATGAAATTAGATCTAGCCACAGAATTAATATGCCTAATTTACTTGTCTTAAATTTTTTTTATTTGTTTTTATAAGACTTTTTTTGATGATTTCTTGTATGAAGTATTATTTTCCAAAACAATATTAATTTTTTTAGTCCATAAATAATAAATGTTATGAAGATTTAGGAGTTAAATAGTTTAGTTTTAAAATTTAAAACGATAATTCTATTATTATCCCTTTATACATTAATTGTCAAAAAGTAACTTTGAAAGTAATATTACAATTATAGGTCGATTTTAATATTATTAATTAAATGAATTAACTTTCTTAGTTACATACACTAAGGAATAGAGAAATTAAAAAACAAATAGCAATCTATAAATCTGCGAATATCTGCTGGGCAAGTAGCACCGTTGAATAACATTCACAACACCCTCTTTAATAAAAGACGAAAATGTGTTTTTTCAAGTGAATTTGCTTTTATTGTTGACTTCAAATTGAAATTTTCCCTTACATATACACAATATTGGTCGACAATGGCTATTAAAAAAAAAACAGTAAAAGTAGCTAAAACATTGTTAAGAATTTATTTATCCATTCGCAACATAAACTAAGCCAAACAGAAATAGATATTCTCATGTTAAAGTTGAACAGAACAAAATTGTCTATTACGACATGGACACATGTTTAAAAATGACATTGTCACCCGGTTCTGCTGTTAAGATTTGATACCAATAATCATAAGGAACTTCCCACCACGCAAAACAACTGCTCACAACAGGATCTAAGCTAAATTAGTATTTACATTTTGATCACGACACAAAACTGGCGAACCATAAAAATATATGTGGCGAGAGATTTTCCAGTACAACACTGTTCATTAGTTCATGTTTCAAGCCATGTTAAGGATCCCATTATCAAATACTTGCTTGGAAGTTCTCCAGAAGACGGAGCAAGGTATGTTATCTTCTTTCTGTAAGTTACAAAACAACAATGTAATCATGCATCATAAACTGTAAAATAAAATGAATCATTAAATGGAACGATGCAAACCTCTGAATGTCAATGTCTGTTACATAAATGAACCCAGCAACATTGCTGCACCAGAAAAGACATGACATGGTAAGAAGATGTATACTTGTAGGAAGCTAGGAATGGAGAAGAGGGGCATAACATTCTGAGGCTTAAAGCTGATTTACTATTTAAAAAAAAATAGACAACAGAGGTAATATATACAAAAAGATTGGGTATTCATAAAATTGGTAGCTTTGAATGTCTCTGAGGAATATCTCAAGACAGGCCATTTTTATGCAAGTTTTAAGAATAATCATCTCCATAAAAGCAAATCAAATCATATTGGATAGATCATTTCAGGTAGACTTCAAATTAACAGTATCAAAAGTAACCACTTTCCATTTGACCCACACAGCTTATCAAATAATAATTGATACACAAATCTCTCAAGTGTCACCATATTTGTACAAGGGACACCACTATTCCTCACACATACAAGCAACCACGTCACTTTACAACAAGCAAAAATATTTGGATCAAACTTACTGGGCTCAAAGAAATTTAAAACTTAAAAATGATTCAAATTAGAACCGCAGTTACCTGGAAATGATCTCATCAGGTTCCTTGGCAAATGAGACAGCAAGGACTAGATGGAGCAAATCACGATTTATGTTTACAGGTACAACTCTTGTTGGATCTGCAGCAGGTTCTGCTCCAATTGGCAAGGCTGAGCGTGGGGCCTGTGGCCCACCACCAACTCGATAAACAAACAAATCACTAAAATTTGCAATATTAGAATGTGGAGAAAGATCATTTGAAAGGCCATAGAAGTATTCCTGCGTCAAAATCAAATGGCAGCAATTTCAGTTAGACCAAAAATAGTTGAACAGGAAATTGTGTTAAACAGTGTCCAGGGGGAGGAGAGAAAAGAAAACCCCCATCCTACTACACTCCCCAAGGCTAATAAACAAATTGTTCGATTTGTAAAAGTCATCTACTGTCAATATAGTTTTTAGATTGCACAAGAATACACTTTATAAACACCAACTAAGGGTACAAAAATATTGAAGAAGCCACAAATTCCAAGATAAAAAGAAAAAATTTGCCAACCGTTTCACTATTTATGTTGACAACGGAAATTCACTCAAATTAACAATTTTTTTTTTCAGAATACAAAACCATTGCTTGTAAGTTATAGTCATTACGAGAGACTGGTTTTCGTTACTTAACAATGAATTTTTTTGCCCTACATATTTCTGAGCACTTAACATATATATTAACAAATAATTTCAGTAGAACAAATTCTCTGAGACAACAGACTTTCATAGTTTAAATTGAAATCCTCAAAAATGAAAAAAAAAAAAAAAAAGGAAAAGATCAATTTGAGGTTAGCAAATGTGGAAGATATTCAAAAGTAGGCACGTAGGTTTACCCTTATCCTATAACTTCTGGCCTTCTGCCTGACTTTTGCGTTTCTAGATACAACTCCACCTGACCTCTGAAGTTTCACGACATCTACTTTGGGCTCACTCTTAAGCACATCTTTGAGCATGCTGCATAGTTTTTCCTATAAGAAGTTCAAAAGAAAGACTAAGATGCTGAGCTTCCACAGAATGCAATAATTAATAACATGTAGAAGGAAATTATGATATTCAAAAAATCTGATAGTGGGCATCATTGGAACTGTCTTTCCAAGCATAACTAATATAGAATATGAAATTATGCACATGTTAAAATAGTACACAGTATACATATATAAAGCACATACCTGACCTAAAACCAAGACAACATTGGCCTTGAATGTACGAATTGCATGCAAGAGCAACTGCAATAGACACACAAAAAATAGTGAGCAAGGAAAGAGCACTATAATCAAAATTATCAGTAAGTTACATGTCTGAACAGCGATCAGTTCAGTTTAACAGTAATAAAGTAAATTTCCAAGGCCAATTACATCATAGCCAACTCCCTCTATCCATCCCATAGTATTTATCACCATGCCTGAAGCTCGAGATTCAGCATTTCCAGTAAATTGTCTCTCAATCATCCCTGAGAGCTCCTTGACAAGCACTTTATACAATTCTACGTTGTTGCTGGAAAAACAAATACATTTGGATTGGATTTGCATTTCCTTAACGTGCTACCAATAATTTAAAAACTTCAAATCAATGAAAAATTTTATATAGTTTTGCCGATGTATAATAGAAGTTACATCACTAATCACCTCGGAGTTGCGTGTCCGTAAAAGTAAACAAGAGGCATTTCAAGCGGAATGCCTTCCACAGGATCGATGGGCATTTCAATTGGAGTGGCAGCTATGCATCCAGGAATTGTTATAGAGCCTTGGCCAATATCCAAGTCAACAAAGGTAGGCTTCCAACCTTGTTTAGCCGCCCAACTAAGAAGCATCCTTGACAAGGTACTCTTTCCAGAATCAGTAGGTCCTACAACAATGACCCTAGGACCCTGAAAAACAAAATTCACATACCACAAGCTTTACACATACGATAAAATCAAAAGCTTTCAGGTCTCTCGACATAATTACGTATAATAAAGCATTATTTTTCACAGTTCATGTTAACATTGAAAATTATAAGTCACTCAAAAGTAACAAAAAACACTTATCAAGTCAACTTATAAGTCAACCAAGGTTCTAAAATATGTCCATGGCCACAATTTTGGCTCCAACATCAAGGTTTTAAGAGACTCCACCACCACAACTGTGACCTTGTCAGTAGGATTTGTCTGCAATTTCTCATAATATCAAGGAAAGAGACAAAACCACAGCCATAATTTAAAATCTTGTTGTCAACCAACAAGCCAATTAAGCAAAGTGCATTAAAAAAAATACCTGAGAAGATTCAAAATCATCAGGTGATGAAGCTTTTGCTCGACTTCTTCTTCCATCCAGTATGGCATGCACATTTACATAGCTAACCATTGGAGTCTGCACTCAAAAAGTTGCATTCTCCTAATCACTGATTTCTCAAGTAGTGTTATATTTTTCTTTTTTCCTTACCAATAATTTAGAAAGAAAACATTCAATAGGGTTACTACAATGGCTCACCTCATCCGCAGTATAATCAGTTTCAGTAGCGCCGTCCATTTCAATGGTCGCACCAAACCAAGTAAACACCTGAAACAAAGTAACATGCCCCTTATCAAAAGACAAAGAAAGGAAATGTGAACACAACGAACAATTTGGTCAAGAGAGAAGTTACGGCGAACTTGAGCCTGGGAGGGAAATTGAGCCAGATTTCGGGAGGAAGCTCGGTGCCAAAAATCTCGGCAGTGCCGTTGAGGAGTCGAAGGCGAAGTGGTGCGTCGTTACCCACTTCTATTCTGAGTTCGCTTTCTCTCTCCAATTTCACTTGCTTAATGGTGGATGCAGAACCCGAACCACCCACAGGACCTGCACCACCGTAAGCCATTTCCTTTTCGTCTCTGAGACTCCAATTTCACTTCTTCTGCTTCAAATCAAATTTGTATGGGGTTAGGGTTTGCGATGGGGCAGAAAGGAGCGAAGGCAAAGGGCGAGAAATATGAAGAACAGAGTCTTCAAGCTACTTGGAAGAAGAGGAAGAGTGTGATCAAGATAGTTTTTTAAATTAAATTATTATTATTATTATTATTAGGGTATAAAAAATATAATTATGTAATAAACTATGGTGTATTTTGTAGTTGTATTATCTAGTTAAAAACATTTATAATGTATAAATTATAGAATAATTTTTATAAATATAAAATAAAAATTTCATTTTTAAATGTTTTCCTTTTCATATTATACAAATATAAAATAAAAACTTACTTATATTTTAAGTTTTTTTTTTTTTGTTAATTTATATTACGAAGATGAACTCTTAAAGAGAAGAAAAACACATCTACAAAGAATTTTACTTTTCTCACATTAAAATAATATATTTGTTTATTTATTGAAAAATATTATAAACAATTATTGTTAACTGATCATATAATGTTTCAGTCTTTTAATAACCAAATTTTAGTATTTACTTACTATACTTTAGTTGTAAATCATTAATTTATATATAAAGTTTAATGGCTCTTTTTATTTTATGATTTCTTTTTTAATTTAGTTTCATTGATTAAAAAATTTCGAATTGATTGAACTTTATTTCGAGACAAGTTAAAATTTCGAATTGATTGAACTTTATTTCGAGACAAGTTAATATAACAGAGACACATACATCAAATGACATGTGTAATTAAAGTAACCTCATTACCATCACCTTGCTAGATAAATTATATTAGTTGTAAGTTAATTAAAACTTAATTATTGTTAATTTTCGTGAGTAAGAAGACTTCCCCAATATAATTATAACTTTTTTTATTCAAATATAGTGTATTTGAGGTTTTGTCTAAATGTATCCTAACCTATTATTAATTATTAGTGTATAAAAAAAATCATAAATTAACTCATCTAAAATGTTTGTACATTGTATACGTAGTATTTAACAATTAAAAAATACATTCATGAGTATACTCATACTCATTTCATAAGATTGTAACAAAAAATGTGGTTTATTTTTGTTTATTTATCATGAATTCAAGGAATAAATTCATACAACTAGAAATTGAATTATTATATAATTCAACAACCAAATTCATATGATCAAAAAGTGTGTTAAGTGAAGCAAGGAGAAGGGAGTGCACATTAGTATAAAAAGGAGTGTAGTTAATAATCGTGTAAAAGTGGCTAGTGAATTTATGGTCAAATGCCCAGATTAAGTGAAAAAAGTACTTAAAAAAAGAGGTTTTTCTTTCCTGCACTCCCGTAACTACTACTTGCACTCTTATAATAACAATAAAAAGACTAAAATACCTTCCCTTTATGCATCGTGTCATCGTAGTTATAGTCATTCTCATTATTGTGTCTTCTTTTTCACTGCACTTTCAATTGCACCATCGTTCTTCACTATACTCATTGAGAAGAAGTCATTGAGAAGAAGTAGAATAGAGAGAGTAAAATGTAAAATGTTAACTAGTAAAATTCATTTCAGAAAGCAAGTTAAAGTTGTTGTAAAAATTATATTCTAAAAAGTTTGTTTCAAAATACTTTTTAAATAAATAATCTGGGAAGTTACCACTGTAAAAGGTAGAAAGGGTTATTTTAAAATTATAGGGTGCAAATAGTAATTATGAGAGTGCAGTAAGGAAAAGCCGGAGAAAAAAAAAATAAGCATTTGTTGAATTGGTTCACTAATTCAAAGTCCTTTGACTGATAAACACAAATAGAAGAATTTCCAAGTTGCATCACCTTCATAAACAATTGACGAACATCTTTTTTATTTATTTTATCTTTTTTTTTATTTAGCAAAGATCCATTCTAATAGGGTCTATTTCATCCATGAAATGACATTTTTTTCTCCCAAATCAAACAGAGTCATGATAACTAAAACAAAGAACTCCATATTGTGTTAATTAGTAAAATGGCATAACATAATGACAAAAGAACTTGTAGTTTTTATTTTATTTTTTTCAGATAATTATTGTTACAAGGTGGGGTATAGAAGTATTGTATATGATTTTGGTTTGATAATTAACCAGTTAAAACATAATGAGCATCTTGTATATAAACATATGGGAGACACAAAGGTTTGAGTAGGGACATGGGAGACACACTCGTGCCATGCCCACATTTTATAATTGAAAAATGTGAATCTATATAAACAAATATTTTTGGTGAGTCAAAGTAGGAGTTATTTGGTGAATCTAATGCAACAAGACAATGTTAACATTGTGCTTGGAAAACACAATCAAACAACTTCGGACTATCAGAAATATTGAATAAAATGTAATTTATACAACACCAAGATTTTATATAATATGCTAACGGAAAAACTTACGATTTCTATGCGTCTATTGAGTATGAAGAACTATAGAATAATGTTTATGGTGAAAATGAGATCTAAAAATCAAAATTATACATATGATCAAATATATATAAAGTTGAGCATAGCTTTGGAAATATGTTTATTATATTTGTATTTGCTAAAATCTTATTTTAATATTAGTACTTTATCCCTAAGGAAAGATCTTATGAAATGATAATGGAGAGGGATGAATTTTGTTTTATAATCAAAAATTAAATTTTGTATCAAATATGTCACATTCTGATTCTCACTATCCAAAGTTGATTAGAATGGATCTCAAATCTTATGACAAAGTTTGAGATTGTATTAATTATTCATTAACTTTATTATCACTAGGAGCTTTTGTATACAAGATATCTAACTCTAACTAATAATTGTAGTATTTAAGGTGAAAAATATAATTTATGATACTTTTTTGTGATAAACTTTACCTTTAAATTTTATATCTACATAGTTTTGTACTTTTAACTTTCCTTGGCTAAATTACAAACACTTCACTTTAATGCCTAGTAAATATTTCAAAATTCATTTAATCACTTCACATCTGAGATTTATTCAATACACTTGTTTCTTGTGAAGTATTTTCAATAGGCAATTCTGTTAGTTTCCATATTTGATTGGATATTAAATACCTTTTTTGATATTTCATGACAAATTTCCACTTACTAACATCTAAAGTCTAATATGCTTCTTCATATTTTTTAGACCCATTCCCCTTTTATTATTTTAATATTATATAGTTAAATTATTTTTTTGTTAGGCATATAGGGTTGAACTATTTCCAAATATGAGTTGGAGTAAAAGGCTTTAGTGTGTCAAATTATTAGTCATTGTTAATTTCAATTGATTATTTTGATCGACGAATATTAATTATAGGATTTTTTGAAACATCATCCATTTCTACTTACACTAGACTGTTGTATTAGAAGTTGACTGTTGTATTAGAAGTTGTTGATGTATGTATTGTTTCTGTCTTTGTACATTACTTTTTCATTAAAAATCACATCTTTACTACCAATCATCTTTTTGTTTCCCTTATCTCACAAGTGATAATCAAACTCATCCACATTATAAATAATGAAAGTCCACTTCTTCTTCTTTTTTTTTTTTCAATTTGGGGTAAAGTTTTTTCTTTCCTTTATCACTAACATGTACATATTCTACACAACTAAAAACTCTAAGATATTACAAATTTACCTCTTTTTCACTTCATACCTCTTTTATTATTTTCTACTTCAATGATATTGATATACTTCAGCTGACTGAGTAGGTTGTTGTGTTGATTGCTTTTATCTAAAATTATTTTGGTAAGTCTACTATGAACGTAAACTCCAGACTTTTTTAGTGGACACAACATATATTCAATTCATACATTTACCTACACCGTTGTGTTGAGGCATATCTAAAACAATTTCCTCCATTTTTGATCTTATAGTCATAATAAAATTTATTAAATCCATTATATTCAATATTCACCATTATTGTGAGTTGTCAATTCCAAACTTTGTGATCTTCAATTTTATTTCATTTATTACCATGTTTTTCATATATTGAAAACCTTAAATACTCTTAACTTAAAAGACTTAAATTCTTATTTCTCAATTGATCAAGATAAAGAAAGTGAGAACCTTTTGAATAAAAAGCAAGAGGGAAAAAAAAATTAACTATTAAAAAATAAAAAATACTTAAATTAAGATTTTGATAGATTTGTCTTAAACTATTATGGATAATCTCTTTAAAAATGTGACATGATATACCAAAATAAAATAAATAATTGAGAAATTTATGAAAAAGTATATATAGTTGATAGTTTTCGATAGAAAATATTCCTAATAAATATTTGAATATATTTATAATATTAAGAAATATTTCTCATTTAATTTAAACATCATTCTCTAATTCAAATAAATTAGATCTTATAATTTAAACTGTGGAAACAATTAAATACACATTTTGAAATAGCGGTTATTTAAATCAACATTAAAATAAGATTAAATACATATAACATACCATACAAATAAATATAATGTGAAATCTAAATTTTTCTCATTTCCATTCTTACTATCAAAATTTATGAAAGGTATTATAGAATATTAATAGAAGCAACCCGATAAAATTATTAACACAAGTAATTCTATACTTCAATTCCTTAACTAAATTCCTTAACTAAAGTACGAGGTTAAAGAAGTAACTTGGCTCGAGCTAGTAGCAGAAACACTATATTTGCTAATATGAAACTAAAAATTTGAATTGTGATTTATACTTTATAAAAAGTTGTTAGAATTTAGGTGAAATAATGTATAATTTTCTAAAACAAGTCACAAACAAGACAAAGATTTATTTGTGCACTCCTTGTCTCAGAAGTGAAAGAGAAGATTCATTCTCTTTTCTCCAATCATAATGTTCCGCCAATCGTGCCCATCAAAGCTATTCAATTTCAATCACCATTCTAACATTCTTTTCAATGTTTGCAATTTTTTTTATACATAATTTATATACATTTAATTCTTTTAATCTTTTAATATACCTTTTAAATATAAAATCATAACTGCATACTTAATACTCATTTAATCTTTTAATACTCATTTAATATAAAATCATATCTTTTAATTCTTTTAATCTTTTATTATACCTTTTAATCTTTTAATATAACTTTTAGTGATGGACTATAACATTTAACTTGTTATAAATACTCTTTAAAACCCTCTTTCACTAAAAATCTTAATTACATGGTTAAATTATTTAACAAAATAATTGAATATTTCTTTGTGTAAATTGGCAAATTAGAACAAAAGTTTTAGCATGACATGGCATCCACACCCACTCTTTCTCCAATGGTGTTTCTCTTTTATGGCACATAATTATGCATGGCATAACCTTTTAAATTTTGTACCTTTTGTTATGTTCATAATAATTAGAGTGAAAAATGATTCCTCTTGCAGCTGGTGCATGATGTTCATAATCATTCTTCCCCTTGATTTCTGCAATTTTTTTTATTGTTCTTGTTGAAGAATAAAATGCCCATTTTCAAATCATAATAATCATAACCGTGACTGTTTTTTATAAATTAATTGGACTGTAATGAAGATGTAACTTTTTTTTTCATCTTATCATCTAATATGAATTATCATATAAATAATATTTGCAAAATTCTGTAAAACCTTTTAATATTCTTCAACTTTTTTAGAATAATTATTTATGGAAATATTTTTGATTTTTTAAATAGTGAATTTTTCTGCAATAATAATGCATGCTTATTGAACTTTAATTAAAACACAGTAATAGTATACAAGTATGGGACATCATTCTATCCCATCGTGGGCTTCTGTGAACGATATAATTATATTCAAATTCATGTTTATGTTTATGTTAATTTGTAATGAGTTGAGAGTGTGAATTTTTATATTAACAATGTATTAAAATTAAAAATTCATTTTAAAAACTATATATAGAGTCGTTTCCTACTTATTGATGGTATACAATAATAACTTATCAACATAATTTTTATTTATAATTTTATTCATCAATATTTCATATTTGAATGATTCTTAATATACACTTTAAACATTACAAGGCACGATTAAAATATGCATTACGATGCTAAAAATACACAAATATAAAACGATTATTTTCATGTCTCTTTGCTTTTCTATATTTAATTGTAGACGCTATATAAAACGGTAGAGAGCTATACATTTGAATTTAAATAATATTGATATAATTTAAATATTATTTATTTAGCCATAAATTATTATACATAGTTAGATCATTGATTTTAAATTTATTCGTAAGATAATTTTAATTACTTAAAAGCATAACAATCATTTGTATGGAAAATAGTTAAACTCTATTTTCTTTTTATTTAAAGTTAAGGAATGTGTATATTAAAATAGTGCTAAAGTATTCTAACCAAAAAGCTTAAAAGAGGAATTGGAGAGGAGAAATATTAAAAAAAAATGTCGAAAGAAATATTAATTAAATAGTCTTAAAATCATTATCATGATTAATTTTATTCTTGAAAATAAAGTTGCATCATCACCCAGAAAAAAGGTTCTAATAATAATAATGTCAGTGTGCTCCATGCATTAACAGCTTCGGATTCAGGCTTTGGACTTGTATTAAAAAAACACGTATTTGAATAGTAAAATAAATTAACATATAAATAAATAAACGAAATAATTTGATTTAAGGTCAATGGAAATAATGAATAAAAATGTTTAGAAAAGTAAAAGTGTGGGCCCCACTAGTGAGTGTATTGAAACGACAGTGGAAGGCTGCGCTGCGCATGATCCAACGAAACAACGCTCCTATTCTGAACCGCATATTCCGCGCGGCATACGAAGCTTTTGAATTTAATTTCATCCCCATTTTGCCCTTTCCTTTTTCAAATATTCCCCCACTCACTGCTTCCCTTCCAACGCTCTTCACACCTTCTCATTCTTAATCATTAGGGTAAAATCATTAATTCCCCATTTCAATTCCATTTTTCAAATTCATTTTCTATTTTCTCATTCCAATCATATTTTCCGTTACCATTTCTCAGTCAAACCTTCATTTTTTTTTCAAATTATTTTTTCTTAACCCACAATTAAAAACCTCTGCTTCCCTTGCAATTTCGAATTCCTCTGGGCAATCTTCTTCTTCTTTTACAGTTTTGAAGCCTTGTGAGTTTCTCTCTCTCTATATATCTCTCTCTGTCTCTATATATCTTTTGTTTGGATTTTTTTTTTCTTTTTGTTCAGTTTATGTCTCATGGGAAAGTTGATAAAGGACAATTGGAATTGGAAAAGTTGGTTTCACTTTTTCTTCTTCAACAAAGCCCTGAATTTCAGGTTTTCTTTCTTTTAGGGTTATGCAATTCGGAGAACAAGGAAACTGGGCACACCACTGTTTCCTTTATATTCTTTTAGCTTTCCTTTTTTTTTTTTCTGAGTAATTTATAAGAAATTTGGATGATTTTAGGGTGTAGGTCTGCGATAATTCGTTTTCTTTTGTATGGTTTCTGCTGTTGGTGTTGTTTACTGATGGGATTAATCAATAATGAGAGAATGTTTGTCGTAGTCGTTCAAGAAAGAGGGTTTTGGATTTAACGGATAAGGGTGGGGTTGAGGATAATGTGGTCTTTTCGTTTACTGCATCAGCTTGGTTGTTGGCTGATTGTATTCTTACTAATTAACTATTAAATTAATGCCTGGTCGTATCCGTTGCCTTTTGATTTTCTTTGTTTAGTTTTTATTTTGAAAAATGAACGTTGTTGATTTCAAATAATCAATGTTTCTGTTTGGTCTCTTGTGTTTCTGCTACTCCTGAGTGTGATCTTCTTCTGTTTTATTTTCCTTTTCTACTTGGTGGGCTTGCGACTCTGGTTTGTGTAATCTTGTTTTACTTTTTTTTTTTTTTTTTTTTTTCTTTTTTTTTTTTTTTGTGTTTTGCTTTTCTATAGTACACTGTCTTCTGCCTTGGTCCTGGAAATCTGCGGAAGCTGACTGATTTGATGAGCTTGTGGTAGTGGTTGTAGTGAAGGTTTAACGCATGAAGAAACTATTCTTTTTCAAATCTTCTGCTTCTAGCAGTGGAGGTAACAACAATGGAACTCCACCGAAATCAACAAATAAGCAAAAGGCATGGGATAGTTTTTCCGAGGTTGGAACAAACAATCAGGCTTATGGGAAAGCCGATGATTATTTCCAGAGCCCCAAGGGCTTGTCCTGCAAAACTCGAAAACATGGTTCTGATGAGAAGAGTTCTTGTGGTGGTCCAGATCTTAGGAGGAGCAGGTCATTGTCCTCATCTGCTTGCCAGTTCAGAGATCCAACCAGGTCTCCTTCCAGTAGCATTGTTAGTGATCCATATCATCAATTTGAGCATTCATCACGGTGAGACTCGATAACCCAACTTTTGAAGCATATTGTTGACTGAACTCAAGCTTATTCCACGCTGTATTAGCTATATTTTGCACATGTTAATTTTGGTTGAACTTTCTATCTGTATATAGCAGTTGCCAGGCTCCTAACTATGAGAAACAAAAGCGGGACAAGCCAACACAAGTTGCAGTGTCTTCTGTCCAGAATACTCACAGATATGAGAGACCTGGGTCTACTAGTTCTTCAAGATCCCATCACGAGTCATCGGGGAACTCATCAACTTGTTCCAGCAACATTTCAAGTAAGGTTGTTGATCGTTACATTGATGGAGAGCAGCATCCGGAGGAAAGTAGACCCAGGAACAATTCACAAAGAAATAATAGTAGGCATGGGAGCTATGGTCTGAAGCTTCCTCCAAAAGTTCAGCTTACAGCACCTAATTCACCAACTCATGGACTCAAAGATAAACCTAGGGTCCATTCATTTAGAGAAGCTAAAGTTACCCGCCATCGATTCTCATCCCGAGATTGGACAGAAAATGGTGTTGGACCAGAGTCCCCAAGGAGTCTTGCAAAAAATGTGATCGAGAGACTTTCTCAGTCCTGTGATCTGCCCAAGAATGTTAACATTGATAATCCAATCACAATTGAAGATGTCTATTCTAGATCTGTGAATGGACATTATGACTCTGATTTTGATGATGCTCGGCCGAAAAATAATTTGTTGGATGAATCCTACAGAATGACAAACGGCTATCATGGCATTGATGGCAATTTTGAGGGTCTGAGCTGTGATGAACCTCAAGAGGATGCGGATGCAGAACTAGTAAAAAGATCAAAGGAGGCTGAGGAGAGGGTTATTCTTCTTTCAAAGAAACTGGAACGAGAAAGCTTTTTTCCTGATGGTGGTTATGATGTGTCAGCACTGATTCAGACAATCAGACATCTACTAGAGGAGAAAATAAGCTTGGCTCTGGAAGTTTCAACCCATCTAAGGTCTCAAATTTCTGACAGAATCTCTGCCAGGGAAGAACTTAGCCGTGTAAAAACAGAACTTGAGTATCGGACTCAGAGACTGGAAAAAGAGAAGAATGAGATGCAGTCAGCATTGGAGAAGGAATTGGACAGGAGGTCAAGTGACTGGTCATTTAAACTTGAGAAGTACCAGTTAGAGGAGCAAAGGCTTCGTGAGCGAGTTAGAGAGCTAGCGGAGCAGAATGTATCACTTCAAAGGGAAGTCTCCTCTTTAAGTGAGAGGGAAGTGGAAAGCAAAAGTAAAACGGCATACACTGACCAACAACTCAAGGCATTGACTGACAACACAGAGATAATGAAAAAGGAGATTCTGGATTTGCAGCAAAATCTCTTGGAACTGCAAGAGAAATATAAGGTAGCAGAAGAAAACAGGGATTGTGTCCTAAGAAATTTTGAAGAGAAAGAGAAGGAGTGCAAGGAGTTACACAAGTCCTTGACAAGATTATTAAGAACTTGCAGTGAGCAAGAGAAGACAATATCTGGATTACAAGATGGGTTCAGCAAAGAGTTTCATAAGAACCAGTCCATGGAGAGTGTTGACAAGCACACTGCAAAAATGCAAATGGAGCAAATGAGATTGACAGGAGTGGAACTAGCCTTGAGAAAGGAGTTGGAGTCTTGCAGGTTTGAGGCAGATTCTCTTCGTCATGAGAATATAATACTCCTGAACCGGTTGAAAGGTGACAGGAAAGAATGCGTTGCTGCTACTTATAGACTAGATAAAGAACTATGGGCACGCATCTACTGCCTTCAGAATCAAGGCCTAACTATGCTAAATGAAAGCACATACTTGTGTTCAAAGTTACTGGAATTCGTTAAAGGGAAAGGAAACCGTCGTCGCCAAAATGTCCAGCTGGATCAAGAAGTGATTGGAAATGGTTTAGATGGGCAATTTATTGTTGAATCTGAAACTAAAATTCAGGGGCTCAAAAGTGGAACTGAGGGTTTAACAAGGAGTTTGCAGACGATGTCTACTTTGTTGAAAGATAAGTCAAATCCATTGACTTCTAAATTTCAATCAGAGTATGTAGACGCTGGTAAACTAGCTACAATAAATGATCAATTATCTGAGGTAAATTTCTTCAGGATGTTTTCTTTAACGGTAGTTTTATGGAAGCACATTGTAAATCATCTGATCTACTGTCATCAGCGTGTTGTTTTGTTTTAAATCTGTTTTACGTAATTTGTTCATTGAAAATTCATGTCGACCATGTTGTTACTTGCATAGGATATTTTAAGAGCTGAACTTAAAGCAGAATGTTTGGTGACGAGTTTATTAAGAGAGAAGCTGTACTCTAAAGAGCTCCAAGCTGAGCAGATGGAAGCTGAACTTGCTACAGCTGTGAGAGGAAACGACATACTTAGATCCGAGGTGCAAAATGCCTTGGATAATCTTTCAAGCGTAACCCACAAGTTGAAGGACCTCGAACTACAGGTCAGTCTAGCGTAACCCACAAGAGTACTGAAATTTATTTATTAAATTCATCTAATGAGTGTTTATACATGGTGGTACGTCGTTATTGCTGTCTTGTGGGTAAATAACTTGGTAGTTTTTTCAATTGCTATTACTTAAGCCTGTTGACCAATGCCCTTGAAAATTTGTGAGGCAGATGTTGAAGAAAGATGAGAATAGAAACTGCCTTCAAAATGATCTGCAAGAGTGTAACAGGGAATTGACAATCCTGAGGGGAAAATTACCCAAAGTGACAGAGGAGAGAGATTATATGTGGGAGCAAGTGAAGCAATATAGTGAGCAGAAGATGCTGTTGAACGCAGAGGTGAATGTATTGAAGAAGAAGATAGAGTCACTTGAAGAAAACAACCTCGAGAAGGAAGGTCAAATATCCATCTTGCAAGACTCCCTTGCCAAAAGATCCTTTGATGATCTCCTTGGGAGTCCTGAGCATAAATTTTTCGGTACAAAATTACTATAATAGCTTGTTTTCTCATAGGCCTAGTTCGTTGTTCATAGTTACCAACATCTGTGAATGAGTTTTCTTGGCTTTTTTTTTTTTTTTTTTTATTTTTT
>Ga0209489_101724_pt1 | contig 44966 bp, 14 predicted proteins | sample SiratrowhiteBW_FD_187527 | JGI IMG/M metagenome (GOLD analysis project Ga0209489, IMG submission 187527) | Root nodule microbial communities of legume samples collected from California, USA - Siratro white BW (SPAdes) (version 2) | ecosystem: Host-associated > Plants > Roots > Nodule | place... | reverse complement strand
TTTTAAATATATATATATATATATATATATATATATATATATATATATATATATATATATTAATAACATTTAATACTTTAAGTATATAAAATTATATAAAGAACACCAAAATGAAATGTGAGGAAAGTATATAGTAACTACCTGCTTATATTAAAATTTCATTGTCACCCCGAAAATCTCCTGAATCTATTATGTACTCGGGTATATTAATATCACCTTTATGGCATTGTATTTCTACTAGTGAAGATTTAGCAGTGACTTCCGCTCTTACTACATTTATCTTTAAGACTTCTTAATATGCTTAATATGAAATTAGTGGAAACTCTCTAGGTAATCATATTAGTCATCACTTATTGAAGAGTAAATTTCTTAAATAATCCAGAGTTTTTCCGCAGATTTTGCATAAATTTGAGATCCAATATTGCTGCAATAAATGACTACCCTGCATAGCAGCTATCATAGCCAATACCTGCAGATATTCTAATTTTCTTCACCATAACATTTAGAGTTTTTCTCACATATTTTACATAAATTTGAGGCTCAATGTTGTTGTAGCGATTGGTGACCCCTTAATAATGATTTCACTTCTGAAGTCCTAAGAGGCATTTGAGATTAATGAATTAACACAGAGAGATAACTCATAGCCATAGATGCTGCAACACCCTCTAATTATTATCTAAAACTAACATATCTCCAAGATGAGACATTTTAGCCCACTTATCAAGTCAAGTGATAACGTTTACTCCAACTAATTAGACTGAGGCCCATATCGGTAGGTCAGAATTGTTGTATAATTAAAAAAGCCATGTCATTGACTCATCGTGGGGTTAGATTCCTAGCCAGTGAAAAAACTTAAAATAGTGCTTCTGGTATAGCTAGCATCTGGTAAATGATTGGCGTTTGTTTCCCTCAAAACGGATTTTGGCAGAAGGTATATGAGTATTTTATGTGGCAGAGAGTTTTTTTCTACTTTTTTAATTCATTTTTTTATTTGCTCTTCGTAACGACAGTATATAAATGTTAGTTTTCAAGAGTCCGATTTCAGGAATATGCATGCACATTTTTTTTTTTTATTTGGGAGGTGACAATGCACTTCATTTTCATGATATGTGTAAGACTTGGTTTTTACTTTCAAGAGATGAAGAAGATGACATGGCATAATTCCTGGCATGGCAGTGACGGATTTGTTGGTATTCTCCTTAACCAAAGCCACGTGATTCCATCTTCACTATCAACTACCTAAAGCCCAATGCTTTTTCAAAGGAAAAAGTAACCAAAATTCATTTAAACATGAAATATATTATTTGTATGATGTAAATTTGCGATACTTTTCAGCATTATCTGTTTTTAATTCTTTATTTTATTGTAAAAAAAAGTACGAACAGATACTAATTCTTTTTAAAATATTATCACACTTAATACGCACTGAAAGGGTTGATTGTCTACAACGTCATCAGAACTCAAAAGCAGATCTGCTGCAGAAAGTATGGTTTCAATTCTGCATAAAAACAAATACTATAATATAACCGACATCAGAGGCAAACCCGGGGCCAGGTCAAGACCATTGTGAATCAACACAATTGCATGACCTAGTATAAAGGGGTGTTTGATATTGATTATTCAAATTCAATAAACCTATGGTATTTTCTTATATGATTTTATTTTCAGCCGTTGAACATCATGAAATCCAGTGATTGACAAGTCTTGACAATTTGGGTAATAGAAAAAGAAAGTCTTGATGATTGACATGTGAGAGATGTTAAAGCATGGAGACATGATTAGCAAATAGTGGATGATAAGAAAAGGATTTTTTTTAAGATAAATAAAGATTATTTTACCAAAAAATTGACTCTAAATCTGTAATTAATGCATAAAGAAATTGAGGTCATTGAATGGAACATGGTGTGGGATGTGTTAATAAATGGTGGGTCAATAATGTTGGGATTGTTTTGAAAAAAAATGACGTGTTCCTTTCTTTCCCTAGCTAGCAAGTTGCAACCAATAGAAACATGGAAAATGGACTAGTAACCTTCCAATAACTAGCAGACGTGACTAATCAACTGCCAAACCAGCTTAATCCAAAACTGATATCAGACCATATTGTTAATTAGAAGCCTTTTGGTTTTGTCGGAAGGCACAACTGTATTTAGAGAATTTTATGCCCATAATATATCTCATAACTATTTTTATCCTAATAGAATGTAATAGATCTCATAACTACATGCTATTATCTTATTACATAATTATAATGTATTATTCTTTAAAATAAAGAACTGGAATAGATTTAATAACATAAAGTTTCTGTATATAATAATATTTATTTATAAATTTAAACTATAGTGGTAATTAATATAAATTATATATATTTAAAATATTTGAATCATGATATTATCTTTACAAAATTTATATAGTTTATTGATAAATTTAAGAAAAAGTAATCCATTAATTAAATTTATTATAGATTATCACGTAATTACTTCCTATTATTAGATATCTATTTATAATTTTATATTTATTTTTTCTAATCAAGTTTTAAGTTTTTTTATAAATTTAGTTATTTTTAATTCAGTCTATATTAAAATATTTTATTTTATTGAATATCTAATATTTTTTAAGTTAGTTTCTTCTATTTTTGAAGAGTAGTGATGTGTTTATTATAATAAAAAACAATTATATAAATTTATGAAATACTTAAAACTTATTTAACCTGCTCATTTTATGTAAAAACATGTAAATAATAGGAATGAAGTAACAATCACCTTAGTCTAAATAAAAACAAAATTAAACAATAAAAATTTAATTTAAAAATATCAAAATTTTAAATATTTAAAAGAAATTCCTTTAATAAGAATTTAATTAAAAATTAAAAATACTTAAATTTACAATTGATGAATGATTTGTAACATTCAGATTAATGATTTGTAAGATTCAGGTGTGAGTGCATTTAAAAAATATTAAAAACCATCTGAAATGCCACTTATCATATTTTTACAGTACAAATTTTTATATGTGCGGGTTCATTTAGTGAATCTTAAAATCATAAATATTTTAAAAGTTGCACTTAAAATGATTTTTTGGTCAACATTATATCCTATATATTATCATCACTCACTTCTTTATAAATTACTATATCTTTTCTATAAACGATGTTAAATTTATCAAGAGTATTATATTGAAACTAATTTATATTTTAAATATATTTTTTTAAATGAAATTCATACTTGTATTTGAATTTTTATATTACTATAAAAAATAAGTAAAATAAAAATTACAGTAAAAATATTAAAAAACATAATTAAATAATAAAATTAGAAAATAAAAAATGTTTATTCTTATTTTCTATCTAAAAAAATTAACTTCAGAAGGATAGATAATTGCATTCAATTTTATTATTCTCTTAATATTTTATATGAAATGTCCTTTTGGTAATATATATACATATATATATATATATATACATACATATATATACATACATATATGTATACATACATATATGTATATATATACATATATGTATGTATATATATATATGTATATATATACATATATATACATATATATATATACATATATATACATACATATATATATACATACATGTATATATATATATATATATATATATCTTAAATCCTTCACAGTTTTGCTTACTGTTCAGTCTCTGGGAGTGACCTTGTGTCTCCCAATAATATCGAACCATAGTTATTGACTAATTTTCATCAAACACTTGCCTAGTCATCTTTAGTAGGGGTCAGCTCAGCGGATATATTAACATTTTCAACCTGATTTATATACCAGTTTTTTCTCTTTTTTTAATTTATGCTGAGTATAAAATATTAAAATAAAAAAGAAATATAATTTAAAAGATTTAAATTTCTATTTATGTTTTTTTAAGGATGTAAATGTATTATATTATAATTTATATGATACACACTACTACAAATTAAATATTCAATTATGATTGTAATAAATCTATTAAAAACATTAATTACATATATATTTATATTGATGAAATCACTCAACCATAAAATATATGGTTAAAAGAATAAAAGAAAATCAAAATCTTCAACCAAATAGACTATTACATTTGAGAAGTATAATATTAAAATTTTTTTTAGTTTTGTATAAGTTGTATAAATGCACATTTTCTTCATATTTATATTTATGTAGAATTTTGTAGATACATATGTGTATCTAGACCTTCTCATGAATCTTGTTTAGAGGAATAAGAATCCATTTAAAATTCAGTTGAATTTTGTTTAGAGGAACAAGAATGTGTATAAAATTCAGTAAAGTGAAAGAAGGAAAAAGAAGTTTGGAGCATGGAAGTCTCATATCACATCACATTGAAGAGATCAATTTTAGGTCAGGCCTAGACGAACATCACTTTTAGAGTATTTTAGTCCCACATTTTTTTTTGTGACACTAGATACTAACGACTTATACATCTATAATATAACACTCAATTTTTTATGAATAAGAATTGATTTAATTAAAATGTTTATCTATCTTTTTTTTTCTCTTAAGGTCAAACATGAAAGTCATTAATCTTCTTCTAGTTTTCTTTCAATAATAAAAACAGTCTAAGTTTTTCAAAAAAACTTAAAAAATCTTAAAAATTTTCTTAATCTTCCACTATTTAAAAGAAATTCTTGTCCATCTAACATATACTAAGAGACAAACAAATATAAGACAAACCCACAATCTCTTAAAAATAGTGAGTATTAATTTAGTCATAATCATTTACTATTATTACAATTCTCATATCACGATTTATATAAAAAAGAAAATTAAAAATTATATTATAGAAATTAACAGTTCAGATGGTAATGTTTTCACAAAAACACTAATGTATAGAAGAATATTATATTAAAACCAAACAAAAAAATATTATTAACATGAGGACTTTCTTGATTGTGAGTTTAACCATAGTAACTTTTTTCATCTTCAAAAGAACTAATAATCCAATTATAATGCAGAAATTTAGTAACATCTTCATCTTCAAAACCAATGTAATAAAAGTTCATGATTACATCAATTAAAATATATTCAAGCAAAAATTATCATTGTCACTATTACCAATTATTCTTAGTATATTTTCATATTCAATTCTAATTCTTTAATTAAAGAGAACTAGTCCATGTTAGAAAATATAAAACATAATTCCATCTTGTTTTTGTTGTTATAAATAATTGAAATCAAATGGATCAATAGACATGAAAACCGCCCTTAAGTTCTAATAATATAATTTTCCTTTTCATTTTTAAATTATTACCCTTAAAATTCAATAATCTTCATTTCATTTCATAACCACAAGAGTTATTAGGAAATATCAATATTATCGTGATCATAAAAGACTGTAAGTGGTAAATTATCTCAATGACATTTCTAACTATTATATTATTGTAATTCATCAAGTAAATTTCATTTACTTTAAATTATATCAAAATATTTATTTATCTAAAATTAAATAAACTCTAACTATCTATATTTCATACGAACACAGCGTTACAATTATTATATCAAACATAACAAAAACAATTTATTTTGTTTTTTTTAATATCCACGTTTTGTAAATAATTTCTGTAATTAATTATATAATATCTACAACATTATTACTAAAGGTTTTTGTTAAGGATTGTGCCCGATATTTGACAGAATAGTAAACTGTCCACCTCAATGACAAAATGTTTCCACAAGTTGTCATTATGTAAAAGATGCCACATTCCACCTGAATTTATGCTCTTCTAATATGCTCATTTTAAATAAATATTTCATCTTTTATTTATTACCTTTAAATTCTTTTTTTTTTTGCTAACAATGTATCATTAATTTAATATCTCATATTTTTATATAATAAGAATTCTATTGCATAAAAATTATATAATAAACTTAAATATAAATATCTATACATTCATCATAGTATTTTAAAATATACTTCTTCACATACAATTTAATAGAAATATCTTCAAAAGTAAAATAAAATAAAATTTCTTCATAAGTTTAATGAAGAGTCACATTATTTGTCAAAGTCTTTTGCTCCCAATTATGGCAGATTTTAAGCCAAAACAAATACCACACAAAAAAAGAATGGTAAGTTAGAGAGTTTAAAAAAATGTATTCTCGTAAATTAAATTTCTATCTCAACCAAACTTCAACAAATCAATATTTCACAATTCATCTCATACATCATATTGTCCTTATCACATCTTTACAGCTCATATCATACATATACTTACATATATTGACTTATATATAAAGACACTTGACTCTCTACTTCCCAAATACTCGTGCATTTAGTTAAACTCAAAGGTTTGCAGCTGTCATATACCAGTCCATCAGTTTTGATCAGTTCCTATTTCAAACATCAGATACAGTCTGTTCTAATCAGTTCCTATTTCAAATCTCATATACAATTGTCATATACACAAGGTTCATCCATATGTTTTGTTCCAATAAGCTCATATTTCAAACATCAAACATGACCATAGTACTAGTAGAGTCAGGATAACTCCTTAGATCTATCTTCCTGAAGAAGATACTATGTCTCAGTCTCATTCACTATTCCATATTATTCACAAAAATTTAATGCTACATCATACCATTCATTCAATTTAATTCAGATTCATACTTAATAAAACAAGTAATTACAATATATATTAAAACATTCAAACTAACTTCCCTTTCCAAACATTAAAAAAAACATTCAGTTAGCTTCCTTTACCTATATAGAGTAGAGATCTTCAAAGGAGTTCCAAAAGCCTACTCAAGAATTTGATTGGACACTCTTTTATATTCAAGAATCTAATTAGACCTTAAACCCTAAACCAAAAACATATTTTTATGAGTATCAGGTCTTGTTAGACATAAATGTCTAGTTTAATGTCTAGTTTAACCTAATAGACACAAATGGATTGCTTATGTTTTTCATCTGATAAACCTTTTTGTTGGATAGGATGATAGACATACTTTGTCTGACAGACGTAAGCCTTGAACATTCATAATACACATAGAAGACTTATAAACACTTATTATTCTTGAACATTCATAATACACATAGAAGACTTATAAACACTTATTATTTTTGTACAGAGAATGTTTGGCTCTTCATTTTTCTCAAGAGGATTTTGCAAGTGTATTTACTAAAGGGAAGCAATAGTTGATGAGAGTTATTACATCTGTTTCAAGAACAACTGATAAATAAGTGCCCAATTTACTTTCTTTATTTAACCATTTTAAATACACTTTTATATCAATCAATATTTAAAACTAATATAATATTTGTATATTTTACATGGGTTGAACAACCAATATAAAATATGTCTCATTTTCTACATCAGTTATCAAATGGATGTAAAAACTTACAAAAAAATTTTGTGAAATATATTTTTTAAGTAGTGTAAAGGCAAATAAGTCACATGCATTTAATTCTACATGGGGAGCATTTAATGTGTCTATGTGCTTGTGATCAATAGCCAACAAAGATGAAAGGCTCTCAATCTTAACAGCAACCCAAAAGGATTTTGCAATGATTTTTTTTTTCTCAATTCTATATGTAAAAATTTTCGAGATAAAGAAATGATTGACGAGTTGATGACAACGTTTACAAACTCTATACAAAAATACTTTCAAGCTCTTAAAGCAATCTTAAGCCTTTATACATGAGGAAGGACATTATTTGTATTCATAGCCAACTAGAAAAGTGTTAAAGTAGTTTAATCAAGAGTGATTGTGTCTAAAGAATAATACATTTAATATAATACTTGTGTTTAAACAGGAGAGACAACATTTTAAATAATAGTGGTGTTTAGCTAGAAGTGATTGAGTATAAATAATACTTGTTATTTAATTAGAAGCAACCTGGTTACACATAGACGAAGTCTCTTACAAAACTTGTTTGACCTTACATATATGTTAATAGTAAACTTCTTCTATTCCTATTTATCCGACAAAACTTTGTGATTTTTTTAAAATTCTTATTACATAATTCAATCTTTTATTTTTACATATTTGACTTGTTTTCACCTAAATTTAAAATTACAAAATTTAGCGTTATAACAATTACTATATTTAACAATCAATTACATTATTTATAAAATAATTATTTTAAAATTAACTACTATCAAAATTATTTTTATCCTTAATAATATTGAAAATTAATTAATCATTTAAACTTTCAATAATAACTTCTATATTTTTCAAATTCTTAAAATTAATTAAAATGGGTTATATTATAAATTAATAATTCGTTATAATTGTTTAAAATTTTAAAAAATGTAACAAGCTTTCAAATAATAAAAATTAAACAATTAACTATTTTTTAAATAATAAAAAGGGATCTATGAGAATTTGGTTACCCGTATTCCTCAAAGAATTTTAGAAAAAATAAATAAATTGCATATTAAGATATCAGGTTCATGAATAGTGGTTTAGGCTGTATAAGTACATAATAGTAGGAATTGGTTATTTAGGGTAAATTTCTAATTTTCTTATACATGTTAATAAAAAAAAAAGTCGTTGTCAACAAGCGAAAAAGTAAATTTTACTATAACTAGCTAAATTTTAGTTCAACATTTTTGTAACCGTCAAAGCAGCTAAAAAATGAATTTACATATGCAAAGAGATATATGACATGTGAATAATATAATATCAAATTTTAATATAAGTATAACTAATTAATATAAAAAACATCAATCAAACAATTTCTCAATGATATGTCTCATTTTAAGTAAAGTGTACCATATTTTATATATATAACAAAATGTTATCATTAAAAACTAGTTAGTTAGTTTATGGTTGTATGTGCATAAATTATTGTTGGAGGGACAGGCACAAAAATCCTTTAAAGTTTAGGTGTCAATTTCATTTATAGGGAAAGTTGCATAGTGCATGTTCATTGCAAGATTCAATAGCTGTCTAAATAAGATAAAGTAGTCAACCCCAAATTCAATTATAGCTTAATTAGGTTCAAAAGTATGCAAATAAAGTATTCATGTCTTTTGTCGTACTTCTCAAATTGATTATTGTGATAATGTCATAGTTTTAACCCACCCTTTCAAATGTATGATGTAACTAACTTACCACTAATTTTGTTCATTATTTGATAAAATCTGCAATAACACAACCCATAATTTTCTTATTGATGATATTGTCTTCTATGCAATGAAAAGTAGTACAACAAAGGGTTATTTCACACGTGTAGAGAATTACTATAAATTCAGATATGTAGAGAAATATAATATATTAGATAATAAACTATAGTCCATTAGTTATTATAATTTATATTATTCTTTTTATTTTAATCAAAATTTTCCTATTCATTTGTTTTCTTTTTGTGATAGTTAATATTTCAAATTTTTTATTCACATGTTGAGTTTACTTTTTGTTCGATATAATAAACTATTGAGCACATATTCTCTTTCACACTTATTTTTTATTTCTTTCATTTGATGCTTAAAATTGTATATACTTAAGACGAATGTGTAACAAATAACAAATTTGTTTATTATTTTTAATATTGTCCTAATAGTCTACCATCAAATATTGTTTTTATAATAGATTATTTACTCTGGTTTGAATGCTGACAATTATTAAAAATGTGTTTTGATTCATGTAATATTGTATAATAAGATAATACATATTTATGTATTTCACCATAAAAAAGGTAAAAGTACAAATACTTATAATTAATCTTTTTTAATTTATAAAATCATATCATTTCGTCTATATACCCCAATTTTATATCTCTCTCTTGTCATCTTATTTTGCCTTTAATTATATTTCAAAAATATAATAATTTAAATCACATAAATATTATTACCTTAAGTATATAATAATAAAAAATATTACAAATAAATTATTCATCCATTAAAAGTAACATCGCTAATTTTCGTATCAGCGATTAGCCTCTTTTTTCTTCTCTTTCAATCAAATTTATATATATATATACACTCCTCCAGTATTATTTTCATTTAAATTAAAAATTATCTATATTAAATATGGAAAATAAAAAATATATATTTTATTTATATATAATTAATATTAATATAATATAATATTTTAAATTATTAAAATAAGATAATATAATAAAAATAAGAAGTGGAAAGTGCATTGCAGCTGGCAGTATTATTTTCATTTTTAATAAAAAAATTATACTCTTTTATTTTGTTTTCTCCGTTATTGGATATGAAGATTTGTATGGTATCCTTATTGGATAACATATAATAAATATATGTATCAATACCTATATCTACTAAATATTAATTAATTATTTTTCTTAGAAAATCATAGAAAAAAAACTATATCAAATAATAATCATATATAATCAAAATTTTATGAGAGTTACAAAATCTATTATTTTTATAAAATATTTTGAGAGGAAAAATACTTTTAGGATTTAATCAAATCTATATCTTTTCTCCGAAGCAATTCATTATTTGAAGAAAACTAATAAAAAAATGTGAATCGAGAGAGGACGAAGAATGGTATAAAAGAAAAGTTGTTCAAATAAATAATCCAAAAGTGAAAATAAGGTTTTTAATTTATTAAAAGTGATTTAATAATTTAAGATAAAGACTAAGAGAAGAATAGAGGTGCTAATTAGATATCATTCATCCCTCATGCTTTAGGAGTAAATTAAAAGAGTTTCATTATTGATTGTCTAAGATAGTGTCAGAGCATCTAATACTAAAAAAGTGATAGTATAGATAAGGAAAAATTAACTTCAATATTTGTGGTAACAATTTAACAGTAAATTCAAACAATTAATATTCAAAACTTATCTGCAATAAAGAAAGTTAGTTAGTAATAATAGGGTAGATTAAAGAGGGGGTTTGAGATTGTTATGCATTAAATTAAAAATGGACAATTTAAAAATAATAAAGAAAATAGGTTGACTTTGAAGTTCTTTCATAACTAATCCTTCCTTGATTTTTTTAAGATTATTATCTTTTAATTCCATTAACATAGTTGAACTCAATCAAACAACCCTCAATCAAATTCAACAAAATCTTATTAGCAAAAGAAGCGTATACTAATATATCTATATTAATTATTATCTCACCTCGTCTACAAGCATATACTTGTATACTAATATATTCATATTAATTATTTTCTCACCTTGTCTATAAGTATATACTTAATTCAACAAAATCTTATTAGCAAAACAAGCGTATACTAATATATTCATATTAATTATCTCATATGGTCTATAAGCATATACTCAATAAAATGTATATTTTTTACTTCTTGACTAAGCATCCAAGAAATTGATTAAGACTAAACGAATTAACCAAGAACTCTAATTAAAGGAAAAATAATTGATTTCTCAATAAGTGTTCAAAAACAAATACTTTTCCAAAAATATAGAATTCAAAAAGACCAATAATATAAAACAGGAACCCCAGAATTCATCGTAAAATCATAAGAGAATCAATCCAAAAGAGTTTTGTCTTCTATGAGGATGACTAAAATACAAAAGAAATTAAAACTAGAGTTTATGTTATGCTACAATGTCTTCTTTTTCTTCATGAAATTAACTTCATAATTAATGTTGCTCGTATATTGTCCATGCAATTATCAGATGTTTGCTTACGTGCCAAAAATTAATTTTGTAAATATCCTTTACTTTCGAGTAAAGTTGTAGATTTTCCATCTCTGAATTTATTTTATATATTTTGTTTCCAAATTCTGTTCCAGATATCAGCTTATAATAATTGAATCAGCAAAAGATATTGAAAAATATTTTAAGGAGATTTGTTGTAAATCAAGTAAGAATTGTTAAGGATCATCTTTGTATAAAATCTGAAGAATATTTTTGCAAAAGATTTGATTATATTTGGAATCCATAAAATCACTGCAAATAATTAGAAATAAGAAAAGTAAGATAATATGCTTAAAATCCAAATTTAACCAATAATCTCAATTAAGATCCAAATTTAACCAATAATCTCAATTAAAATCTAATTAATTCTGATTGGGTAAATCTTATTTAAAACAATAAATTTATTCTCAATTACAGTCTAAAAAAAATCAAGTTAAACACTTCAAGTGAGAATAAAAATATACTCATCCATATCCTTCTTTCAATATTATCCATATTCATATTCATATATCATCATTATCAAAATTGAGACACTGAATTCATTTATTATATTTAATTAAAATGTAACAAAAATAGAATTGAAATAAATTTATTTGTCATATCTAATTAAAATATGATAGAGACAGTTGTCACATTTATCATATTTAACTAAAATGTGATAAAAATAAATGTAAAATAATTTCATTTATCCTATTTGATTAAAATGTGGTAAAAATACATGCAAAATAAATTCATTTGTCGTATTGAATTAAAAATGTTATAACAAAAGTCACATTTATTATATTTAACTAAAATATAATAAAAATAAATATAAAATAATTTCATTTGTCGTATTTGATTAAAATATGATAAAAATAAATATAAAATAAATTCATTTACCGTATTTAATTAAAATAAAATAGTAACATATGTGTATATTTATTATATTTAACTAAAATATAATAAAAATAAACACCAATTAATTTCATTTGTCGTGTTTGATTAAAATGTAATGATAAAAATAAATAAAAAATAAATTCATTTGTCGTATTGAGTTAAAATATGATAGTAACGGAAGTTATATTTTATCATATTTAACTAAAAGATAATAAAAATAAACATAAAACAATTTTATTTATAAAAATTTATATCTTAATATAATATTAAAATTTATTCTAACATTGAACATATTAGATTACTTGCTATTAAGGTAGTATCTAATTATATATATATATAATCTTATAAGTAATCTAAACATAAAATAAATGCTAAAGATCGTACATTAATAATAACAACACTTTTTAATAATATATAAATAAATATGAACTTTATTTTATTAATTTTATAAGATTAAAAATTATTATTATAAAAAATATATTGGTAGTAAGTCGTGAAGCAACAAGATAAAACAAAAAGTAAATCTTTCACCCTCCCCGTCTTGCATGTGAAAGAAGCCACCGAAAAGTTTTATATACTTCATGTTGCTATTGACATTTGGTGGAATGTGGCAGAAAAAAATGGTAGGGGACCCCACATGCCAGAGTAAACAGTGACATTGAATTTGAAACTCAACTGCTGCTTCTGATTCTCCATATCTACCTTCCAATCCGTCTTTTCCTGTGTTCCTTTTAAGATAAAAATACACTCATCCCTTCTTAAAAGATTCCACTATTAGAGTTTTCATCCCTTTTCGCCTCCCTGTATTTGCGTGTCATCCAAGCACTCCCCTTTTCACCCTTTGCACTCAAAAAGCTATTCCCAGGATCACACACACGCTCACAAACACAAAGAGAGAGAATTACCTATTACTGTCTTCTTCACTGTGTCTAAATGGGAATAACAATTCAGAAAGTGTACTTCAACTGGGATTCATCTGATTCCTCTGTCTTTGCTGATTCATAATCGCTTTAAGGTACGTTTTCTTCTTTGTCTTGTCTCATAAATTCACTTTCTTTTCCTTTTTTTTTCCCTGTCTGCTCTGGAATATTATTTTTGTCTATCTTGGGGGCCTTTATGCTTGCGGTGTTTTCAATCTATAATCAACAACATAGATGGTGGGGTCGGTGGAAGTTTTTTCCTTTATGCATGTTGAATTATTTGAATTTCTCTTGAAGCAATTCAATTTGAGTCTATTCATTATCAAACCTCAAACCTCATAGGGCGTTGCTTTAAGGTAAAAAAGACAAAGAAGAAAGAGCAAATTCGGTGCTGAGAACTCAAGTTATTTGAGCTAATTCGTATGTTTCATATGAAAAATTCAATGTCTTTCTTATTACCTTGCTTGAAGAATTGGTTGATTGATTATGCTAATTACAGAAACTGCAGAATTATTTGATCATTGGTACAAATATCATGCTGATTGGATAGAATTTTTCTTGCATTTTCAAAATGTCTTCAGAAGAACATTACAGCCATTCTCCCTCGCGAATTTAACATATAGCAAGCTTTTTTACAAGTTATGCTAATTCTCTCTCTTCACCCTTCTTTTTTTTATGTTCTATGATCTATCTACTCTTCATGATACCTGCTTTGCCAATGCAAATGTAATACCTCAAATAGAACTGGATTGTAGAAGTTCTGGGATCACAACATGTCTTTCTCGAGCATTTATCTGTTTATGGTTTTTAATTTTATTATATTTCTTGAGAGATGATCATGCTACATTTTAAGATTGAATTGAACTTGAGCTCTTGCAGTTTCTTGACATGTTTAATTAAGCTGTGGAATTTCCCTTCGTGTAATTTGTAATATATTTGCTTGCCTACTCGTGGGGCTTATTTCAGAAGAGGATTTTACCAACTTGCAGCGAATAATATTTTGCATGGGTTGGTTTTCTAAATTGCTCAAGGGATCCAACCGTAAAAATTCAGGAGGAAGATATCATGGGAAATATGGAGACGACAGATATTCCGACAATCATGATAATTCAGCGGTAATCACACTCTCTGCTTCTTGTAAAAAATTGACCATTCTTTCAACTTATCATGTCATTTTCTAGCACGATAGTTGCTTGAACCTAACATAGTCTAAACTGAGAGCAGGATGATTTGACGGAAATTGAGAGAGAAGAAATTGATCGGGCAATAGCACTCTCTCTTGCAGAGGCAGATCCAAAAGGGAAAAAAGTTATGGGTGAGATTTATGCTTTTGCTGTTTTATGTAACTTCTTACTAAAATTTGGAATTCAGTGTGCGAGGTTACCTAAAATGTATATTCTAAACATAATTCATATCGATGTTATTAAGTTCTTGTATAATTATCTAAGTTCTTGGTGTCAGTGATGAAGTCTCTCTGTTAAAATGTTTTTTTTTTTTTAACAGCCAACTCTCTGTTAAAATGTAATTCTAATCTATACCATAATTATCATGATTTGTTGATTCTGATGCTTGGTTGAAAAAGTATTGAACATATTTTTCATATGGTTAGAGTCCATTAAAGAAATTCGGAAATTTCATTTGGTAAACTTGTGTTTGGAAATGGATTCCCGATTTTTTCCTGCTCAAGTATTTAAAAGTGCCTCATGTTTTTGCCTCTCAAAACCAGAGGATGACTCTGAATCTGAAGATGACGAACTGTGTCCACTTGATGAGGAGGAGGAGGAGAAAGAGAAATATGTTGGAGAAGTTCAGCAAGATGAAGATGACCATCATGCTCAAATTCAACAGGATGAAGACAAAAATCTTGATGAATTTCAACTTGAGGAAGATGAACAACTTGCCAGGGCAATTCAAGAAAGTTTGAGCATTAGTTCTCCTCCTCGATCCGACACTGATTCTTTATTTCAACCTTTTGCACACTTATTCCCACCTGTATACAGGTACCTGTCAAAAAGAATACATCTTCTATCTGTAACTAGCGATCCCAATTTCAAATACCATTTATGGAAATTGCCAAACTTCACTGATTGTGGTAAACAAAGGGGGACAAATGATTGTCTTCATTAGTAAAATTGCTTTAATTGAATACTTGCAGTGAAAAAAGTCTTTCCAAACAGATAATTTTCCAAACTTCAATATGAAGAATTTCTTAATTGTGCTTAGTTAATATCAGAAATGTTGATTTGTAGACTAAAAGATTTTTGATTTTTTGTCTTCATTTCCATTAAATGAAAATGACGCAAGGACGGTCATTTATAGCATTTGATAATGAGGTCAGTTAGTGTCATATTTATGGTAACTTGCTAGCACTTGTGAATATAATAAATATCTTGCCTTCTTGGGAATTTTTCATGTGCGCGCTCTAAGAAAATTGAGATATTCAACTTAGTGATAAAGACATGGATCAAGATAGGAGACATAAATTATTGAATCTTGTAGAAACAGAGGCTAAACCTATTTGTTGCAAAATGTGCTCTTGCAGAACCTGCGCTGGCTGCAATGCCGAGATTGGCAGTGGAAGATTTTTGAGTTGCATGGGAGGTTTTTGGCATCCTGAATGTTTTTGTTGTCATGCTTGCAAACTTCCAATCACTGATTATGAGGTTAGAGTCTTGTGTCCATTGTTATATGCTTCATGAAACTCAATTTGAACACATGTAAACTTTCTTTCATAAATGAAGATCTTTAGCTTATTTTTCTTAATTTGATTGTAAATAACATTTACATCCTTATTCATTTGCAGTTTTCCATGTCTGGAAATCGCCGCTATCATAAATCCTGCTATAAGGAGTTGCATCATCCAAAATGTGATGTTTGCAAAAACTTTGTAAGTAATAGCAGTCAGTTTTTTCTTACAGATTTTTAGTCAAATAGTCTTTGATTAATGGTTTCAATCAAATTTGATATGCATACAAATTTCACTACTTATGTTTTATTGGACGACTACTGATATTGAGTTGTTTTCAAAAATAATATAGTCCAGAAATCAGAATAGTACTTGAGAATGTTTTGCTTAGGTATATTGTGCCATGCATGCCCTTGATGACTCAGATATAAGTTTGAATGTTTGATTACTTCTTAAATTTTAATAATTGGCTTATATTTGCAAGAAATTATGGATTAGCTACACTAAGTTAAAGTCATTTTACACTCTGTTCAAAATTTCTCTGTGATCTAAGATTTTCTAGCTGTGCATGTTTAAGCTTTTTGAATCTGAAATTGTCTTGTTATTTTGTTTTTCAATTATGCTAGTTATAGATATAAAGTACAATTGAATGATCGATTTTGTTCATTACAGATCCCACCAAACGCAGCTGGCCTCATTGAGTATAGAGCACATCCTTTCTGGCTACAAAAGTATTGTCCATCGCATGAGCGAGATGGTACTCCTCGTTGTTGTAGCTGTCAAAGAATGGAGGTCAGTTATAACAGCTCCCAAAACATGTCATCATTTGTTGACGTATCCCATTTCTCTATTCCTTTCTCTCTCTGTCTTTTGCCTTTTCATATCTGATATGAAACTTTTCAATCAGTGCAGTCAGTGGATGCCAAATATCTGTTGCTTGACGATGGCCGAAAGCTGTGTCTGGAGTGTCTTGACTCAGCTATCATGGGCACTCATGAATGCCAACCTCTCTATGTTGAAATACAAGAATTTTATGAAGGCTTACATATGAAGATAGAGCAGCAAATTCCTATGCTTTTGGTTGAGAGACAAGCACTGAACGAAGCCATGGAAGGAGAGAAGAATGTAAGTTTTAACGTTTTGAACATTCATTCATGGTATTTTCCTTCCATTTTCTGTTCTTTACATCATACCCCTTCTACTTCCCTGATTTTGCATTGCTTTTGAGTGTAGGGTCATCACCACTTACCCGAAACTAGAGGACTTTGCTTGTCTGAAGAGCAAACTATTCCTACTGTAGAGATCTCTTCTGAGTTTCAGTCTTCATTGATGATTTCAATTCTCAATAAAATATCTCTGTTGATCGAACAGTGGTTTATATTTTTTTCTTGTAATTCCAGATTTTAAGGAGACCAAGGATAGGAGCAGGAAACCTGCTCATGGATATGATAACCGAGCCTTTTAGACTGATCCGTCGATGCGAAGTGACAGCCATACTTGTTTTGTACGGCCTTCCCAGGTATCCTTCAGACACCAACTATTTTCATGAACTAAACTGTTTGCATTTGGAGTTCACTGTATACAATTCAAGAATTTTATGTTCACAGGCTATTGACTGGATCAATCCTGGCTCACGAAATGATGCATGCGTGGCTTAGACTTAAAGGTACGTCGTCCTTCATGTGATCAATGTGGAAAATTTGTATTTGCATTTCATAGTGTTAAGTTGGAAAGATTTGTTGGGTTATGGCAGGCTATGGCAATCTGAGGCCAGAAGTTGAAGAGGGAATTTGCCAAGTCTTGGCTCATATGTGGCTAGACTCGGAGATCTATTCCAGCTCTGGGAATGAAGGTGCAGCATCATCATCATCTTCTTCTTCCTCATCCTCTTCGTCACCTTCTTCTTCTTCTTCATCATCTAAGAAGGGTAAACGTTCTGACTTTGAGAAGAAACTTGGTGAATATTTCAAACACCAGATTGAGTCAGATAGCTCATCAGCTTATGGAGATGGATTCAGAGAGGGTAACCAGGCAGTGCTCAAATATGGGCTTAAAAGGACCCTTGACCATATCCGAATGACTGGAAGTTTTCCATATTGAAAAAAGATGGACTCGCTTTAGCCAAATTGAGAAAAGTATGATACAATTTTCTTTCCTATACATCAACCATATATCAGCTTTGTCATTTAAATTAAATAGGATGCAAAGGTTCCAAAAGTATATAATTTTCACATTACACCGGACTAAATAAGGAAATGAAAAAGGCTCCTGTTAGTCTGCGGTTGCCAAAATATTTTTTCTTTCTTATAAGGGGTGCAGTGGGGAGGGATGACATGTGAGTTTTGCAATTTCCAGATAAATGTTATCCTTTATATTCTATATGTATTACAATATACCTTGCAGCAGTTGAAAATATTAGAACAGTGCAAGTAATACCAGTAAAAGTTTGTAATTTTTGTATTTTGCTTATATTCTTCTTTTCTGGAATTTTTTTTTCCCTTGGAAGTTTCAATTCAGAAAGATGGTTTCTCCGTATTTTTGTGATGATTGCTCACCTTTGTAATGTAAGTAGTTAGCCACCCCTGCTGTGCACAGGATTTTTAGTTTCTATTTACTCTTACAAAAGTCCTTTCAAATATTTGATTATTCGTGCTTCATTTGTTGAATATAAATCAATAACAAATTGTTGAGACCATCTTTGACCTTTCAAAGCCAAACTTTCTTGGTCTATCTTGAATTCAAAATGCTATGAACTCACCAAGTGAAATACATTTCCTTTTACACAATTAATCACGTTCAAATATAAATGACTTTCACAGTCATTTTTTAAAAACACTTGAAATATGATGAACGTAGGTTGATCTTCTAACTCTGATGGTCACTTGATGTTTTTAGTTATTTGTATTATTGTTTTTTTTTATGTATAATATTTGTATGAAATTGAACTTTCTACCTATTCAATTGTAAATTTTATTGGAATTGAAAAATGTTTTAAACTGAAAACTTGGAAAGAATGTCTAATTGAGATTAATGATATAAATATGTTAAATCTAACTAGGCATATTTAAACTCTCGATCTATTAAGTTAAATATTTGATTAAAATTGTTAAGTACAATAACGTGGTTTATGTTTATTTACTTAAGGAATTAATATTTAAATTATTAAGTGGATTTATGATATAATTTGAACATTGGGGATGCTTTTGGATTGGTTGTATGAAGGGTGGTTTAGGGAAATCTAATCTCCGCTTCTTATTTATTTTTCTCCATTACTTATTTTTGTTTCAATTGTCTCAAAACTCAATTATTTCCTACTAAACTTAAGTTATTATGCAAACATTCTTTTAAGTGAGTAATGAACTAGTTCTTTGAGTTCAGTAGTAGAACTTAAAAATTCATTTTATTGCTCATGAACTCGGTACACTTGTAAAAAAAATTCCTAGCAAATTTTCTATTCAAGATTAGCACTTGCGTGACGTTGTATTCAAACGCCATTGTTTATTCAACCTTCTTCTTGTTTCACAATTATTTTAAAAATTATGAGACCAATTTTATTAAATGATTATTTTCTTATACATTCATTCAAAATAATTGTTCCTTTTTTATTTCCATTAACAAAACAGTATTGTTCCTAAAGTAAAAGGAAAAAAAATGTTCAAATTTAAGTTGTAAATTATAAGTGTTTTAAATATTTGTTTGATCAAAATTCAATAAAGTGTAAAATATAATTTTTATAAGCATAAACCTCGCAAAATTCTTTGTTTAGCCTAACAAAGTACTTAATTTAACATACATCACAAAATAAACTAAATTTTATTAGCCATAGATTCTCATCTAACAAGGCCAAAGGTCTATTTTATACAAAAATTAAATTGAACTAATATCATTGCCATAGTTTGTGACATCATTCTCTTCCTAAAAAAAATACTTCTAAAACTTTACAATTATTCTAAAAGCTTATAACATAATTATTCATACAAATTTACAATTGAATGAAATAACTTCTCAAAATTTTATATTATACTATAATCATGAATCATAATCAATATCAAACTAAATCAAGTTGATCACAAAAATCATTTACATCAAAACATCATAAATTTTGTTATCATATCTGTATGTTTTGAGTTCAAAGTCTAACACTTAGGATTATCAATTTTTTTTACTAATCATATCCATATATCTTGAGTTCAAAGTCTAACACTTACAATTATCAATATTTTGATAATCATACTTAAAGTACTCTTACGAACTCCCTAAATGCTATCATTACACCTTTTGAGTCATATGTAAGACTTACCCCCTAACTCTACATATCTACATATTCTTTCTCAAGACTCATACCAGTGTATCTCTATAACTATCCATACGGTCCATATAAAATTCATGTAACGTTACTTTCTTATCCTTAATTTCATTCATTGTAATTTATTCTAAATCTCATTATCATATTTCATCTTATAATCACCCCCAATATATTTTTCATACAATTCTCGAAATTGAAATTGATTCATTAACAAAAAAAAATTACTAGCATAGTTGGTGTAAATCCTTCAAGCTAGAACTGATTTTAATTGGTGAAAATGATTTAGGGATGTGAAAGAGAACTAGAAAAGAGTGTTTATGGAATTTTGGAGTGGATAAAAGGTGTTTTTTGAGAGAGTTTTTACCAACTCTTAAGGAAAAGGTTTAGGAAAAAAAGTCTAAGAAAAGAGACTATCCTAGCGAACTCAAGAACAAGTGGACCATAATTTTTGAACAAATTCTCTGTGCATTATAAGTTGAAAATACATTGAATTGAGACTCCTATCTGTAGGAGAAGTTGACGTCCAAAACAAGAGGGAAATTCAAATTTGAATTCACTAAAATGGCACAAAAAGTAGATCAAGTGACACCTATCCACTCATGCTTTCAACTCCTGTATAAATGTGCAAAGGGTGAGCATGTGCAACCCCTCTCCTAGTTTGGACTTTCTCTTGGGCTTAAGTGAGGGCAATTGAAACCTTAGCAAAACTACTTTAACCTCAATCTATTGAAAGACCTGAGTGTCTCTTTTTGCACCTCTATGGGTTCTTCGTGCACCTCCATGTCTTTTTAAAATGACAATTTTGTCCTTATGTAAAAAAAACATATTAACCCTTCTTCATCATTCAGTATTCATCTTTCATTATAAGCAGCTCTTTTGCCTTCTTTATTGTGAAACTCCTGGAAGTTATTTTGTGATGGATTTCTCTTTTGCCTCCTTTACTTAGAAACTTCTGAAAGTTGTTTTGGGATGAATTTGGATATATGGACATTGGATGCAAGCAAAGTATTTTTTTTTTTTTTTTAAAAAAGGGCTATCCCAATGTACAAATTTTTTTGTTAGCACACTGTATTGCAGAATCTAAAAGGTAATATCAAATCCAGATTTATCTAGTAGATTATACAATCTTATGTGTAAAAGAAAATAATTTTACATACCAAAATATAGAATATAGAATTGAGAAGATTACACCCCTATATATTCAAAATCTTCAAATAGTTCAAACTAATGGAGTAATAAATAGAGGTCTTAAATGGAGGTCTTAGAGGTGTATAAGGGAAATGGGACAAAGAATAGTAAAGATGAGAGTGAGAGATGAGGTTAAGTTATATTTTAACCTAAGGAAAAAATTGTCCTTTTACCAATACTACAGAGGTGGAGGAAGAATCTATGGAGGTGCTTAAAGAAGCACTCTGAAGACCCAAATACAAGTCCAAAATTCAATACTACTTGGTCCAAATAAAAGCCCAAATGTCCTACACTACTATACAAGGTCCAAAATGTCATATACTACTTTGTATAGTGTATTACCCATAGAGTTGACATTTTGATAGATTATCTAGTGGAAGCTTAAACAAGCTCAATCTTCATATCAACACTTGGTCAAAATTATAAGACAACAAATATAATTAATCCAAATACATATATAATATTAAATTATTAATGTGTCAAAATTGGACATAACCAAACTCAATCTAATTTGCAACAAAATTATATCAAATTAAACTATAATCTTAAAATTCAAAACACCTTCCTACAAGAAAATTTATATTTATCTACAGGTAATTAGAAATTTCCTATGAATTACTAATGGTCCAAAATCTACTGTTAATCAGAATATAGGTAAAATTATTTACAAATTTAATTCATAAGTAATTGCCATAAATACTATTTTTAATGTTATTATTGTTATTATGAATATTATTACTATTATTATTAATATCAATAATAATTATAATAATATTAATCTTAATAACAATATTAGTAACAATATTAATAATAATTTTAATAATAATATCAATATTAATAATAATATGAATAATATTAGTATTATTTTTAATATTAATATTATCTACAGATTTGAGTTGATACATACAGATTAAATTCATAGGTAATCACGATTTGTAGTTTACATATAAATAAAGATTCGTTGATAATGTTAAATTTATTTATATCTTTTGGTAATGCTAAATTTACCTACAATAATCGGTAGATAAATTGAAAATTTATTATAGTGTCTATTCTAATGTTTTGTGTATACATTTAAATCCTTTATACATTATTTGACTTAAAATAATATACAAAATTTGAAAATAATATAAATATAAAAAATAAAATAAGAACAGCATCTAGAAAAACAATTTCTCGCATAAGTATTATATAAATGACATAACAAACTTGTTTTATTTATAATTTTCTCTATAAAACTTCAAATGAGATCATTTTTTAACCTAACCCCAAATTTTCATACCCAAGAATCTATTTCTGGACTCAGAATTTGCAAATTGTGCACTTACATATAAAGAGTAAAACTAGTAAAACTAGGTAGATAGTATACTTGGAGAAAAATTTCAAATAGAGTTAGAGATTGAAATGACACTCTAAGATTAAAATGGAAGGTTAAAGTGATGTATTCCTCTATTTTAGTTGCTCCACAAGAAGTTTTGAAAGAGAAAATAATAGTTTATAAAGTAAGACTTAAGAAGAATAAAAAGGAATAAATTATAACTCTAGTCCTAATTAAATGAAACTAGACAACTGAGAATTTAAATAACTATGAAAGAGGAGAGGAGAGAAAAGCTTACCTCAAACTTTTCTTTCTCTTATAGTGGGAAATTGTGTGGAAGATGTGAGATGTGTAGCTGTATTTATAGGCCACGACTTTGCAAAGAACAAAGATATTTTGTAAAAGAAATATGTCTTTAATCCTTACAATTATAATGCAAGTGGAAGAAAAGAAGAAAAAATTACCCAAACTTATCCTTTATATTAAACATGTCATGGGTAAACAAAATCTTTTTACGTTGTTATTATTAAGGATGCATGAAATTTATGAGAGAAATGAACTTGAACCATTTGTTCTATTGTTTCCGGTTGGGACCAAACAATGTGCTTGAGTTCATGGGTTTGTAATACACAAATTTGTTATTTTAACCTTGTATTAAACCCCAAAATCATATATTTGAATTAGAAAAAACATCTCAAATATTTTTTTAATATAATTTAACATATATTTTTATGGATTATATTTGGCTTATCCTGATTCTCATTTTTTATAATTTTGCAATACATTTTTTATAAATGTTATCATTATTGAATTTTATAACGAACTTAGTAATGAAATCCGAAATTAATAAAAAATTTAGTTGAAATGTTAAATATCAATTACATTTATACTATAAATCAAATATAAAATAAAGTTCATAATAAATTTTCTTTTAAAGTTTTGAAGTATTTATAAAAATCAACTTAACTAGGTGATCATGGACCTAATTATAATTGTTAAAAATGGGTTATGGATAAATAACATTTAAATGTTTTCTACTCTCCTACATAGCTTAACAGTAATAAAATTAGACATTAAACTTTCTTTTGGAAAATTTTCTTTCTCATATAAAAAAAATGTTTTTTAAACTTTGAAGATATTATGTACTCTTAATTTTGTCATCTCCTCTTCACTTTCACAAATATCTTCATACAACAAGTCCTTACTTTCATCAAGTCTTTACTTTCATTATGGTCCAACCCTAAAGCTAGGTTAAAGTTATACAATTTTCATTAAAAATACTTCTTACCTTGACTTTGTAATTCATTTTTCTGCCTTATTTTCGATGTATAATAGTTATTGCTTTAATTCAATTCCACCTTATAAAATGTAGATTTTGGATTTTTAATTTTTTTGTTTGAAATGATTGTGAGTCTCTTTAACTTGATAATCATTTATCATAACTAAATTCAAGAATGGGATTAAAAGAAGTTTATGAGAAGAAAAAATTACAGGGAAACTATAAGGGATCTTCTCCTGTTTCTTATTTTCACATAAGCTAATTACAAAACTGTTCTTTTGTACTTTTTGAACTATATTTTAAGAATGGTAGACGACTTTTGTAGTATTTACAAGTTCACACACCTGAATCAATAAATATATAGGCACGGTAACATTAAACTTGTATAAAATGGTAGATGAATTATCTTATAATATACAAACATTTTTTCCATATTAATAACAAATTCCATAATATAGATTTTCAGTTTTTATATAATAATATGACTATCTTTTATTTGTTGTACTATTATAAATATCTTAATAAAAATATTAATACAACACTTATCTCGGTAAAAAAGTAAATACAATAAACCAAAATACGAAAAAAACAATTTCAGCAAAAAGTTCATAGTCATATAGAGTTGAACTTATATATTAAATTAAGATAAGAACTAAATTAAATTTAGAAAATTTTAACTTGATCCATCATAATTTTATTATGGGTTTAACTTTATGGTCTTGTTATTTTTTTAATAAATTTGATATGATGATTCTACGTTTAACATGAAATTTTATTAGAAAAAACTTAATCCATGATAGTTTATATTTAGTTTTGAATCAACTCATAATGGATCTCGTATTTGATTTTTTATGTCTAGATTTGATATTATAATAACTCTATTGTTTGTTATTTGAGAGGCTCCACATGTAATTTAAGATTTTTCAAACCCTAGCCTTCTTTATTGGATTAAGAATTTTTAGAGGAAATTTAATTATTTTTTTAATAATTTGTAATATTTTATAATAAATTTTTTTAAAAGAAATTGAAAATTGAAAATTTTATTAAAATAATTTAATTATTTAAAATTTTAAGAATTTGAAAATTTTTATATTGTTTCATTTTCAAATTGGTGTCCCTTGGTTTCATATCCTCTTTTCATGATGATTTAACTTTGAATGACATTAATTGAGGCATTATTGATTTGGAGTTAGACATCATTAGTTTAACTTTATTTTATCTTTTTTATGTTAGGAAAAGTTAAAGCTAATGATATATAATTTGTTTATATTATAAGTAATTTGTTTATATTATAAGTGATTCTATATACCCAATAATTTCATATTGCTCAAAAGCTAAAAATAATTTATAAAAAGTTTTCTTTTTTAATACTTTGAGATGTCTTTTAAGATTATAATCGTGATAAAACTCCGAGTTTGAAAGAGGACAACACCGCATATACGATGATTGATCTTAATGATGTTATTTTAATGGACTTGAAATTAGAACATAGGAAATGTTTATGGGGATGGAAAAGTGGTTTCATAGACGAATCCCATTACCCCTAACCCTGGATTGGGAACTTGTTTTGGTACGTTCAATAGTCACACATTGTTTGGGGATCGAGGCCAAGGACAATTTGTAACTTTTCTCCCTTAATACTTTTATCTTAACATATTTGAGGTCAGAGTAATAATATTTTTTTTTTGTTGATAAAGGTCAATGTTACTTACCATCTTGTATTAATTAGAGTTCTTTTTTTCTATCAACATTAATAAAATTTCTGAAATGATGTTAAACATGTTATTGTTGGTTAATAATATTATTTTCAATTATGTTATTTGGGTTCGATTTAAGCAATATCAATAATTTGTATCAATAATAATGAAACTATATTTTAGTTAATACGAGAAAAGTTTTATATTAAAATTATTGATTAATTATGTAATATAATTAACATTATTAAAATTATGTATTTGTTGGATGTAGGTCAAAACTATTTCTTGATTAATGTTTCTTAATCAGAATCTAATGTTTGCGGATTAGAAATATAACGTCCCATATTTTTCAAATATAAATATCCATACATTCATTATATATTTTAAAATATACTTCTTCACATAAGATTTAGTAAAAATATTTTTTTACAATCAAAACTATGTAATACACTCCCATAGAAGATTTAAAAATAAAACAAACACCACCCAAAAAGAAGAGTAAGTTAAAATAAATGTATTTTAATAAATTAAATTTCTATGTGAACCAAAATATAATAAAACAAATTAGACTTTCATAATTTATCTCATACATCACATTATCATTAACACGTTACACTCCTGATACGGTTAATCTATATAGTATGGTATAATTAGTTCTTTTTCATACCGTAGCACATTCATATAAACCTTTTAATCCATATAATCTAGTCTAAACTGGTTCTTTTTCACATTATAGCACAATCATATGAATATGTTAATCCATATTATCTGATCCAATCAGTTTTTTTTTTCACACCATGACACATTCATATGAACTTTTTTTGACTCTCACCATCTCGTAATCTTCATCTATATGAGGATACCTCCTTAGATCAAATACACAAACAATGCACATCTTAAACAATCTTAAGATGATATCTCTTTTATTGAAGATACTATGCCCATATCATACATCACATCAATAAACAATATTTCATAACTTCCCTTACTTAGCATAAAAAAAAAACATACAATTAGCTTCCCTTACTTAACATTAAAAAAAAAACATACAATTAGTTTTCTTACATGAATTCACAAAACAAGTAATTATAATATCTATTGAAAACATTCAAACTAGTTTCCCCCAATTCACACAATATAATATATATCTACTGAAAACATTCAAACTATCTTCCATTACTTAACATTTAAAAAGAAAACATACAATCAGCTTTCCTTACTTAACATTTAAAAATAAAAAATACAATTAGCTTTCCTTACTTAACATTTTAAAAAAACATACAATTAGCTTTCCTTATCCGAATTCACAAAACAAGTTTATAATACCTATTGAATATATTCAAACTAACTTTTCTTATCTAAATTCACATGACAAGTAATTACAATTATAACCAGCTTTCTTTACTTAACATTTAAAAAAAAACATATAATTATCGTAAATTTGATAACAGATGAGATCATAAATCTAGAAAAAAGATATAGAATTTTAAAGGTAAATAGTTTTAGAAAGAGGGTTGTATTTATAAGTATAAAACTGAATATCTTCTTAAAGATAGAATTGGTGATTGTTATAAAGAGAAATGAATAACTGATTTTTCTATTTTTATGGAATTATTTTTTAAAAAATATTTAAGTATTATTTTATTTATCTCTAAAACTAAATTTTAGATTAGTTTTATTCTGAAATTATTTTCTATATTATTGTAAAATGCTAAGGTTATTTTAACAATTGTTTCTTTGCTGAAGAATATGGTAATTATTTTTTTATGCATCTAGTACTAAAGTTATAATTTTCATATTTGATGATATCTAAAATAAATTATTTAAATAATAAAATTAAAATTTAATAAAATAAAATTATTTAACCAAAAACATTAAACCAAATTAGTAAATTGTAAAAATAATAGTTATATTTAATGAAAACTAATTAGTAGATCGTAAAAATATTGGTTGTATTTAATGAAATGATAACTGGTAAACCTGGTCGAAATTTATTTGAACTTACGCAATTAGGAGAAAAAAAAAGTCGTTATATTGGAAATGAGATCCATAGTTTGTTTTTATAATTTTCAAAATATTTTAACTAATAAAAGTTATGTTAAAAAAGTGTGTTGTTAGATTATGAGTAAAGTAATTAGGCATTAAAAAATTGAGGAATAATAAAATCATAATCAATTGTTTTATTTTTTATTTACCTTGTATCCTCTTATTAATTCCTCAAGTACTTCATAAAAATATTAAATTAAAACAGGTACACATTTCATATTTTGTAAGAAAAGAAACAAAAAATATTCAATAGTTTCTACATCTACAACAAAAAATAACAATAAATAAAAATTAAGAGGAAAAATTCCTTCTCAAAGTGCCTTTGCAATTTGCAAATTTAGGTTTATATAGTTATAATTATTATATAAAGAGGAGGGATATTTCAGTCACATATAATTATTACGTAATTACATATTATTACTAGCGAAATTCTGCGAATAAAATATATAATTTTGTAAAAATTGCATTGAAAATATTAGAATAATACAATAAAAAATATACAATTTTTAAAACTGATATCAAAATAATAAATATAGTAGTTATTTTTAAATTATGTAATTATTTTTTGATGGAGAAGTTTTTTCCATTATTAAATTAAAAATTAATTTTTATTCATTGAAAATAAAATTATCTTATAAAAAAACTAAAACATATACCAAAATAATTAAAAAAATGCTATCCTTTTTAATAATACAATATAATAATATAGAAAGTTACACATATTTGCATTTTTACCTGATAAACCCTACATAGGTAAAAAAGAATTTAACAGATTGACAGCCACGTGGCCCAAGATGAACATGATTGTAGCATGGTCGTGGCGAGGGATGCCTACCATATGTGATGCCAAAACTGATCTATTTCCCTTCTTCTTCTCACTTCTGTCTCTCTGCTACAAATCCAAAAACCACCAAATCGCGGGTAAAATAATCCTCATCCGATTCATCACTTTTCCACTTTTCTCCATTGCAATTTCACTTGTGTCTCCATCACTTGCATTCGTTTCACTCGATTTCGCTTTTGGATTCGCAGTTCAAAATTCAAGTTTCCAGAGCGAGTTTTAGGGTTCCCCGCTGCCATGGACCAGGCCGAATTAACCACCGAACAGGTACTTTCCGATCCGTTTCCTCTCTATTCGTCTCTTCGTTCCGCGATCTGATTGCAAAGTACCGATTGTGCTCGATTCCGTTGTTTTGATTTTAATGTGTTGATTCTCGATGTGGATTGAATTTCTTCACTGACATTGTGTCGTGTTTTCTTGAAGGTTTTGAGTAGGGACATTCCATGGGAGACCTACATGTCCACGAAGCTCATCTCTAGCACCAGCCTTCAGCTCTTAAGGCGCTATGATCATCGATCAGAGAGTCACAGAGCACAGTTGCTCGATGATGTAATTTTTTTAATTTAAAATTATTTTTTTAGGAAAGTAATTGTAAATCCTAGTTTGTTAATTGTTGTGCTGAGTTTTTAAACTTGATTTGATTGCAATTTTGATTTGAAGTGGATTTAATTTGTGATTCCCAAGTTTGTTGTCTATTGGTGTTGAAAGTGCAAGTTCGTTCGTTGTGTGGCAGGATGGTCCCTCTTATGTTCGCGTGTTTGTTCGTGTTCTGCGTGATATTTTCAAGGAAGATACTGTAGAGTATGTTTTGGCACTGATAGATGAAATGCTTGCAGGTAAATTGTTGAAATTGGTCCATTTTTTTCTTATTTGTTGTTAACAGTGGCATAACCTTGAAATTATAATCTTTTGCAGCAAACCCCAAGAGAGCAAGACTGTTTCATGACAGTACCCTTGCAGATGAAGATACTTATGAGCCTTTCCTAAGTTAAGTATTTACTCAAATATGTTTTTTTCTTTTGCATAATTATTAGATTTCTTTGTTTTGGAGGTGAGACTTGATACACACACATATATGTCTGATTTTTGTATTGAGTTTGTTTTTCAAATTGGATGCATAACAAGTTAAACACTTTGGCTAATGTCCATTCTGATACCTACTAGTTCTGTAATACGTGTTGTTAAGTTGAAATACGTATCCCATTGAGGGGCGATATGCATTAAATTCCTTTATTGACTATATGGACAGCATAGATCATCATATGATGGAAAACATATCCGTTGTTATGATAAAAGAAATAAGTTGAAAGATCAAAATAGAAATAAACAAATATTTTAGGGATCAGTTAAAATAATCAATGTAATTTTAGGGACAAAATATAAATAAATATTTTTTTGGGAATTTAAACCAAAATTTTATAAATTATTTGGTACCCAATGTTAATTTTTTATTGGGTACTTAAAAACAAATATTATTCATATATACAGACCTAAAACTTATTTAAGCCTCGGCCAAACGGTTTTAAGAATTTTCTTTGCAGGGAGTCTAATAATTGATGATAGTATCTGTGTGTATGTAAAGTACGAGCTTGTGGAAGATTGTGCTTTATATGGTCATTTGTAGTCTAGTATTATACCTTTCTTTAGAACACGGAAACTAAAGTCCATCGCTTTGAATTACATTCTTTTGTTATTTCTTTTACAGAAGATTAAAAGCTATATACACTTGTCGTTTATATAATGTCATATGATTATTGTGGATTTTGACCATTTTCTTTGTGCTTCAAATTTATGATGTACAAAAAATTAAAAGAAATTATCCATCTTGCAGATTGCTCTGGAAAGGAAATTGGTTCATACAAGAGAAAAGTTGTAAGATCCTTGCTTTAATTGTTAGGTAATACAAACTCGAGATCTTTTGACATTTTAATTCAAAAAATTCTCAGACTTGAATTAAATATCAGATTATATTTTATACAGCTGTATAAGTTATTAACTTATGAGTTATTGCAAAATTTCAACCTTTTCTGATTATAGTGTCAGGCCAAAAACTCAGAACGGTATTGTGCCTAATGGGGAAGCATCAAATGGAAAGAAGCCATTTACCACTATTGATGATGTTTTGATAGGATTAGTAAAATGGCTTTGTGAACAGGTATGTGATACTGAAAATTGTATCTATCTCTCTAGGTCCACTGGATAAGAGTAATTCACGGGTATGTTGACAATGCATCTAATCTTATCAACTTAGAGAGGAAGCGGCCACAATCACTTGACGTTTATGAAACTTTAGTTAGATTTGCAATTGTGCAAGAGTGGCATTATTTTCTGAACTTGAACACTAAGTTATAGATTGTATCACAGAATCAATTAAACTAGATGCATAAAGATGTGAACTCAGATCAATAGGAAGTGTATGAAATATTCTAAATATCTTATGATCCATTTCTGTATAATATGCATGCTTTCTTACTTTCATCTATAACTGATTTATTATATTTGTAGTTGAAGAAACCTTTTCATCCTACTCGTGGAGTCCCAACTGCTATCAATTGCCTAGCAACACTGCTTAGGGAACCTGTGGTTAGGTCTTCCTTTGTTCAGGCAGATGGGGTCAAGTTACTTGTGCCATTGATTTCACCAGCATCCACACAACAGTCCATTCAGGTAAGTTTGTTGGACTCTACCTCTGAGAATCTGAAAATCTGAGTAATTGGATTTGTAGGTGCTTGGGTAAGCATAGTATATCTAGCTATGTCTGTAATACTTACTAGAAATTGAAGAGTCTCTATTGCATTTAGTAAGAGATGATAACTTATTGCTTGGGGCTTCTTACCAAATAATAATTGTTTTGATCAACATCGAAAGAGTGATACCTGATTCCAGATATGTTGGCTTCTAAATTGAATTATCAGTATGATGAAATTTTTTAGATTTCATGGGTTTTTTTTATAGGGAACAAAAGGAAATTAATTGAAAATTCCTCTGTAACAGCTTCTTTACGAAACATGTCTCTGCATATGGCTCTTATCCTATTATGAGCCAGCAATTGAATATTTAGCTACTTCAAGGACCCTTCCTCGACTTATTGATGTTGTTAAGAGTTCTACAAAAGAGAAGGTATTAATTACTTTTTGAATTTATGTGCATCTCATTTTTCTCTTATAAACAAAATGTTGTTCGTATTCTCTATTTCTTACAATATCATTAGTAGTTATAGACTTATTGTTCTTTTATAGTTGTTAGCGTAGTTTGTATTAACTTTCTGTTATATCTCTGTCTGTAATAGTCGCAAGAAGATATTTAATTGTTTATAACTTTCTCTGGCGTAGCAGTCTAATGTTGACACACTTGTTTTACAAGGTGGTTAGAGTTATTGTCTTGACTCTTAAGAACTTGATGTCAAAAGGGACGTTGGGTGCTCAGATGGTTGATCTTCAGCTGCCACAAGTTGTCCAGAGTTTGAAAGCACAAGCATGGAGTGACGAGGTCAGATAATTAAGACCTACACTACGTTAATGTCCTGTTGAACTTGTGTCCAAAATTATAGTAGGTGCCATGCAGAGAAAAATATTTTGATTTATACCGCTTGCTATTTGAGCCTTACTAGTAAAGTGCTGTCTTGTGACCTCGCAATCAGAGGTTCAATTCCTGGAAACAGTGTCTTCTTGCAGGATTAGATGTTATGCACCTATGCGTACCCTCCCCAAACCCCATCTAGTGGAGCGGAGAGTCTTGTGCATTAGGTTGCCTCGTTTTTACATCTTGCCATTATTGAAGTATTTGCTGTCAGAACTAATATTTTAGTCTTTTTGTCATCCTAATCATAGTTTTTTATATAACATCGCCTTTTCATTATTATATATTATTTCTTATTTTATGTTGTTATACAGTGCCTCTGTGCTCAATATTTTGATACACTCTCTGTTTTCTATGATGCATCACACTTTTAATGGCACTTACCATTTGATGTTATGCATTTAATAGAAAAGGAAAGTGGGAATGACGGTTACTGCAGAATTTACTTACCGAATGATATGATGCTTCCTCTCGAATATTTATTATCGCTCAATAGATGAGTTGTGATATTACAATATTGTTGACGAAATTTGAATAAGCTGTGATGCATTGCTTCCTGGGTACAAGTCAGTGACTCTGGTGCGTGTTGGCCATAACAATAACTTGTGCTCTTTGTTTTCTGTTTGCATTGTAATCATTAATGCACAAGTGTACGTGAACCCTTATGTATGATACACCAATCAGGTTGCTAACTTTAATACACGTTCTGGAAGGCTTACTGGACATCAGTTTTTCACGATTCTAAAGTGCCTTTTCTATTCTCTCCTGCATTTGCTTGAATTGGCACCCTCTATGATTGGACTATAAGTGTGTGTCTTGTATTACTTGAGCTTTATCACTTTATCTTAAATTACAACTCAAAAATAGATAGCTATTTTTAACCTCTATTACCACATTTCCTTTTGAAATAGCCTATTTTGTATTGCTAGCCCAACATTTCTATTGATTAGAAAAGTTTGTACAGGACTTGTTGGACGCACTGAATTCTCTGGAAGAAGGGCTTAAGGATAATATTAAGAAACTAAGTTCTTTTGATATGTACAAGCAAGAAGTTCTCCTTGGCCATCTAGATTGGTCTCCCATGCACAAAGATCCCTTATTCTGGCGAGAAAATATAACCAACTTTGAAGAAAATGATTTCCAGGTATATGTGCATTTCTTCCTTTATGCTTTAATTTAATTCTTATTTAGGCAAACATGAAAATTTAGGCTGAGGAAAATAATCATTTTTAATGATGATTATCGAGAAGGAAATGAAATGTATTAAATGAATTAGATCCTCTTTTCACTTTTTAGACTTTAGATAATAATATGTTCAGCTTGTTATATTTGATTAACTTCTTTTATAGATGATTTTGAATATATAAATCTTGATTGTCAATTTAAATAATTTATAATGATGTTCAATATATATATATATGTGTGTGTGTGTGTGTGTGTCCTACATTTTGAAGATTTTAAGGGTCATTGTATCCATGTTTGGTGATTGTATCAGTGTCAGTGTCCGTGACACACCTCTTTACTTTTCTTTTTAAGACAGTATGGAATTACTTGATGTTGTGTTCCGTGATAGAATATGCCCTCTCACGTATGAGTCTGAGTCTTAGCATTACCCGCATTACCCAGTTGATTGTGCAAGCTATTTATGTTTTGTTTTTTATAGTAATTTTGAGAGTATCAAAATGGATGATGTTTTGCAACATGATATGAATTTTCAATTGATAATTGGTGTCTACTATGATGCTTTTGTTTGAAAAATAGGTTGAGTACAAGAGGGGTTAAATTAAACTTTCAAAGAATTTAGAAACTTTTGACAAATGAATGAATTATTAACTTTGAATCAATGGGTACTTTAAAGAAAACCAGTTTCAACTTCAAGAAATACTATTTTCAATGTTCTTTAATCTTCCATAACCATACAATATGAATATAATTCATACATGAGTTGTAAGAGATAAGGAAAAGAGAATAATACTAAAAAATGTATTGGTTCACCCTCACAAGAGAGTTACATCTAGTTGCTTAATCACCTCAATTAAACTAATCTACTAATTTCAAGTTTTTACAAGCACTTACGAGAAAAACAAGAAACAATACAACACAAGATCTTGAACCCTACTAGATCTCTTACACCCTCTGGTAAAATACTATCACAAGAAAACTCTTTTGACAACCCTAGTCAAGAACAACCAACAACAAAGAAAACAATTTGGATTGAATCACCTTGACAATTAAGTTCAAAGAATAACTCCCCCTGGAAGCAATGCTAGGTGATACTCAACAAGAATGAGTTGCACCGCTTGAATCTTGATCTTTAGAAGAAATTTTCAGAATGATAACTCCAAGAAAGTTTTTCAGTCAACTAAAAATAGAATTCTAATGTATAAAAAAATGTTGCATAAAAGACTATTTTGAGTTTTCTATTTGAAGAGAAAAGATAGAAATCAATTATGCTGAATTGATATTTTCAACGAGTTCAAAATCTATTTCAATTGATTAAAACATTACTAATTGAGTTTTTAAAAGAATTTTTAGTTAGTTAAATGAGTTTCAATCCATTGCAATCGCTTGAATTGACTTCATTAGTGGTTTTAATAGATTGATTTGCGTTTCAATCGGTTGATGCAGTGTGAAATTGGTTTTTAAAAACTTGTTTTAATCCATTGAAATGTTTAAGCTTGTGTTTTCTACGAAGCTATGAACATTTCAATGTATTACAACATATTTTAATCATTTGAAATTTCTTAACTTTCATTTTTTAAACCAAGTGAAATAATGTAAAAACTCTTGAAAACAATTTTAGCACAAAATATCAAGATCAAGCATCACACTTTCACTCAAACAAACCCTAATCCTAAGAATTACAACTCAACAAGACAAACAATAAAATCATCCAATCTTTATCAAGGTTGAGGCAAACTCTATCAAGTCTTCATTTCAAATGGTTGGAGACATCAAATCATATATATTCAAATCTATCAACTTTTGATTGGCGTGTAATACATTGTAGATGATTGCATCTGACTGGATCTCTACTTTCTACTGCCATTAAGTTGTTGCCTAAAACGATAAAATATGTTTAGTTAATTTATTTCCTTATAATTATTATTGTGGTGAGTTCTAAAGGCATTACGGATGAAACTTATTCGTGGTCCAAGATCTTTCCTTTTTATAAAATCAAGTAACTTTTTAACAGATGTGCGATGCGAAAGTATTGATTGTGTAGCGGTATTGTTACTTGATTTCGTCGTGTTCGATAAATATTTTTGGTGTTTGTAAAGTTGATAGATATGATATTCATCTCAAAGTCAATATACATTATACTGTACCGAAATATGGTAAATGAAATTTAAAATGTTTTGTTCCTTTTGAGGGTGCTTGTGGATCCCATCAAATGAGATTTACTTACCATAAACTATTTTTCGTTGCTATCCATATTGATAAGGAAAAACATTTTTATAGCGAAAACGGGTGATTATGCTATATGGAGTGCCATTTGATAATGCTAGAAAGGAAAGATGGTGATAGTGTAATCTTTTTGAGTACTCCCTATCTTAAACATTCTTCTGATCATTGATTATTTATTAATACTATCTTCATCTGTTGCAGATCCTAAGGGTCCTAATAACAATTTTGGACACTTCCAGTGATCCAAGGACTCTGGCAGTTGCTTGTTATGACATTTCACAGTTTATCCAGCAGCATCCTGCTGGACGGATAATTGTGACAGACCTCAAAGCCAAGGAACGGGTGATGAAACTTATGAACCATGAAAATGCTGAAGTTACTAAGAATGCACTACTCTGCATCCAGCGGCTTTTCTTAGGTGCAAAGTATGCGAGTTTCTTGCAGGTTTAATTATGTTTTGTGGGTTGGTGGCCAATTGGAAGCACTTAATTCCATCAACTTGATTGCTATATCAAAAATTGGGTCGGTTCTCATGTACAAGGCTTATTCATTGCTTTAGTAATTAATTTATTGTTGTGTATGGCATATTAAGATTTCGGTTTCAACAGTAGAAGAAATTTTATGTCAGAAATAAGTATGCATGATATTCTGCTGCCGAATAAAACAAGTTTTGTAATTAAATACTCGAAGTTGTGCTTTTAGTTATGTTGAATTTGTTAGAAAACAAAATTATTGTCTAATATGAGCTATCTGAATGAGTCGAGGGGTCAGAACTGATGGACAAAATAAATGTTTATTTTATATGATTAAAATATTTAGATTTATGATAAATATTTTATATTGTTATATATTTTACTTTTAGTTATTGATAATTTGTTTCAGAAATATCGACGTGTAAATTAGAAATGTGGTGAAGATTATACTAAATGACATTTACATTTATTATTTTAAAATAGAAATTTGTTTTTTAAACCTTTAATAAACCGTTTTTTTTTATTTCTTTCATAATTTTTAAATAGATATATTGTTTAAGTTTTAGCTAGATATTCTGAAATAAAACAAAAGAAGTGACTGTTTAATAAAAGGAAAGTGCATACGTTTTTAAAATTTGAAAATAGTATTATTTGTGTAACTTAACGGATTGATAAGCATAGTTTCTCCTATTAAAATTATATAGAGAATAATTGATTGAAAAAGATAAGAAGTTAAGTTTTAAATCATTGACTTAATTACTTGATTTTTATTTACTGTTTTAATTATTATTTTATTTATTTTAATTTTTTAGTAAAAAAATTAATCAAGTTTCTTAATATTAAAAAAAGGGAACAATGTGATCGCTTTATTAACTTGAAAGTAATTAGCTTTGCTAGTTTTGATATGCAAGAGATGGTAGTGATGGTTGCTTTCCGATGTGTGTGGTGCCCAAAGTGCAAACCCTCCACCAGAAGCAACCCGGAGGTGGCGGTTGTTGTCGGTCGACAAGTTCAAGGTGGCAGCTCTGGCGACATGCGGGGTGATATGTAGTGCAACAACTGCCAGAGATTGCTACATCACAACATGACGCTTTCACTGACATTTACTTTTGTGTTGTATATTTTGCCCTTTCAGGGAAGGGAAAGCCTCCAGGCGTAGGTATTTTGGTTCCCTCGATTAAAAATTGATAAATTTATATGCAAACAAATTTATCCACAAGAAATATGTACATTTACACTGATAATTATTTAAATTGGTACACTAGATTAAATAGAAATTTCAGAATATATACACAGTTATCAATTGTACCATAATTCATTATTTGTCAACACATAATCGATTATGATGCAATTGATTAATATTTATGTGGATCGAAATAATACTTTGTTCCTCGTATACATGAATCAGGTGCAAATCCTAATAATCAAAAGCATATGTGTATGCTCATTTACTAATTAGAAAACTTTTAGCAAGTAAATATCAAAGTGGGAGTTTTGATTTTAATCAATTATGTTATATTTACTAAAGAATTGTAAAAACACTTCACTATTTTAATTGTATTAATTATTTTATATCTCCAATTCAGTGTGAAGTTTTTTAATATATACAAACCTATCACTTTATTCTTACGTATAATTAATGGAAAATTTGTAATGGATAAAATAAAAATTATTTATTATATATATCTTCTGATAAATATATTGTATAATTAATTTCTTTCAATAACTTTGTAATTATGGCTAATTGAAAACTGAAATATTTAATTCTAAAATTTTAATAAACTTTTTAAATATTTTTCGTAATTCTTACAATTGCTGTCATATATTTATTCACCCTCTAATAAAAAAAATCAAAGATATTTATGTTATTTTTATTATAACATAATTTTTACACAACTTTTTTTATCAGTTACATTTTCTATCAACTTTCAAACCATTCTTCACTTAAATTTATTCAGTTTCTCTCAATTCAAACAACTTCATTTTTTTCTTCTTTTTATTTTCCTTTCTACCCCTATCCCAATTCAAATAAAGCATAACTTACGGATAGCTGAACTTCTTTATAAATATTTATAAAGATAACAATACAATTATAGACAGTATAAAAATAAGAAAAATAAAATAAAATAAGCTTTTCACTAAGCTAAACTTAGTTTCTATTTAGATTAATTTATAAAAACTTTTTGATATAGTTTATTGAATTTTTTATTTTAAATTTCCACGACTTATTATTTTCAAGATAATACAAAATGTACTATTTATTGAAGGCCAATAGTGACCTTGAATTTTATTTTGTCTCAATTAACCACAAAAGTCATTTTATCTATGCTTGTAATATTGACAATTTATTTATCTTTTATACGTATTTTAGAATTTTAGACCTAATTTGTATAAATCATTTGAGGATTAATGAAAAGTCAGATTTGGATGTTATTATGCTTATATGTGAGGACTCTTTGTTAGGGTTCCTTCGTTAAATCAATTGATTTTATCAAGGATTTTACTAAAAATTCTTATGGCGATGTTAAGGGCTTATCAAACGTCATATTGTTTGTGATGTTCATCCATTTTTTTTCATATTCTGATTTAACCCTCGTTTATCTCTTTCACATTAAAATCTGCTCAAATTTTCTTATTCTCATATCTTATGGTTTATTAATCATTTTTTCTATAATTTATATGTTTAAATTGCGATTCAAAGTGTCATCTTTCTTGTCGTTGTGGTTTCGTTGCAATCGAATTACTGTGGGTTGATATGTGAAAACGAAATTATACATTTTTGCCTAAAAATTGCACATGGGGTCACATCATATTATATTACTTATTTTTTCTAAAGTTGTCTATGTGTAAATATATGACAAATTTTTCAAACTGGTGTAATTTTTATCTAAAATTCTCAAAATAGTGTATTTTTTATTTATTTTTGGATATGGGTAAATTGTGTCTGCCAAACACTATATCAATATGAAGAAATAAATGAAATCATGAAAAGATAACATGATTTTAGTTTACCAGAGAAAATAGTGCAGTCAAGATTTGAATTAACAAGTTAATTCAAATATTCAAAATAGTGCACAATTTTATGGTAGTTAATATTCTCCACCCATTCCTCTTCTTGGCAATGGTGTTATATTACTACTGTGTAACTAAAATAAATATAAATTTACAAAAGTGTCTATTTTATTTACTGATAAATATGTAATGGTTAAAATAAAACTGATGTCAGATATTTAAGAGTAAGTTTGATATTGAAAAGAAAAATAAAATAAAATTAAAATTTAATAATAAAATATATTTAGCAAAATTAAGTATAAGTTGGATATTTGACTTTAGTTACTAATATAAAAATAATTTAAAATAAAATTGAAATTTAGCAATAAATTTAGAAAGAAAAATTTGAAAATATTATATAATTTTTTAAATAAATTTATTGTTAGTTTTTAAATTATATCTAAGTAATTTTTTTTCACAATATGTAACTAGTCTTCTATTTAAATTAACTTCACATTTATTCAATTACTTAATCAGAATTAATTTCAACCATTACATATTTTTCAATAAATAAAATGACTTTGTAATTGTCCATTTATTTTAGTTGCACACTAGCAACACACACGTGCAAAAAAAAAAGGAATAGGTGGATAACAGTATTATCACCATTTTAATTAACTTATTAATTGAAATCTTAGCTGCACAATTTATCTAGTAAACTAAAATTGTGTTCTCTTTTCACATTTAATGTTAAACTAAATCGTATAATAGGATCACAATTTCTTCACAATGATATAGTGTCTCATGTGCATGATTTACTCATATCCGAAAATAAAAAATACATTGTTTTGGAAATTTCAGATAAAAATTACATCAATTTAAGAAATTTGCGGTAAATATATTCTTAAGATGAGATTATTTTATTTTTAAATGTAAATATTGTGGTATTCCTGCATCATTTAAGGATGTTTTGGATTTATTATTTTGAAAATAATTAAAGAAATTCTAATTATAAACTAACTAACCAGTTAAATGAAAATAAAAGCTACAGTTGCAGCGTCAGGTAGCTGTCAAATTCTTAGATAGTATAGCCTTATTAAAATTAAACTTAAAGCCAGTGATGTTTGAATGATCGAGGACTATCTATCAGTGTATTTTTAATTTTAAAATAATAATAAATATAGGTTCTTTTTAATAATCACGTCTTTTAAATGAAAAATGACTAAAAATCACAAACTCAAAGCGTCTGTGCCCCCATCCAAAACGTCAGAAAGTGGAGAAGAAAAACACTTTCTCCTTCTCGCTCTTTATCCTCTCTCTCATGTTCCTCTGCATGGCATGCTCGCGTCATCCTTCAAATGAAGAAAACACTATCACCTGGCCATGTCTCTTCTTGAAAATTTGACTCAGTTGTGAAGAGATTTCATGTTAAAATTATTGAAAAACAAGAAGAATTTAAAATACAAAAAAAGGAAAATAAAAAAGAAAATAGAGTAAATCGAATTAACTTATGTTATTACGTGATATGCTATGTATATATACAGAAAAGACCGATAAAAACCGGAAAACTGATAATTCTAAGACAGAAAATGCAAGAAAGAAAAATTTTGATAAAATCATCTATTCAATAGTAAAAGTTTAATAAACACTAGAATACCTAACAACACCGTATCATGTAACAATACTAAACAAACAAATACGAGACCGTCTTATAAAATTTTGAGATGCTGGACTTGTGTAATCAAACATATTACAAAGAACAGTGCCGCGGAGCAAATTAAAAAGATAAGATATTTTATAAATTAATAAAATAATTTATTTAAAACTTTTTTTTTTAGCTTTTTATGATATAAAATTATTTATTAAATTATTATAATTAATTTCATTTAAAATATATTTTTCAATAAACAATAAAACTAATATGTTCGATCTTTGTTGAGATGTTTATCTTAAATAAGTATATAAAAAAAATAAGTTAAAAAGATAAAATATAATTGTCAAAACAATGAACTTGATAAAACCTGATTGTCAAAATAATGAATTTGATGTTTCTGTGATTTGATAAGTCTTTAAATTTAATTTAGTAAGTCTTTAAATTTAATATATAAATTTAAAATTTTTAATGCTCTTCCTTGAATCTGCAGAAATTATTTTTAAATTAATTAAATAATTATACTATACAGTTGATCAAGACAAAACCAAATTATAATAACAGTTGGATATCTCATAACTAATTCTGTTATAGAATCATAACAGAATAATAAAATACAACAAATGGGCCCAAACTCATTAAGCCCACTACTATGCCTATAAATACAGGTTCGGTCACTTTAGACAATGTACTTCTAAACTCTGATTTACTCCCTGCACACTCTAACCCTAAACTGACTTGAGCATAGGACCCTCTTCTCTTGGGATGGTGGTAGAATTTGAAGCACTTGGAAATGGTGGTGGAATTTGAAGCACTTGGAACAATCAAGAAACAAGGAGCAACTCTAGAAGACATTGTTGTTGCTGGAGCCAACCAGTCCCTTGCAATAACAACAACAATAATAATAAAATCAGATTAATTACTGATGCTCTCAATCTATCAGTCTCCAAATAAAGATATACACATAAAATACACACTATAGAATGACAAAACAAATTTAAAATTGAAAAATGATCACAATCAAAAACTTAAATTAAAAACAATATTATGGAAGAATCAATGAAAGACTTAGAGAAATAAAGGAAATAAGTGAAAAGTTAGATAAAGAAAGAAGAGAAGTATAAGAGAAGGAGATAGGTGAAAGAATCAAAAAATAAAAAATAGATAAAAAAAAAGATAAGTGAAAAAGTCAGAAAATGAAAATAAGTAAAAGACTCAGAAAATGAAAAGAGAATTAAAAAAATTATGTCAATATGATGAAATAATAAAAAGGGACATAATAGTAAAAAAAGATGAAAAATTAAAAAAAAAAGTTTTAATAAATAAAATTATTTGAATGTTCAATTTTTTTCTTAAAAAAAATATATTAATTTATTATAAAAAAGTTCCAAAAATATTATTCATTAAATAACATTTATAATACTAATATAAATTTAAAGCCATTAAAAATATTTATAATGTCTATGTAAACTAAAATGAATTAAAATATTTTAAATTTTTAATTAAAAGTTATTTTTTAATATAATTTTAAAATTAAATATTTTTTTTAATTTTATAATAATGTATTAGTATTAATTTTTTTTAAACCTTTAAAACTTAAAACGATTGTATTACCTCCATACATCTTGAGCTAACGACTCAGGATGATAAGTTCGAAAAATAACTCACAAAATATTATTTCATCCATCTTTCTATACTACAATATACAGTGAAACGTTTGCGTGAAACTTTCCAGAATAATACTGTTTGCAAAAATAATTCCTCAACTACCAGTGTTCTGCCATAACTTACACAGATACTGAAAAGATATCACAATTCAGTCTGCAAGACTCAAATTCTGATCCTCTCTCTAGCCCTCCAACCCAAAAACCAATTGGAATTTGATTTTTGGAGAGCACAAACTTGGGTTTTCCATTTTTTTATTTTTTAGAAAATGATTTATTTACTTTTTAAAATAAATATTTAATTTTAAAAAATAATTTTAAAATATTGAAATAGTAGTTTATGTAATTTGTAAGAACAATTTCATTTATCAACTTAAAAATTATATAAACATTTTAAAAAACTAAACTTAGAAGATTGATTGAAACACTATTAGTTTTTGAAATATACATATTTTTAAATAATATCAATTTAAATATTTTTAAATGTAATTAATATAAATATTTTTTAAATATAATTTATTTATTAACCTATTCAATCGTTAAGGAATTTATTGATGATAAAATTTGGAAATTTAAGTTATAATTTAAATTGTTTTTCCCAGAATAACACGTTCAGGAAAAAAAATTGCCCCATTTGCATCGTTACTCCAAATATTATTCAAGAATCCAAATTCTTAAACTTGTAGTCCTATTGGAAGAAAGTAATTGGAAATTCACTATTGGGAGACCCATCTTTTAGTTGTTTATTTTTTTTCGATAAAAATCAATTTAAAATAGGTAATTAATTGACCAAATAGAATTTTAATTTCAAAATAAAAATATTAATTTTTATAGTGTGTATGAAATATTTTTTTGATAGAATAATTAGTTAGAAAATTAGTTCTAAATATAGTAAATAAATTTAAATTAATGATTGAAATGAATATTAAGATATACTTAACTTAAAATTTAGACATGAATTAAACACTCATATTTAAAATTAATTTAATATTATTTTTTATATTTTTAATTCTTAATTAAATTTCTATTATTAGAATTTAATTTATTATCATTAAAATAATAAATATAAAGATTAAATCTGAAAATTATTTAATAAAATTTTTTATTTCAAGTTTATTAAAATTATTTTTAAATAATTGTTGTAAATAAAATCTTCTACTGTAAAATTTAATAAACTTAGTAATTTAAATTCATATTAAAAGATATTTATTATACAAAATATGCATAACCCATCAGACAACTATTGAATGAAAAATAATGATATAAATAATAATATTTAAAACATTATAATAACAATTATAAATGAAATTAAAACAACAATATTAAAAATGCATTATTTATTTTAGTGATCAAAGTTATTTACGTCACCAAGCATGATTTTTAAGAATAAATAATAATGGATTTAGAAATGTAGTTTTTTTTATATATTATATTGATTTGTAAACATAAAGTGGTGATGTAGTATGTTCATTTTCTACCCGAGTATTAAAGTTGTTATAAAATATAAAAAATGACTGATATAAAAAAATTGTGTTAGAAAAGTATATTAATCTCTCGTGATGAAGATGATAATATGTATATATATATATATATATATATATATAAATGTAATTACATCTAGTTTCAATTAAAAAAAATTTACTCATAAATAATTTTATGAGTAATTTAACTCATAACATTATAAAAAATGAAAAAACTTATTAAGAAACTATGAAAGTACAAGGAAAGTTTTCCAAACTTCTAACTATTTCATAATATGCTTCTATTCTAAAAGAGTTGTAAATATAAACTCAGGTAAATAAACCCTTAAAAATTCTCAAATCCTTTTTATATGTAAACTCATTAACTCATTAAAGCTACATCAAACTTTCCCATTTTCCGTCTTTTATATCTTCCACGCTAAACATTAAAAAATTGATAATTTGTTAGCATTTCTGTCTTAAAAAATCTCATGTTCAAAAATTTCACTAAAACTTTACTTTAGAGTCCTTTAGGACAAGTCTCAAAACTTATAATAATCAAGAATAATAATTTTGACTTTAAAGTTCAAAATTTTGCTTCTGCAAAAAACATGGCTTCATCTTTCAAAAACTTATCAAATTTCTTCGATTCTTCTGCTTTCTAAAAAAAAATATAAATATATAACAATATATTGAAAGATTTAAAACATTAAATATATTCCTAATTAATAATTAGATTGATATAATATTTTATTAAAACAAAGTTCTAATTAAACAAAAGACAAGATTAATAGTATACTAAGTAAAATACAAGATTAATGTTTTTTTTTAATAGCTAAGAATTATAATTTATAGAAATACTTAAAAAGTGTTCTAATCATATTACACAAATGTCTCTGAAGAATTAAAACAAATAAATATAATCCTATGAACTATAGATACATTATGAAAAAAAAAAAAAAAATATCAAATAAAAAA
>Ga0209489_101723_pt1 | contig 44988 bp, 27 predicted proteins | sample SiratrowhiteBW_FD_187527 | JGI IMG/M metagenome (GOLD analysis project Ga0209489, IMG submission 187527) | Root nodule microbial communities of legume samples collected from California, USA - Siratro white BW (SPAdes) (version 2) | ecosystem: Host-associated > Plants > Roots > Nodule | place... | reverse complement strand
TTTTTTTTTTTTTTTTTTTTTTTTTTTTTTTTTTTTGTATTTAGTTACTGGGAGTTGGAAGCCTTTTAATTAAAGGAATGTCAGTGGCTGAAACACACAAAGACTACTGGGCAGCCTCTGATTAATATTTGTTGTTCATTATTTTCAATTTTCCAAATCGATGCCATTTAAGATATAGTTTGGAATTGAACAAGTAGATTTGTATATTCTCCTGTGCACTTCTTTAGATTTAAGGCGCTTGAAATTTCCTCTTTCCCTCTTGCTGTTTCATGATCATAATCATATAATTTATAACTCATGGATGGGTTTAATCAGAGGAAACTTGTTAAATCAATTCCGGATTTGTTGTTATAAAGTAGCACATAACTTGGTATTATTTTTGCAGATTTTTATTCCCTGAGGAGGGATGTTGAAATTATGTTACAACGTGTTGAAGAGATTAGAGAGTCTTCTGGTCTACAACTACTGGAGCAAGAACTTGCCAATTTGGAGGAGCAAGCAGCTGATAGCTCTTTCTGGGATAACCGGGCCAATGCGCAGAAGACTCTTTCGACCTTGGCTGATGTTAAAGAGAAGATAAAATTACTCAATGATTTTAAAACCCAGGTTAGTTTCTTTGATTTTCAACAATTATTTTAGGCATGTTAATAGTTATGAAGAATGGAGAACCCCAATTTTCAGTGTCCAATTATAAACTCCTGACTGAAAGAGCACTGGTCTAGATATGCTAACAATAAAGAGTGGAATGTAAAATTGAAATACATTACACAGGTTTGTTTGAACTACCAAAACTGCAGTTTTATATGTACAAATTAAAATGCAGTGTTGTTGAGTTTGACACTTTTTTTCCTGATAATTAAAACACCATGCTCTTCTCTAAAATAATTTTTGCATTACTAATACTAATTAAAATTAATTTACTTTTAGAATTCTTAGTAAGTGGGTTTATGTTTAACTCAATGTTACAAAATCGGCTTGTAGGAAGAGGATTGCATTTCACTAATATATATAATTTGGCCTTATTCTTAATCAATATGAGATCTACAATAATACTTATAAAAATAAATTAGAATATTTAAAATGTTGTTTTTGAACCTGCTATCTGGGTGCCTCTTCTGGTTTGAAAGGAAAAGGATTGATCTATGCGTTGCCTAAAGAGCTATAGGCCTATCTTCGAGATATTGGATTAAGCCGGGCTTGTTACCCATTTTAGGAGGGGTTGACTGGGGCTTTTCTAAAAAGTAATAAGAATGAAAAATGAAAAGGTCGTCTTATTCAAAACCCCAATTATGAAATCCCTTATCTCCCACTTATAAAAAGCTTGGCCTGGCCTGAAAGTTTATTCAGAGCCCTGCTGTGAAGTCCTTCAATCAGGCCAAGAAACTTAAACATTTAGTGTTCAAATTGGTATAGCCTTTAATAAAAAAAATTATATTTTGTTTAATATTGGTATAAACGAAATAAAAGAAAACTTAGTGTTAAACGAACATAAAAACCAAAAGGAACTAACCTATAGCAGACTGGGGGAAAAGGAAACCATCCCATCTGGGGACTTGGCTTTTAAAGAGGGTTGGATTCATGGTATGTTTATGGTGTATGCCTAAATCTTCTTTTTCTCTCTAAGGGCTCATAGTGTGCCCGCTTCTTCTCTTATGCAAATTAAGCTATGTGCCAATATGGATCTTCATTGCAATGAATGTAGGTTGAGGACGCAGAAACAATAGTTCAGCTGACTGAGGAAATGGAATCCATTGATAGAGGACTTTTTGATGAGGCCGCCAATCTTATTAAAGAACTGAATAAATCACTAGATCGATATGAGCTAACTCAGCTTCTCTCTGGTCCTTATGATAAAGAAGGTGCTGTTATCTCTATTACAGCAGGTGCTGGTGGTACTGACGCCCAGGTAAATAGGTTTCTATGTTCAGATGCTATAGTAATGAACTTGTTTCTGACATTCCTAGTTCTTGGTGAAAACATTTTAGTCTGATATATTGTACTGGTAGAATGTCAGAACTTGAATGCCAAGAAAAGCTACAATTTGACTTTTTCTTTGTCGTGCAGTTGAGTTATGACTTTAGAATACTACCTAGATGTCTCAACATATTTAACATTTCGTGGCTTTTAGGAATATTTGTTGATCTCTACTACATAGTATCGATAAAACAGTCATATACAATAAATCCGGACAAGTGATCTCCTAATATATGGGGTCTGGGTTTGTTAAGTAATTAAAATTCCACCATTTAGATAAAGCAGTTATATGCGGGGCCTGTTTTACTGATTTTATTTACATCCCACAATACAGGGTATTTTCCCTGTCTAGTGTGAGATGATACAACCAACGTATCCATTTTTCCTTTTCCTTTTTCTATTTGTATTATATTTTGAAATTTGAGTACTTGATGGTGATTCTTCCTATTCAGCTTTAACTTCTGTATAAAAATTATCATCTCCAGAACAGGATTGGGCAGACATGCTTCTTAGGATGTACATGAGATGGGGGGAGAAACAGAGATACAAGACCAGAGTGATTGAGAAATCCCCGGGAGAAGAAGCTGGAATTAAATCTGCCACTGTTGAAGTTGAAGGTCGTTATGCATATGGGTATTTGTCTGGGGAGAAAGGAACGCATCGCATTGTTCGTCAATCACCTTTTAATTCCAAAGGCCTTCGTCAGGTAATAACAAACATTTTGGTAGCTGAATTTCAGATAGCTGAAATACCGTGTTTCTTAATAACAATGATGCTAGTGTAATGTCCACTCCTCCCCTCCTTGCCTCACGAATCAAAATAAATAAACGTCCTTATTCATTTTCTACAGATTTGCTATTAGATATTTGCTGAACCTTTAATATTATTTTTCGCTTTAATTATCAAATTCATAATATTTCTCTTAAACTCCAATTTTGAATATCTATAACAGACAAGCTTCTCTGGTGTTGAGGTTATGCCTCTTCTTCCAGAGGAATCTATGGATGTTGAAATTCCCGAGGAGGACCTGGAAATTACTTTTTCAAGAGCAGGTGGAAAGGGAGGTCAAAATGTGAACAAGGTTGAAACTGCAGTTCGGATTACACACATTCCAACTGGTGTCACTGTTCGCTGCACAGGTTCGTTTATCTCCTTTGGGAATTATTTGGAGACACTGCACTTAAAAAATAATTTAGTGTCAAATCAACTTTAATGAATCAGAGTTTCAAACATATGCCGCAAAGTGTTCCTCATTTGGGAATTCTTATCCCCACTCTAACCCTTTCAGTATGACTAGAATCTAGAAGTAGTCATTTAGGAAACTAATCTATAAGCACAAAGTGATCCCAGCAATGTCCAGTAAGCTCATCACTACAGCCCTCTTTGTTTGGAACATGCATATGATAATCGAACTTGAAACTGTTTGAGGTGACCGTCTGAATTTTCAGTAATGATTACTTGGTTTGTGTTAAAACGTTTACGAAAGACATTTATTTTGTGCATTGCACGTTTGCATACATCTAACTGATTAAAATGTTGTGTGAATGGTCCTATGTAGTATATTTGGACTTTTGTTAAAGATGGTCTCAGGTTGATATTTGGCATGGACTGTGTATATCTAGGTTCACTAATATATGGATCCGGGACTACTAATGCTTTTGTTAAATTTTGAGGGTCACTTGCGCCATTTCCAGACTGCATCCAATTCAAACATCTGTTTTTAGTTGCAAGTTTTAACTTTAAACAATCATGGTTGCAGAGGAGAGATCACAACTAGCGAACAAGATCAGAGCTTTAAGCCGTTTGAAAGCCAAGTTGTTGGTTATAGCTGAAGAGCAGCGCGCTTCAGAGATTAAGCAGATTCGAGGGGACGCAGTCAAGGCTGAATGGGGGCAACAAATACGGAACTATGTATTCCATCCATACAAACTAGTCAAAGATGTAAGAACAGGGTATGAAACGACAGATATCATCTCTGTAATGGATGGCGAGTTGGACCCCTTCATCAAATCTTACCTCAAATTCAAGTTCAATATGTCACTGTCTACAAGTGTGGTTAACTGATATACCCCATTTGTGGACATGGATTACGGTTTTGTTGTTGTATTAGTTGCTCTCTGTAGTCAATTCCAATGCAAAATTAAGTTTAGATAATATGTTGTTTTGCAAGTCTTTCCATTGATAATTTTAATTATTGTTTTTGACTGCATTAATTATTAATATTAATTTACTGGGAGTTGTATATAATGGATAACTAATGCAACTTAGGAGCTCGAAGTATCTAGTTTAGTGCATTTTTCTTATTCCAGTGATGTTTGGAAATTCAGAGTATCACCTGCCGTTTTTTTACCGAACTAGACTCCTTACATAATCCCAATTTTCTGCAGCTCCATTTTCAACAACAAAAAAATGTACTGTAGGCTATTTCCTTTGAAAATCACTAGTTTATTTACAATTGATTGTTATGTACTTTACGCATACAAAACTGTTCTGTATTTGAGAAGTAAATGTGGAGTATCGCAGAATGGCTTGCCCATGGAAAATTTATAAACCTTGATTGTTCATTTTGGAATAGCATATAAACTCTATTCTGTCAATTGCCAGAAAAGTTGTTATTAATTTTGACAGAGAACCTTTAACTAAAATATATTTGACACAAATCTTTGAAAAAACCGTGCACAGATGGGCATCAAGGGGCCTTCTTTTTTCCAAACAGTAAGCTCAAAGAATATGTGTTTCCCTTCTTTTCAGCAGCTTCTACTCGATTTTTGCCAACCTACAGTCATTTGTACAAGGTATCAATATGTGTATTCATTTTGATCGATGTCCATTGGCAGATAAGAAAAGAAAAAGTCGTAAAAAAGTTACAAAATGCATACTATAGAGTTTCAAATTACCTTGTCCATGAGCCAATAACCAACAGATGGCATGTACTGAACAAGATACATGACAGCGAGCACAGGCTGCACGCAAAAGATTTAAGGATTAAAGTTGCAATCTGGAAATTTTAATTCATGCTAATTGAAAGCATCGATTAACCTATTTATCGTGAGAAACCAAATGCCTAGATGCAACGAAATTTTAAATTGATGAAAGCATTCAATATTCTGGGTCGAGTGAACAAAAACTCTTCTAGATTAAGTAAATTTCTAATCGATTCTTTAACCTGATAAGATATCCAAGCTTCCTTTAAGCCATGGGTTGCAGCAATGATAGTCAGCTCCGCACACCTTTCAGATGACACACGCTTCTGTGCAGACAGAATTTCACATGAATGAAACAATCTTTCAATAATGATTCAATTGATATATCCAGAGCACACAACATGACATGAGTTAAAGTGGACAATAGCAACAATCAAAACGCAAAGGGGAGACAATACTGTATACCCCAATATCTTGCACTATGCTGCTTCTTTGCAATGTCATTTTCTTTTCAAAATAACATTAAATATTGTTACATATTCTTAGCTCCAGTTTCATTTAGCAATCATCAAACATGAGATCAGCAAGCCACAATACTAGTTTAAAAATAACAATTCAATGTGTCTACTATATCGAAAGGGAAAATATGTAATAAAATTACATTCATCATTTTTTCCTAAAATTGTACAACGAGAAGTTTTTCTTCATTCTTGACAAGCATGTATCTACAAGCTCAGAAAATGGTAATGTATCTTGATTTATCACTAAGTATTAGAAGTTTCCAAAGATATATGTACTACGTACTATGGTGGGAAGAAAGTAAAGAAAAATTCACTCAAGTTTTGTCGTTCTTTGCAGTAGTAAGGGACGATGAATTAGCAAATACACAAACCTCAGATGGAACCTTTGATCCAGCATTATTTGATGTTTCTATTGGACCAGGACAGACCACAGTTACTCGGATTCCTTTCTGACAGAGCTGTCAACATTAAATGATTAGTAGTGCATTATGATAATTACAATAAAACAGCATCCATTAGACCCATTATTTTTTCTCATTAGACAAAAACTACTGCGTTCATCTTCCAGTTGTGCACATAGCTTGGTTTATCATGGTAAATTGCATTCCTTCCTAAGATAATATACACAGTCTACATACCTCTGAACGCAAGGTATGGAAGTAACCATTGAGGGCATATTTAGAAGCAGAATATACAGCCTGGCCTGGGGCAGGTGTCTTTCCTGCTGCACTACTCATCTGATTGTAATTGGAAGTAAGATTATCAGTTTATGAATGGGATAGAGGTTAAAAGAAATATTGAATAAGTTCTCCAAAAACATGTGCATTAGTTCTTAGCATAGTCAACAATTAATGCAAAAACATAAAACACGCCAATATATTTTCACCAAACAGTTAAAATTATTATTGTTCGTTGACAGATATGTAACAGAGAAGTTGACTAGTGACTACTCTCCTTTTTAGTTGCACTTGTTTTGGTTAATAAATCAATGCAGTCACAAACATCTGCCTGCAGGCTCCAGCTGCTGCAGTTTCTGATCTCTACTTAGAAGAGTGTGTTTGGTTTGCAGTTAGTGCACTTTCAAAAGCATCCAAACATGAATGGAAGAAATCCATGCATTGCCATTGAATGTGAAAATAAACGTGAAAACAAACACACATTTAATATACTATTTCCATTCAGATTTCATAACCAAAATAAGATATTATTGTGAATTCCTGCTTACCACCACAAAATGACCATGCCCCCTCTTTAACATGAAAGGTGTCAAGAGCTTTGTAAGAGTTATTGTCCCAAAAACATTGACATCAAAGGTAGCCTAATCAGGAGAAAAGAGTAATATAAAATTTCAGATGACTACTTTTAATGTTTTGAAAGAAGACTGAAAAAGGGATAAAAACAGATGTTAAAGTAAAGTATTGGTAATTAAACAGCAGGAGTAAGAGTCTCCTTTATAAAATACCTTAAGACCTTCCTCAGTTACATCTAAAATTGATGTTTTCTGCACAACAAAATAATCAATTCACAATACAGTTAATTGAATGAGCATATATGATTAGCAAATTTTATCACATCGGTGAAGAGAAGTTTTATCAGCTTTCAACAAAGCATCATCAATATATTATACTGGCATGAAATGATAAGCTAGCATCATCCAATGAAATTTTCTCAGTGCTGGTTTTCGGTTAATGTAGATAGTTGCTACAAACATCCTGAAATGCGTGCTGACCAGTAAAAAGTATCACCTTTGAAGTAGGAATTTCTGTTTATGAAATGTTTCTAAACTCATAGGGCCAAAAACACGGATGCAAACACACCCTATAGGATGAATTAGTGACTAATAATGTTGTCTTGAAGAATTATATTTCTAAATTAAAGGATGACAGTCAACCTCTATTTCCTCTTCTTTTACTCTAATAGGTGTAGCTTTTAACTTACAAGCATATGGAAGTACTAAACAAAACATTGGATAAAGCAGTCAGTCACTTACAGGACGCTCAAAAGCTGCATTATGGATCATGTAATCAACACCAGAATCCGGAAAAAAGGATTCTGCTTTCTCAACAGCTATCCTCAGAGAATCCTCTCCAGACGATAAATCCAATGGTAAAATCTTGACTTCATCAGGTGCATGCTTACCTGGTGATATGCAAACCACATATTAATAGAGCATGGTATGTGACTATATCATTATTTGTACACAATTTTCAAACTAATTTAGCACATCTAACTTCCAGTAACACAACACAAAATACCTTTCAGTTGTGTCCTTACTCGGTTTAGCTCAACTTCATTCCTCGCAGAGATTATAAGCTTGGCCCCTAAACTTGCAAGCTGTTTAGCCAAAATCTCCCCTTTATATAGATCATTGAAGGAACCAAAAAGAAGAAGGAATCAGCTCTGCAAGCAAAATTAGTTACAAATAGGGAAAAAATTCTGGCCGTTTAAAGGAATCCTTCTAGATTATGCAAAAAGGAAATCTGAAATAATAAAATAAAGTAAGAAAAAACTGGCAATATAAAGCATTGCAGATTAGAGTAGTCCTAGTGATATACTTTCTGACACACACCACTATAGCTAAGCAGGGACCCGTTAAATGAAAAGTGAGAACTAATAAAATTTGTTATTTCGAGTAATTTCAACCAATAAAAGAGTGCGTATTCAAACAAGTGAGTTAGAAAGTGTGTTGCTATCATTAATCATCCTCCATTACATTTTTCAAAGGTTAATTAATTATTTTGATTCCTACACTTATCAAAGTGATTTCTGGGCGAAGTGGAATTCAAGATGATTTGATCGAAGTCCAAGGTCAACGTGAGGGAACAAATGAATGAACCCAACGGAAATTGAAAAAAATTTAAAAAAGGAAGTGTTATTGTTATACCAATTCCACGGCTAGCGCCAGTAATCCAAACAACCTGGTGGAAATGAAACATGAAAAGACGAAGTCATTTACGTAAGAAACGAAGAAAGAAGCACTCAAGTATATGTGTGTGTGTGATTCTCGCAACCTTATCTTCAATTTCTTCGCGTTTAGGTTGCTTCTTAGACATCAAAGTGAAATCGCCTAACAAATCAAAAAACGAGAATTAGAAGAAAAAAGGATAAGTGAAAAGAGAAAGCAGTGGACTGAGAAAAATGAAATACCATAAGCGGCGACGAATTTGTATACAAAGATGAAGAAAAGGAATACGCAAATGAAGAACACCAACATGGGGCTGGGCGATGCAATACGATACAATACAGAAGCTTAAGCTGTGCAGTTATTTCTGGTCTTGGTTGCAGGTAGTGAAATGCCAACGCGATTTTCTAACGGGAACGTAAAAGCTATCGTTACATATGATATATTATAATTATAATTAGGAATTGATTTAGGATTTATTCTCGATTTCGATTTGAAGCAAATTAAAATAATCGCTGTGTTGGATTACTTAGTTTGTATATATATAGCACTAATTGTTTTTAAAATAATATATAAAATAAAAATAAAATAAAATGAGTTCAATTCTGTATAAAATCAATACATACTCGAAGTTTACTTACCTCTCGGCCCAATTAAATGTTGGTGGACGATGTTCATGAAAAAAAGAGTGATTTTGGTTATTTAATGTTTTTTTTTACATAATTTATTTGACAAATTCTTCCTCCACTCCCATACCTTCTTTCTGCACCCCATATAATTTTTTTATTCCATGACTGTCCTTCATGAAATTACATAAATACCCTTATCATTTTTTGAAATTGTGAACCGGATGGAGGTGCATCTGGTTCTCATTTTTTAAAAAAAATACAAACCGGACGACTTCATCCGGTTCTCAACCCAGCAGATCGAAAAATCCTCAAATTCGCCGTCGATAGCCCCCCAAATCCCAAATCAACTACTCTAATCATCAATATCACCTACTAATTGTTAATAAACAGCACAAATTGGTTACCTAATGCTTCTATGAAAGATTAATTGAAATATTTTGAATAACGAACTGAAGTCGCGAATGGCTTACCTAAACCGGACTAAGGTTCTCTTAACCGGATGGCTAGCTAACGAAACGGCTGAAGGAATTATTTGGCTCACTAGCACAGCGGGGAGAGCTTTGGACGATATTTATTAGCAATTAGTAGGTGATATTGATGATTAGAGTAGTTGATTTGGGATTTGGGAGGCTGTTGACGGCGAATTTGAGGATTTTTCGGTCTGCTGGGTTGAGAACCGGATGAGGTTGTCCGATTTGTATGTTTTTTGAAAATGAGAACCGGATGCACCCCCATCCGGTTGTCTATTTTGTGACAACCGGATGACCAAGCCATCCAGTTTACAGTTTTTTGAAATTGTGAATCGGATGGGGGGTGTATCCCGTTCTCATTTTCAAAAAATGTAAACCGGATGACCTGGTCATCCAGTTGGGAAGGGGAGGAGTTTTATTAAGATAGGGGTATTTATGTAATTTCATGAAGGGTAGCTATGGAATAAAAAAATTATATGGGGGTGCAGGAAGAGGATATGGGGGTGGAAGAAGAATTTGTCAATTTATTTTCTTAAAATCCAGGGTGGGTTGGAAAAAGCGTGATTGCTTCTTTCACCTCCATGTAATTTTTTCCTGCACCTCCATGCATAGTGAAAAATGTTAAAGTTATTTTTTTATGCAGTTTAATCAGACAAATTTTAGATTAAGTAATCTAAAAAATTTAAATTATACAGTTTACAGTTTTTTGAAATTGTGAATCGGATGGGGGGTGTATCCCGTTCTCATTTTCAAAAAATTTAAACCGGATGGCCTGGTCATCCGGTTGGGAAGGGGAGGAGTTTTATTAAGATAGGAATATTTATGTAATTTCATGAAGGGCAGCTATGGAATAAAAAAATTATATGGGGGTGGAGGAAGAATTTGTCAATTTATTTTCTTAAATTATACAATTTATTAAATACATTCTAATTTGAATAATTTGAAATCATTTTTTTATTCAGATTGATTTATCCAAAATTAACATTTTTTTTCCTTTCATATTGTTGAATCCAATAGTTAATTTTTTTTTTTCTTTCTTTCTTTCCGAAAGAATTTCGCTTGTTGTATGCGAAGGTGATATTAACAGTTTTCTGATAAGGATAGAAAAAAGCAAGTGACATTAACCATTTGTGGCATCTACCAGCGTTGCACAAGACTACTAGCCGAGATAGAAATCACAAAGGGTAAAATGGGTATTTAAAAAACTTTGGAGCGTAGGAGGAAGAGAGCAAGGTTCAGAAAGTAATTTTCTAAAGAAAAAGGGCCGAGGCGGAGTTGGGCCTAACTGTGAGGCCGTAATTGTAAAGCCCAGGAAGTGTAGGAGATGGAAGAGAAGAGTTTTGGGCATTATGATCCATAATCAAGCATAACAGAAAAGAAAGAAGGGAGAATCGAAAAGACGAGAAGAGGGTAGAGAGTGAGGTTTAGGTTGGTTTGACAAGTGCAGATCCATGGCGGCGAGTAGGAGCACTTTACCACTCATCAAATACCTCAGAGTCCGCGTCGACGCTCTTCCACGCAACTCTCCCTTCACCCTCGCTCCCACCGTCCTCCTTCGCCGTTTCTGCGAAGAGGTTCGTGGCAGTTTTCTCGACAAGTCCGAGGTCGCAGATCGCGTCATCTCCTGCGTCAAAAACTTCCAGAAAGTCGATCCTTCCAAGGTTCCACTCTCCATTTCCATCTTTTACCGCTTTCCGCTCATGCCTAATTTCTCGATCCTGTTATATTTTCAATTGCTGCAACCCTAGATAAATGCCACGTCACTTTCTTCTTCATGTCAGCCACAATCAATCTTTTCCAATGATGCTGTTCAACTGCTTCGCGACTGTAACAGTCACTGATTGCATCGCTCGCATTCCTATAATTTAGGAGCTTAGTTATATGCTAATTTATAATCTTAGAGTAATTAAACCGCTAATTTTGTCGCCATTTCTGAAGTTATAAAAGGTGTGAATCGACTTTTCTACTGGATGGTTTTCATTGTGCATAATGTTAAATTTAGGTTAGGGAAACATTATTTTGTTTTATACTTTTTCTCAGAACTGTTTATGCAGAAGACTACGTAAATAAATCTAAAATTATACAAGTATGAATGTGAGTACGTAACCCATAATTTTTGCCAATTCGTTAGTGTTGTTGCTTCTCCGTTTTGTGAGTTGAAAAATGCAAATGGATGATTGGTTTCACAGAAATGGCAATTCAAAAGCACATTAGTCCTAAGTATACGTATTTTAATTAGTTTAGGGGCCAGTTTAGCATGAATTAATGCTTAAGAAATTACTTATATAGGAGAGAGGTGATATTTCAAGGATAAAATGGATGGTTTTATTCGATGATGAATTCATGTTTTCACTGTTTAATCCATGGGCTCTGTTATGCTATGTATGGATGAAATGAAACTTTTTTTCCAATTTTATTTGGCTAAATTTTGGATTTCGTTTCATTAGTTTTGAAATTTTATGTTTGCAATGCTTATTGATGTGATTGTGATTCGTTTTGCGTTTGTATTTGTCAGGTTACTCCAAATGCTCACTTCCAGAATGACCTTGGATTGGATAGTTTGGATGCCGTAGAGATTGTGATGGCTCTTGAGGAAGAGTTTGGGTTTGAGATTCCTGATAATGAGGCTGATAAGATCAACTCTATTAAAAATGCTGTGGAGTTCATTGCCTCCCATCCTCAGGCAAAGTAGAGTGTATACTACTTTTTCTTTTGTTTCCCATTCTAGTTTAGGTGCATCAGACATTTTTGCTACCAAAGTGAACTTTATTTTCTCATCCCTCAGAAGAGTGTTTGCTGGGGATGTGCCTGCTTCCTTTGGTAGTAGTACTGGCATCACAGAACTTCACATTTTGTTTCCCCCGTTATTCATGTCAATAAGAATTGTGTTGAATTTCTGATTATTCTTGAATTCTCCTCAGCATCGGATGCATTGTGCGACTCTATTTTGCTTTGTTTATTTTCTTTACTTCATTTGTAATAGTTATACTCTTGATCTGTTAGACATTGCTGGATGATTCTTATGCGACGAGCTGTTCCCGTTTTTAAGGAAGATTTTCTTTTACCCTATATTTGTTTTGGGGGATTTTCTGTTCAACGGTAAACTTTCCGTGCAGCTGGGAAGGGTGGAGGAATATGCACGTAAATAATAATAATAAGATCTTTAATTATTTGGTAATGTTTATATATGATACGATAAGAATATTTTTTGTCATGGTTATATTATTAGTATATTTTTATATTATAATAATATAGATAATATTAGTAGTCAACAAAATAAAATAACTTAATATTTTATTATATGTTTTTATATTATAATAAAATATATACTTAAAAATGTAAAATAATGAATAAAATAAATAGAGTTAATTTAAATTTTAAAATTTTCTAAAGTAATTTATTATAATATATTAGTTTTTTGAAATGTAACTTTGGATTTGATAATAAATTTTTATCTTAATTTAAAATTTACTTTTATTATAATTTTATATTTTCAAAATTATTTTTATATCAAATTATTTTAAAGAATATTTTAAAAATTATTTTTTAAATATATACTAAAAAATTATTCTATTTTACTTATGTCTATTACGAATTTTTTTATTATTTTTAATTCAAACAACCTTATTGTCTTTTTTTTTTTAAAATCTAAATAAATTATTGGAGTTTTAATATATGCTTATGTGACATGTCTTGTTGGTTTGTTGAAATTGTGAGTCGATTTTGAGATTTGACATTGGGATATTATTTTGTTGTGGCAAAGGGTGTCTCAGTGCTTGAAAGAGTGAGAAAGACAAGAAATAAGGTTTATCGTTCATAGAAACAAGGTGCTCGAAAGAGCAAGTCATGAATTTATGATATATATAAGTTAAGAACTTATAAGATATAATAGAAACTATTAAATGTGTAACATCTCCTCATTAACTTATCGTGAGACAGATAACTATCAAAATTTATCTCTAAACCTATGAAAAGATAAATCAAGAGAGTTTTGATCAGGATATCATTAACTTGACAACATATAGGAAGGTCAGCCAGCCAACCTAGCTTTTGTTACACATGATTACAGATAAAATAAAGATAAATTCAAATGCTTGGACTGGGAATGTATAAAGGGTTTTCCAACTAGGAGAATGATACTAAGATTGTTAGAGTAAATGGTTGGGATGTTAGAGAAAATACAAAACTTTTTTGTATTAAACTCTTTGATTTCATAAAGTATGACAATTATGTTTTGATATTAAACTTCTATGGTGTTGTGACAGACAACATGTCGGTCATGTAAGTTTCAAGAAACAATAATAAATTAATATATACACATTATTCAATTGTAGATTTCAAGTCATTAAGATCTGAGTTCCAATTAGCATCAATGAATATAATAGAAGATTGAGAGGATTTTGAACTTTTAAAAAGACCATAATGCTTTGTACTAGTGAGATAGTGAAGGATGTGTTTCACAACTTTCCAGTGATGCTCTTTGAGTTGATACATATATTAGTAAACTTTTGTTTGGAGAGTATGTGAACTCAAGATGAGTAATTATCACATATTGTAGAGTATGTGAGCTTAAGATGAGTAATTATCACATATTGTAATACATCGATGATGGATATATAGAAAGTAGGATCATTAAAAGTAGCTAAGCTATCTTGAGTGAGATGCAATGATGTTATCATGGGAGTAGGTTTATGTAGAAGCTCTTTGATATATTTTGTTTGAGAAAGATGAAGGCTAGCATCCTTATTCGAGACAACTTCTATGTCAAGAAAATAATGTAAAGGGTCGAGATCTTTTAAAGCATAATGTTTATTCAGTAAGGAAATAAGAGATGAAATTTCATGTGAAGAGCTACTGATTTACAATATCTTTTACATAGATGAGAATGAAACAGTAAACATGCTACCAAACTTTGTAAAGAGAGATGGATAACTTTTGGTTGAGGTAAAACCTATAGTAAGAAAAGTGTGACTGACTTTATGAAACTAGGATGATAGAGCCTATTTGAGTCGCTAATAGCTTTGTTGAGCTAGCAAATCTATTTTGGATTTGGAGAAGTAAAACATGGAGATTGGTCCACATACACAATTTCTTCTAAGTCTCAATTTGGTAAATTGGTCATCTAGAAGAGAGAACATAAGTAAGAACAATATGAAGAGTGATTGGTTTAATGATAGGGTTGAAAGTTTCGTATAGTCATAACTGATTGTCTAATGTAAACCTTTTGCAACTACTCAGAGCTTTGTCAAGTTGAAAAATGACATCTCTATTGAATTTATTTTTATACACCTATTTCCAGCCAGCATGGCTAGCACTAGAAGAAAGATAGAGAAGAGTCCATTTATTATTTTTAACAAGAGCATTATACTTTCTTTGCATGAGACTGAACTAGACTAGGTCAGTCGTAACTTCTTTGAAAGTATTAGGTTTAGTATAACTAGGATAAGCAAAAGTAGTAAATGTTTTTGGATTGAAAATACCTATCTTGATTGTTTAACCATAAGATGATTATTATGAATAGTTGGTGAAAAGACCACAGTGTCACTGAGAGACAAAGAAGAGTTATACGAAACAATAAGATCATGTACAATTTGAGAAATAAAATAACTATTATAAGGAAGAATTGTTTGGCTATTGTAAGTAGCATAGATAGGTTTAAGAACAATCATAAAAAAAAGTAGGTGTAGAAGCTAAATGTGTGGTCAAATCACTCTATACAATAAGATTGCCAGTTACAACATAAGAAAAAAGTTATTCATTAAAAATTACTTGGCATTATAGTTGCTGAAATATAAATATAACCTTTATTTTAGCACTATAACCTAAAAAATACAAAAAAAATACTTAAAATCAAACTTATATAGATGTAGTAAGGAATAACATACACAACAAAACACATTAAAAGAAATATAGCCAAGTTATTTTTCAAATAAAAGTTCATAAGCATCCATGAAGAACATCAATAGATAAAACATTGATAAAATTTATACATGTAACAAAAGTCTCAACCTAAAATTTACGAGGCCGAGAAACACCAACAAGAAAAGTCACCTAGATTCTTTCATGACGATGTTTGCATTCAATAAAGACATTTTATTCATATGTATAAGTACATATAAGACGATAACGAATACCATAAATATAAAAATAATAAACAAGATTTAAAAGAGTCCTTTATATTATCAATTTAAATGAATTTTATTTTATGATTAATTTAAGTTTTTACAAAATATAAAATAGAAGAACATGTAATTTATAATGAAACAAGTAAATTTAAAGTAAATATATAAAAACCCAAAATAATATTTGACATCGAGAATAACAAGAATTATTATAAGTCTTAAGATATCTATAAACATATATTCTAACCTAATTAAAACCAACAATTTTGTATAAATTGAATGTGTTGGAAATCAATAAAGTTATTACTCTCATTCTTTTTATTCAACAATCAAAAATATAGTTAGTCTCACGGAAAATACTAATAAAAAATTTATACATAAGTTATGACATTTGAAGTGGGAAAAAAAATTAATTTAATTTATGAAATTATGAAAATAATCAACCTACCTTTTCTTTGTCTAAGAATTTTTAGTAAGTATCATTTGTTATAATAAACCTTGTATTTTGAAAAGTTTGTAAAACAAAATTAATTCAAATGCACACTAAGTGATTATTTTAAATAATATAACAACTTTTATCTATATTTCTATTATGATTGTCTATTATAAGAAGATAAATAGATAATTATCTTTTAAAAATGTATCCTATAAAAATATAACTAAATAACTGTATTTTTTGAATTATAATTACTATTAAGCTGAAAGAAAAAGATAAATAAATAATTATTTTTTAAAAAAATGTATTTTTAAAAATAACTAATATTTTTTAAAATTATATAATATAAAATAGAACATAATTATCATTTTAGAAAATGAATCATTTAAAAATAACAAAAAAACTGAATTTTTTAAACAATTTTATTAACTGTATTTTTTAAACAATTTATTAACTGTATTTTTTTAAATGTTATCTGTAAACATATATTGTGTTTACCAAATTAATTTTCTGGCAAGTAGTTGATTGAATTAATATGTTATTTTCTTTCACTATTCTAAAGGACAATCACGTGTAATGATCATAGAGATATGATTTTCCAGGTATGTTTTAAATTTTAAAACGTTTGTTCATTCCAGATATTTAAGTGCTCAGCTAAGATTGAAGACAGAAGACCTCCTGGCCTCTGTAAGAACAATCTCCATTTAATCACTGCCATTCCATTTATGTTATTGTATATGATATTCATAGATTAGTTTGGTGTATTTCAGAATCAAATCTAAATTACACTTAGATAAGTGTAATGGATGAATCTTTTTAATAATTACATTCATGATTATGGTAAGACTATTTTATCTTACTTTGGTCTGTGTTTATTTCTTTTAACAGAATGAGAAAATTAAATGAAATTTGAAAAGGTGATTTTAAGAATAATTTTTTCTGTGGGAAAAAACTTGAAAACATATTTTTTAAGCTAAAAATATATTTGACTTTATATATGGGATAATTAACTCAAGATTCCGAAATATATATCTTAATATTATTTTTTTAAAATAAGTTGGACCTATAAATAAAGTCACCCAAGCTGTAAGATTTAACAGAGAAAAAAAGCCACCAGTTTCCATGTATTTTACAAGGAAAAGCTCAAATGTTGATGGAGCCTTTACCCCTACCAATACCAGCCATTCATCAGATTATGAACATAAAATCATGAAATGTTATTGCACTAATGAAGGCTTTCGCCTATATATATCCTTTTAACTCTAAGATTTTGAGAGAACTTTAAAAAGTATTACTCAATAAAAACAGTGTCGTTTGAATAAAGAGAATTTTTATTCAAGTAACTACTTGGTCCTTAAAATAAAAAAATATAATAAAAAATAAAGTTATGCCTATAAAATCACATGTACAAAAATACATAGACATTTAAGAAAAATCTAAACTACTGAAAAATAAGAAAAAAATTTAAACTTATTAAAACCAAAATTAGGATCAATTAAACCTACTCTAAACTACTTCAGAAGTTAGATGAGAACTTAGATGGAAACTTTTGATTTTCAATCTGTCATAAAATGAAAACAAGATTTTTATTTTAAGAGAAAAGGCATAGAGAATTAAGAGTTTTGAGGTTTAGATAAAGATAGCAATTTTTGTTAAAATAACCCTTACATTTAGTATTCCTATGGGTTTTACTTACTTTACCTACGAAAATGTTTATAAGTAATTATTTACTAATTTTATTTATGAAAAAATCCGTAAAACCTACATGTTTGTTTTTAGTTAATTAACAATATATTTTTTAGATAATATTAATAATTAATTCCATGAAAATTATTATTATTATTAAGATTAAATAATAATAATAATATTAACATTATATTATATTTAATATTATTTTTATTAGTTTTATTAATATGATTAATAGTAATAATATTAATATTATTAACATTATTTTTAATATTATTATTAACATTTTTTATATTACTAATAATATTATTGATAACAATAATATCATTATATAAATTTAAATAAAAAAAATTGAAGGCACTAAAACTAAACTTTAGTTTGAACATGGCTAAGTTGACTGTAAGTCATCATTGACTATTCATACGCGTTACTCAAGTCGTCTTGGAAGAACCGAGGAAAGAGATTGAATTGAATACAAAATGTCTTTTTCTCTAACCCTTGTCTGATTTAACGACTTTGCAAGGACTCGAAGACTTTGACTTCTTCTTTATCTCATTCTTTTTAAATAAAAATGACACAAAAATGCAACTAAGAACCATACCATTGGCTATTGCTACGTCCATTTGGCCCCTGTACACCACAATTTCAATACTATTTAGCCTTCTACCATCCACATCATTAACCAAAGACCACACCAAAGTACCATCACAAATCTATGACATAATCAAACTTACAAACAAATTTAGCTTAGCTTAATTACACCTTAGTTTTTCACTAATTGTAATTTCATGATTTTAGTCTCATTGATTCAAACCAGTTAATATTGTAAGCATGCTATTTTAGTATTAGATATTATTATCATTATAATATGTGTGAAAACTAAAACTCCACAATTATAATATTTGAAAGAGGTAATTGAAAGGGTTAGAGCTTGAGGAACTCAAATCACACGTTTGTCATGCTTTGAGACCTAATTGAGCAATTATAATGTTTAAGAGCAAAAGAAGAACTAAACTTTTAATTTAATGGTGGACCAAGATACTACTTTAGTGTGTGGCATTGAGTAATTAGGTTGAGTGAGGAGGGCAAAGAAGTACATTGCTCTCTATAAGTAAACTCCACTCTGCAATTGGAAGTACCCACTGACAGGAAACAAATATTTGCTTATTCCGCAGATGGCGGAAAATTCTTCAACTGAGCTGAACAAGCTTGTGTTTTTTTGTTTATTGCTGATACAAGTTGCAGTTTCTGAAATTATATTTGAAGAACGCTTTGAGGGTATTCTTATTTTCTTCTCTGTTCTTATTTTTTATGCTTACTTTATATAATATATACATGTGTTTCAATCAGTTACCATTGGTAGTTGGTTTGAGTTGGTGAATAGTTACATAATTGGTAATTAAATTGATGATTCATCATATATTTATATTTACTCTAGTCACGTGTGTGCATATATATATATATAGTATGGTCCATGTGTAATCAATTTTGCTTATTTAGTAAATTTTGCTTTCTTAGATCACTCTTCTCCACCAATGATTTCCAATACCAACTTCCATAACAATTGTTCTTTGTTTGTGTATGAAGAAAGCACCAGAAAAACTGTGTTGGATTTGTTTCATGTTTTCATTTCCAACTCATAATTTTGAACTGATAACTCCACGAGTGTAACTTTTTTCCCCTTTTGTCTTTTGCTTTTCACAACTTTGTATGGCTTCTCTATTCACAAAGGCAAATGAAATAAAACGATGTAGAAGCCATCACTAATTGAAGTGAAAAACTGAAAAAACAGACCAAACAGCACCTACCATATCAAAGGGTTTCAACTTATTGTTTGTTGGAGTTTGTGGTTTTTCAGTGATGATATGAACATATGATATGAGTGTGATAATGTGTTGGTTTTTGTGAAGATGGATGGCGAAGCCGGTGGGTAAAATCAGACTGGAAAAGCAGTGAGGGCAAAGCAGGTTCTTTCAAGCACACAGCTGGGCAATGGCATGGTGATCCGGATGATAAAGGTACTTTTAGATTTGATATAATTTCAATAGTACTTGCTCTTAGGTATCTAAATGTGAGTCTAGTTCTACATTGAGTAGAAATGAGAAAGTTGAGCAACATATAAAAAAACCCACAAATCCAATGTTTTAAGATTTTAGATTAAAGGTGGTGTCATTTTCTTGTGTAGGTCTAGTTCTTGTCTCATGAAAGTAAGTTCTTATTAGTAGATTTTAGCAACACATGAACATTTGCATATATATTAAAGGTATCAATGTTTAAAGGAATGGATTCTTCCTCTTTATCAACATATTAGGCTGAACAAGGGTAGGAAAGAAAGACAAACATCTAAGAGCCAATGATCCAGTTAGCATATCTGTTAAGTATGACAACATCTTGGAGTGAGGTTGTATTTTTCTTAATATAAATATAAATGTAAGAAACTTTTTGAGTAATTTGTTACGTATTCAAGTATGAATCTAAGTCTCACATTGAGTAGAAATAAAAAAATTGAACAACATATAACAAAAATTCATAAACCTAATGTCTTAAGGTTTTGGGTTGTTCTTGTTTTATTCTTGTTTAAACTCTCCAATTACTACCACAAAATTTCAGTTAGTTGATACACTTTACATTCTGGGGAACTTCTATTTGTTTGCTTTTTAATATGTACAAAATGGTAGTAACTGGAAGTTGGTTCGTCTTGTGACTTGTTGCCATTTTGTGGAATACTGTAGGTATTCAAACATCCACCGATGCCAAACACTTTGCCATTTCTGCTAAAATACCTGAATTCACCAACAAGAACAGAACATTGGTCCTCCAGTATTCTGTAAAATTTGAGCAAGAGATTGAGTGTGGTGGAGGTTACATCAAGCTTCTCTCTGGATTTGTTAATCAAAAGAAGTTTGGTGGGGATACACCTTATATGTATGTTCCTTATTCCATGTTTTCCACTATGCTTTTGCTTCTTGGTTTTGTCTCCTAATGAATGGACCTTATTACACAGAAGACTCAAACATCAGTATTCCATACTTTAATATGTTGATAATTTATACCATTAAGCGTAGTTTTTTTTTTTTCACTTCAAGAGAGGACATTGCAACAGAATTTTGTTTCTTTACAAAATTTGGGAAAGGGTCTCTGGTTATAAAGTTAGTCCAATGTCAAATTGTCTAGAAAATGGGAAATTGAGGCATATAACTTGTAAATTCATATTGAACATTACTTGTTCATGGTTTATGATCCTACCCTTCTAGGTACTGGTTGTACTATTTTTATCATGTACCAAAGTCCTGCATGATAATGTGATGCACACTACATCAGATAATAGATTGAGAATTGGCAGACTACCTTAAAAGCAAATTTCTAAAACATGTTAATATATGTTAAGGTTTGCTGAGCAAAAGGTTTCATCATCTTACTGTGTTTAGAAAATAGCATCCAAGGGGTGAAATATAGCAATTTCAGAGGGTAGAAAGTTCTGTTCCGAATAACATATATAAGGAAAGTTTATTCAAACTTCTATTCCATATACATGTTATTTTTTTCTTTTTATTGGCTTGCTCTGATCATAACATCTCTTTCTTCACCTTACATTGTTTTTATTAAACACTTTATGTACCACATAGGTTGTAACTTCATTTTTTTTTTTCTTCTTTGTCAATGTTTTCTATTTTTACCTTAAGGAAGGAAAGAAAGAAATATCCCGCTGACACATTTTCTATAGTTTAATGTTTGGACCAGATTTATGTGGCACTGATACAAAGAAACTCCATGTGATACTCTCCTACCACGGTCAAAATTACCCCATAAAGAAGGACCTACAATGTGAAACTGACAAGTTAACTCACTTCTACACATTCATTCTCAGACCAGATGCCACATACAGTGTGCTGGTTGATAATAGAGAGAGAGACTCTGGAAGCATGTATACAGATTGGGATATTCTTCCTCCACGAAAAATCAAAGATGTCAAGGCCAAGAAGGTTTCCTTTTAAGCTGTTTTATTCAGTAGTAACTTCAGATGTTACCTTTGGCATATTATGATGATTTTGGTCTTCTACATATCCTATAACAATACTATAACTCGGTTTAGATATCCTGTTTTACCATAAAGAGAATCATCATATCCCAATCAGATTATATTGTTGAAATATCTTTTTTGTTTCTAACAATAGCTTGTATTTTGAAATTAAAACATCTTCCAAATTGCAGCCTGCAGACTGGGAAGAAAGAGAATACATTGAAGACCCTAATGATGTCAAACCTGAGGTATCCAAAATCTCTAACTTTTCCCTCTAATGATAATAGAACAAGAAGTTGGTAGTTTTGCTCCATGAGATAACAAGCTCATTTATTTGGTTATTTCTATTGCAGGGATATGATTCAATCCCAAGAGAAATTCCTGACCCAAATGCTAAAGAGGTTAGTTTTAGTTGCTTGCTTATCTAGCTTGATTAATTACTGGTTTTCTGATATGATGACTTCTCAATAAAAGGATTAATTGTACAATTTTTCCCTTTTAATTAGCCTGATAACTGGGATGAAGAGGAAGATGGGAAATGGAAACCACCAAAGATACCGAATCCAGCATACAAAGGACCATGGAAAGTAAAGGTTTGTTGATCAAGTTTGGGGAGCTAACCATTGTGGCTCAAAAATTAACTTTTCCTTATTCTTTTTCAGCTTTCTTTTATAGTCCATTTTCTCTTACTTGCAACCTCAATGTTGACAGAAAATCAAGAACCCTAACTACAAAGGGAAATGGAAAACTCCATGGATAGACAATCCAGGTATGTTCAAATGTATATCTTGGTTCTCTGTGATAATTTCATATATTTTTATGCTACTAAGGAAGACTTAATTTTTTTTTTTCCTTTTTCAGAGTTTGAAGATGACCCAGATCTTTATGTGCTTAAGCCTATCAACTATGTGGGCATTGAAGTTTGGCAGGTATGATGAATGTAAACTTCCACATTTGGTGTTGGCTTGTTATACCATACTATAGACCTCTCTCCATGAAGTGCAAAGCTGTTAGGCTATAATAGGTGGATACAGTTAACATAAGCCAAATATTCTGTTTCAGGTTAAAGGTGGTTCAGTTTTTGACAACATTTTGATATGTGATGATCCTGATTATGCAAAACAAGTTGTTGAGGAAGTGTTTGCCAACAGGGAGGTGAGTATATTATTTTTGTTAACTTTGTATAGCATTGTCTAGAAAACTTAATCAAGTCTTTTGAAGTCAAGTTTAATTTGCCTAAAAAAATGTCCATTTAGTAAATAAAAGTGTATGCAGTTCTCCTTAATATGTGTCTTTTCTCAAGATACATGTTATGACCCTTAATTTTTGACATCTCAGATTGAAAAGGAAGGTTTTGAGGAAGCAGAGAAAGTGAGAAAAGCCAAAGAAGAGCAGGTACATGGACATACCCTTTTGAGTTCCATCATCCATATTGAGTCAAGCAGGTTGCCTTTTTCCAGGATCCTAACTCTTTTTTCTGCAGGAGGCTCAAAGAGCAAGAGAAGAAGGTGAAAGGCGTAGACGAGAGAGAGGTCATGATCGTAGATACCGGGACAGATACAGAGACAAATACAGAAGGGTATGTATCATACATGAATACATTCAATATTTATGCTTTTCCTTTTTTTAATGAATCTTCAATCCCTTTTGAGGACAAAACAAATGTCATAGGTACTGGTTTGGAACAAAACTCCAGTACTAGAGCAGTGTTCTGGTATTTAAAAAAATTGTTTTTGAACTATCCCCTCTGTTAAAATATGTGTGGAAGGTAAAACCAATTATGGAGTGGTAAATAATATTCTCCATGATGTTCTTTTTTCAAAGAAAAAGGGTTCTTTCCATGGTTTATGTATGTTTTAGATGCTGATTTTCCCAATACTTTCTGTTTGCCTTGTTTTGCAATAATGACAAACTTTTCTTACACTTGGTTGTTTTTCTCTGTCCAGCATCGCCATTACGAGGATTATCATGTAAGTTGAATTTCTTTTAGTCTCTCTAATGTTAGATTCATTGAAATAGAGGTGGCATTTTTATGGTCAATCTCAAAGTTGTTTACTTTTTTTGTATTTTCCGTGTCATAACAATTATTACAATACATCAATCAAAAAAGTTAAACATGAGAAAGAACTTGTCTTTGTGGAATGGGTGGGTGTGATTGAATTGCCATCTTTCTGGATGTTGTTGTCCTAACAAGTATGACTTTCTTTGATCTACAGGACGAGCTTTGATGGGATAAAACTCCTTCTCACTTATGTGGTTGATAAGAATATTTGGATTGTTATGAATTGTAGTTGATGCCATGTTCCATCTCATGTTAATTTCTAAGGGGAACTTTTTAAATTAAAGTAGTATATTTGTCACATATCAGTGTATTATTTTGGTTTTGTCTTCTTTCGGTTGTAATGCATTTCTTATAGGAAAATTATCTTGGGAATTCATGTCCATTTTGTCATTGATTCGAAGCTTGCTACAAGCAACAAAACCGAGGAACAAAAATCTTACAATAGACGAGAGTTTAGAGAGATTAATGTATTTCCAAATATCAAATATATGGTATGCATTGGAAGAGTAGAATATTAACAGTTGAAATAAAAAGAATTAATATTGTTATTAACTCGGCTAAGTCATTTACAATTCATAAATAAATGATAAAAAAACTCTAAATACCTAATAATGTGTGAAACTTAGAACTTTGGCAATATTCAAATACAATAGAAAAGATTGTGAGAAATTGTTGACATGTTTGGGGTTATTCAAACTCTATTTCTTGTATAATTTAAATTTAGCGAAAATGTATTGTCACTGCAATAGGCTTCCACCCATTTACATAGGAATTTCATTTTTATAAAGGAAAAAAAAATGAAAGCAAGAAAGTTTCTCGTAGCTCAATGCTCCCTTTGCAACCTTGCTAGGATCACCTATGCTGCTTTTAGTCAATAGTTGTAAATTAAGTAAAAGTAAATTAAATAAATCGACCAACTAAAAAAGAATTTGCGAAACACAGAATATATGCCTTGTTTGTTTAAAGTTATTCAAAACGAGTTGACTTCAAACATACCCCTGAAGGCCGAAGCCGGAAAAGGAACAGAAAACATATGATTAGTTTTTTCCTATATAATGTTTGCAGATAGGAGAGACAAAAATTAAAAATATATATTTCTTATTAGACAAAATTAGTTTATGTACAAATTAATTTATTAAATTTCTCTCATTTAAAATATTTTTTATAAGACAAAATTAGTTTATGTACAGATTAATTGACAATACATTTTGGAATACACGAATTATTAAATGCAGAAATAGTCATGAAGATGTGCAAGGAGAAGTTGAAACGTTGCATGAGATAAAATCATCAAAGCATTAATAATGGAATATTTAGGTATATAGGTTCCATTCGAGATAATTTTGGCCTTGAATGTAGCAGTAGCAGATAAGAAAAATGTTTTAAGCAAAAAAAAATAAATATAAAGAACTCGATAAAAAATTTATTCATTCTTGATTGGTGCTTTTTTAACAAAAAGTCATTATCTCAAACTAGGAGTTGACGAAGTAGATGAATTAGATCAGTTTTATTTCGAATTATAATGAATTCAATAAAAAAATTCATTAATCTATTTTGGTCTATTAAAAGTTCAATTCATCCAACGCTAACACAGTATCACACTAGGGAACCAGGATGATAAAGCTGTAATATCTTTCTTATTCGTGATCGCCTGGTTTTCGCATAGAAAATAGTTGGTACCTTCCCCCAACTCTATCAAAGTTGGTTATCTGTATTTAGTGAATGCAAATAACTTCAATTGTAAATTCGTTGTTATCGCGGCCATAAACAAATAGCGGTGAATTACGCAAAACCTTTAATGGGCACAAATGGCCCCAGAAACATCACACAATATTAGGGAACCAAAGTGATATTCGTGTCAAAATTTCAATATATAACAATAATTAGTCAATCTAAATTGGAAAACTTAAAGACGTAGCTGTTTCAATGCTTACAAGCGAATCGGATTAAAATTTCTTTTCATATGGGCACAAAGCTTTTAAAAATGCAATTAAAATTATTAAAAATGCTACATAAAGGGTCAACCTAAGATTTCATTCAAGGCCAATGTCCTCAAATAATGCTTTCCGAGGAAGAGGAAGAGGAAGCTAACTTATCATCTTCTACGCACAGCCCCGGCACTTGGTCCACGCTGTACTGCAGATCCTGCCTGCTGCTGCGCTGGAGCACCAGGTTGCCCGCCAGGTTGTTCTTCGGGCATATTCATAGCTTGAGTTACGGCATTCATTACTATGAGTCCAAGAGGGATCAGGTACATCCACTGGTATCGAGAAAGATTCCAGATGAAAAATATTAATTCAGAAATACACACATTTATAGTTTATTTTGAGAAGAAAAAAAAAACAAAGTTGTGGCTGCAAAGATCATGCCAGCTAGTATACTCACATATTTAGCCCAAAAGGACCTCTCTATTGGCTTTACAGCCTCACCATCTCCCTCCTCCCCACCAACATCTTCAGCAAATATTGGAGCTCTGCGGAAGCAAAAATATTTGTTGAATTAAAAACACAGAGCACACTAGTAAAAACATGTCAAAATGATGATGGATGCAGCAGCTACTTCATGTATGATTTTAAAAAGCCAAAAGCAAGAGGTTCAACCTTTGTTTTTCCCTAGCATATTATATCAGATAGAGACGATATTAATCTTCATCAACGAACTCTAGACAAATTCATAGAAACATTTGGTTGGGAAATCTATTTTCCCTTTCTGATTTCCGCATAATTTTGTTTTATTCCATTGGGTGATACTTCAGGAAAACATGCTTACATTGGAAACAAACTATTTTTTGTTATTTTTTAAAAACTGGACATGAATTCAGAAAACAGTTCAGAGCAAGGGACATATTCAATTATTTTCAGTGTAGTTGTATTTTAAACAATGAGCATATGAGAAATGTTAGTCGCGCACTCTCTAAAACACTCAATAAAAGAACGGATATACAGTTAACGATGTGATGTGATTACAGACTAAATACAAGTAAATAATTGTATATTTGTAGTTTGCAGAAAAATCAGTGAATAAAGAAAGGAGTGTGAAACTTGAGGAAGAATATGTTGATAAAGACGGACAATCAAGGTATAGTGCGAGGCAAAAGACGAGAAATTGAATATCAGAATAATTGCAGTGCAGAAATAGCCATGGAACAATAGTTAAAAGTCCTTATCCCTTGATAATATAATCGGCAAAATATAATCAGCAAAAAGGCCACAAAAGCCTCAAAGAACCAGAGGTCGAATTATTACAAGGAAAAGACACCTCTGTGGTAGAATATAGGAGGAAAAGGGGTAACAATTTTCAAGTTTTCAAGTATCAATTTGAAATTAACTAAATTTAAGCATTAGGAAGGGAAAAATGATAATGTTAGTGCAAGAGAAATTACATGGAACATTGAGAAAAGACCTTTAGTCTCAAAAGTATGGACTCAAATTTAATACAAGAAGCTCATATTCACAGGCAAATTCATCTAAGCAGACCTTCTATACCAGTGATAAATATATGAGAAAACCAAACACTATGCCTTATTGAAATTCCTTTTCAAGAATAATTAAAGAAAGGCAAAGAAAAAGAAAAAAACGTATTTTCCATTTTTTTAATACTGCTGCTAGTATTACCTTAGCCGCCATGACCTAGAAACACTGTATATGCCGCTTTTCTACTACTATCTGTATATTAATTAGAAGCTATTGCTATCTGTATATCAATTAACAATTAAGAGAGGAACTATCAATCATAGTACACGTACCTTGGTGCCTGTTCACTGTTCTTTAGAACTGTGTGAGACTTGAAAGACCACTTTGCAGGCTAAAGCAAAAAAAAATATGCATAATATTAGCATTTGCAAATCTAAAATCAGGCAATAGAAATTAATTTTAAGTTTGCACAAGGCTTATAAATTGATTTGAAGACATGTACATTGGGTTCTTGCCCACCTGATAACTCTCAAGAACAAGGATAAGATGTGGGATGATATGTTAACAAATCAACCAGAACATGACTATAGATAATAGAATCCTCAGGTTGTTTCTAAAGGCGTAAACATGCTAATTTTACTCTTTCAAATAAGCACGGATCCGGTATAATACATTAACAAGTTAACTGTCTTCTGTCAAAATTACCCCAATCAGCTTTGGATCTAATCACACTTTTATCTTGAAATGCAAGATCATAAATTATATCTTTTGCCGTTGACAAACAGCCATCATCATAGAAGCTTAACAAATAACTATATAATAAAACCATTGAATAATTATTCATTTATACACAGTATTGACATACAACAATCATTCTAGATGCTTAAATAACTATAATTATATATGCCAAAAACAAAACAAACGAGCTGAACAATTTCTGTATTTATACCATTATGTGTGTCAAGGAAGAGATAGTATTATTGACTCCCGGTACTCTGCCTTTTCAGGAAGTCAACAGTGTGTGTACAACAAGAGACAGATAAAATAGATGACAACAAAATATGTTGAGAAGTTTTAAAGTTTAGCTAAGCTCAATGAAAGCAAGAAATAAGAGCAGTTGTAAAAAGTAGAATTGACTTACAAGCTTCAGTTGTCTAGGATAAGGGCAAGCCCCTGCGGCACCATAATTGACAGCCAAGACATTAACACCTTCCTGAAACAGAAAAACTGAAAGTGAGTCTCAATGAATTAAAAAGAGATAAATGTGAAGTAGATATGTAAGAAAACCTATACGACCAAAGTTCAGTTTTGTCTCCTGGTTGAAGTATTCTACACTATAGCGTAGGGAAAACCACCCATGGTCCCATGGTTTCTAGTTTTTTCCATCTACATAAAATGTGTAGAGGAAAATACTAATATGTACCCTTAAGGCACTTGCTGAGGAATAAAAAATATAAAGTCAAAAATGAAAAGTAAACAATATAATGGATCAAAAATTGTTTCAAAAGGTAGCAACAGAGTTCTTGTTGGGTCAAAGGGGTTTCAACTGTGTACCTAACAGTAAAGATTTGTGGTGGTGAGAATAAAGTTTCATGAGAAGGTTATTTCTACAAAGAACTCAAAGGCTAGAATGAATAATAAACTTGGATAGTTACTAGAGAGGCTGATCAAAACTGTGTTTTTTATTGTAGAATCTAAGAAATTAAGAATTTGAAGTAAAGTAAGCACAAAAGAAGATGGACAACATAATTAAGTGAAACCTAAAGAGAAACCATTACAAAGAATTTACTCTAAATGAACTTTATTGAAATTTTGAATTTGATGAAACATACATAGTTACTTGATATACATGTAGCTTAATTGACATAACGAGGCACGACTACGAAGATTTTATTGTTGTTATATAACAAATTCATTTGTAATCCACATTCCTAAAACTATTTACAAAGAGATGAAGTAAAGCATGCCATTATCTCAAGATCCACTGCCTGTGAACAGAAAACCCATCCTATTCTACATATTCCTTCTACAAACTTGATTACCCAAATCTACATCATAACATAAGACTTCCAATACTTTTCCCCATTCCAGAAAACAGCTGAGTCTAATTATCAAGTGACACAATATATCAGAATTTGAACTCGAAGGAGAAATTATCTTTGAAAACACAAGACCACAGATGCAGCATAAAGAGCATATTTTACTGTAATAAGGAAAATTACCATGTGTATTACAAAATGCTCCTCCAATCCATCCCCCGGAAGACATCGCTGAATTCAGAAAGGCAAAACTGTTAGTTCTACTTGGAGGCAATAGCTCAAAAAGTCACTGCAATACCAAATAAAGGAGCCACAGCCACTACAACAGTGATCAATGCAATGAAAGCATAAAAAGGACTAAAGCTTTTGAAAGACTTTCTTAAAGTGAAAAAGGGTACCGGCAAAAACAAGAGAAATAGAAAAAAAGGAAACAAACCATCCTTCATAAATATCACAAGATGAGCAGAAAAAAACATGCCAGACATTATTGGAACAAGGTTGCTAACTACCATAACAAAGTACCCCCTTACTTACAGCACCAAAACAATGCTACAAAAAGAACAAACAAACCAAGGACCCAAAAGCTTAACACTCCTCAAGCACAAACCCAACAACTAAACCATTGTACTACTAAAAAAGGAACCTTATTTTCTCATTCATATTTCATCCTATCAATAGACAAGAACTTGGTTCATGTTCATATTTACCGCTTTCACTGAAGAAATAATATATTCCCGGCCAGGTGGACTCAAAACATTGGACGGCAATCTAATCCTATAGAAATCATCTCCTCGCAACAGTTCCTGTAATATGAGAAGAGTGTCATTATACAATGCAAACAAGCCAAAATACAAAGACAGTCAAACATACATAAATAGTTCAATGGAAACAAACAATTACTTGGAAATTCTTCTGCTCAATATCAGTCAAAGGATCCCGCTTAAACCGCAGCTTCGTCAGCGTCTATCACAGATCAAAACCGGTTTTCAGCACAACAACACGAATCTCGCATAAATTCTATCCAGTACAATTCAGTGGAATTGGAACTACCGCGACAGAACATTAGCGGATTTAAATAGAAGCAGATTCGAAGCGAATCGCAAATCAACTCTTCAAATTATAATAATAAGCAGAGGAGAGGGAAGGAACCTGGCCGCCGTGGCTCCAAGTCTTGAGGCGAGCAGAGAAATTGCCGGCGTCGGAGAAATCGGAGTCGCCGAACGCGTGTTGGAGAGTGAACTGGATCTTGGAATCGGAGGCAGACTCCGAAAACATCTTCCGAGAGGTAGAGGTGGCGGCGGAGGAAGGTGGAAGCGAATCGGAGTGGAAGGAGGAGGAGCGTCCACCTTCGATGCCGAACTCTTCGTCGTCAAGGAGAAGCTCGTCGGATTGAAAACCTAGAGCGCAAGTTAGCAACAGAGTCACCGCCACAACCCACCGGAAGACTAACAAACCCATTCTTTCGCCGTCTACTTTCCCAAAGCCCGTGTTAGTGTTCTGTGCACAGTGGTTAGTAATTGAATTCGTTTTTCTTTTACTTGACCTCTAGTATCATGTGGGGAATTTCAATTCTATTTTTTGTATTACCTTATATGTAATTTTCAAATAATTTAATTTAATAACTACTAATCGAAAACTTCGTTACCCCTTTGTGATATAATGCTAAATCACATTTGCTTCATCTTTAGTTTAAAATAGATCATTTTCTTATATTTTGATAGAATACATGTTTAAATAAATACTAATCTTTTTTTAGTAAATAATGTTTAATTTTACTATTTTTTTGATGAATTAACGTTACCTTTTATTTCAAAAATAACATATTAACTTAAAATTAAATAAAAATATGAAAATTTAAGAAAAAAACTATTTTTTATTATTAAATATAAAAAATTTAAAAAATATATTTATTTCTTTTAAAATTAACATTATTTTCTTATATTATTAAAATAATAAAATCTGTATTTTTTCAGGTATACTTGTATTGAAATCATATATAAAAATAATAATATATTAAAGAATTTAATTATATATTGCATAGTTATTTATTTATTTATTTATTTATTTTATATCAAATAATATTTTTAAATATAATTTTTATATTTAATAAAATGATTTATAGTTTAGTTACTGCATAATTTTTGATGATATTTTAAATATATAATATTTAAATTATTCATTTTTACTTTTAAAAATATTTTTTTTATATTTTGAATTTTTTATTTTTCATAGTTATTTTATTTAATCTTTAGTCAATAATATATCTTTTCAACTAAAATATGTAAGGTAAATTTCAAGAGATATAATTGTGGATTTAAAAACTATAGAGGTTGTAGGTATTGTTTTATTAAGAACATGGAAAAAAAGTAGGTGTTTATTTTAAAAATAAAAGTGTGAATGTTATTTCTGATGATAAAATGGGCACCCTCTATTTATTTTTATTTTTCTTTCAAGTTTTGTTTGAAAATAATACTAAAATATTTTTATTTTAATAAAATAGTTGTACGATTTTTTATTTTATCCATTTATCTTTGTCTAATAAAAAAAATACATGTATAAATTAATTAAAAATTCAAAGACAAATAAGGTTATAATACAATAAAAAAAAATGCTTATTTTTTTATCATCAATAGTTAATTTAATTAATAATTAGGTAATTAATAATTAGGTAAAAGAGATATCTCTACTCATATGCAAATGATAGTTTAGGCTATATATTCATTACATCATATTTAAAAAAAACTTCCTCAAGATATCTCACTATACAATTTAAGTAAAGTATATCAATAACCTAAGTACAATCCAATTATAACATTATCCTTAAAAAAAATCAAATACATAGTGCAAGATAATAGTCAAAATATATTGTAATGCAATAAAATTTTATTTTTCACTGTCCACGACCGATCAAGCATTTATTATATTTCAAGCACCACACCTCTTATGAATTCACATTAGTGAAACGATTAAAACTCTGTATATGCATCTTATTTGTATTCCAACCTCCAAACTTATTCCTTCACCACAGTTGTCTCTATATATAATTGTCTCTATATATAATTTATAATGGTAGTTACTTTGTATACTTCATTCATTTTTGCCACGTGTACGCAATTAACATACATCCTTACTTCTTAGTTAGTATAATTCCGAAAGTATACACCAACTGCCTATACCATAAATAGATCTTCTCAAGTGTGACACTCATATGAAATAAATTTCATAATCTTTTTTCTCACTGATAAAATAGTTAAATTATCCCAATGATTTCAAATATGTAAAAATTATCCCAATGATTTCAAACATGTAAAAGAGTTAATATACCAATTTGAAAAGGAAAATTATTTTATTTTGTATTTTCCTCTAATTGTTGTCACAATTTGATATATACTAAAGAAAAAATCTCCACTATATCACACGTATGGTTGTTAAATATAATATCATTTTCAAGTTTCTAGATATTTCAAATAATTGTCATCCAAACATATCTCCAAACATAGTTGCATTTTTTTATTAAAACCAATTAGTTAGTTCATAACCTAATAAATATATATTGGTTTTATTGTGATATACAAAATTTAGTCATAACCATTTATCACACAAATACCAAAAGGTACCTGTTTTTGTACATATAAAAAAATAGGTGATTCGCAATTTTCTCACAACTATTACACAAAATGCGCATACCATTCTCTATAGTAATTCCTATTACATATAACTCTTCAAGAACACAACTACACAACTGGACAATAGGTAACGCTTTTGACTTCCATAACTGTATAAACACCTCATTTGTTTTTCACCACTATTTGAACATAAGCCTCCTTTATTGTATATTCATTTGTACCATCTCCATTCCAAACCTAATGATCCATTTTGTCTTTTCTCATGACACAACCTTTATGCATGGCTCAAATTCTTCAAATAATAGTTTTTCCTACTCAAACCATACTCTTCTCCAACAAATATCTCATACCCACTCTTCTGAGTCATTCCCCAAGTTTCATTATTTGTAACTCATTTCAAATTGAGTTCCCATAGATTTTTGGAAAAGCTTTCTTTAGTAGACTATTCTCAACCCATCAATCATCCCAAAATGAAAATTTATTATCCTTGCCACCTAACATAATCATTAAACTACTTTCTTTTCTCACTTTTTTCACACAGATTTTCAAGATCCCTCTACCATCTAAATTCATTAGTATTGTAACACCCATCATCCAAACTCATTCAAGACTCATATTTGAAGACTAATACGTTTCACCAAAATTCTTTTTCCTCCGTTCCTAACCTCCATTTCTACTTACCTATCAAACCTTGTTAAAACTTACAATATCCTTTATGCCTAATTTATTATGGTGTTTTATAATTACTAAAAATTGGGTTGAGTCAACAAATAGAAAAATTTTATAATCATTCAAAATTTTGGATCCAACTCAGCATCTCTTAAAACCATCATGGTTTGACATGGATGGATCGGTCAATTCACCAACTCACCTATAATAAAAAAGGAAAAATATCTAATTATAAAGGTAATATTAAATTCACCTTTTTTAAATTCAATATTATAGAAAATCCTCAAAAACTTGAAATTGATGAACAAGAGTGATATTAAACATAAAGAACTTTATGTTTATGAAAATTAAATTTTAATTCTTATGTATGTCTTTTACTTTTAATTATATACTTTTCGTATATTGTGTTTTGTTAAATATATTAAAAAATGTATTTTAAATTAATAATTTTAAAATTACTTGATTAACCTACTAATATGTCATGAATTAAGTCAAATTGATATTCAATCTATCATAAACGAAGTCAAGTTGGTATTTTAAAAACAAAAATTAAATGAGTCCACGCGAACTATAGTATCACGATTTTCATTTTTGGCCTATTTTAATGTTTGTTGTTGTGAGTTTTAGATTTAGTTTATTAGATTTAACTTTTTTTCTTAATCCATCTTTATCTTTTACTAGTAGTTGACCCATTGATAAATAGTTTTAGTTTTATACTTTTAATATATGCATTAGTTAACAAGCTTTTAGAAAAAGAAAAAGGATGAAAATGCACAAATATTTATTGAAGATTTTGAAAAATAAAATTAATTATTGGTGATATTATAACTAATCCTTGTTTCTGTTATACTGTTAACAAATATTAATAAGTTATGTTAAGGTTCCACTCAAAACATGTCATTAACCCTTAACTCTAAAACTTTTCAATTAACTTAATTTGATTGGAGTGAATCATTATAGAACAAAATTCATACTTCTATTAAATGTGTTGGAATTTCTATTTACATACTCATACAACTAGTGAAAAATATATTTAAAATTATAATTTTCGTTAAGCCCTTTGAATGTTTGAATGATAGTATATTACACATTCGAATGATAGTATTAGAATTTGTACTATTTTTTTTAATCTTTAAGAAGTTTGTAAATAATTTCATAATTTTATTAAATTTATTGTAAAATGCACATGTTATTTCAATAAACAAAACAAGAAGCCATTTTAATTTATCAATAAAATATAAAGAATTAAAAAAATAAAAAATACACTATTTAAAACAAAATAAATAATAATATTGAAATAAATTCAATGTTGTCCTTAATTTGGAGACGACAATAGTTGAGATTTATTGATTCACAAAACTAGTTTATACCAATTCTCACACACACCAACAAGTTGCCTTATTAATATTAACTTTAAGAGTAAGTTAATAAGTCATTCTCATACAAAATTATTTAGATAAAATATTTTTTAGAAAATTATGATTAGAATATTTATCATTTGAGAAAAATAGGGTGATTATTTTTTTATCTTACTTAACAGTTAAATATTAGTTTTATATTATAATCTTACTCACCTTTTATGTGATTTTTTTTAATAATTAGCTTTTAAACGTGACCTGTATATTTCTTCTTTTTTTAATTTCAATGTCTAATTAAATTCTTATAATTTATTTTTTAGCGAACAAAGAAAATATTAGTTTAAAATTTCAACTTCAGCATTTTATCGTTAATGACATTCTATATTTTGAATATAATCTATCTTGACTTAAATTGTGTCAATTATTGACAATAACAGAAAAATTATTATTTACATCTTACTTGATAAATTGGTTAATTGGCCTTATTCTATTTTTACAACTTATCATTTTCTGTCTCTCAGGAAGATTATCAAAATAAAGACGAAATAGAGTTAAAGATGAATTTGTTAACAACAATATAATTATTTACAATAAAATTAATATAACTGAAAATTTTAGTTTTGATTTAGTTAAATATATTATTTTAACTTTCTAAGATTATTGGTCAATATTCATCATTATTTAAAATATTATGGGATATTTAACTCTTAGTCAGTTAAGATAAAACTCATATGTTATATCAAATTACCTTGAGAAGCCAAATGAATAATTTATCACATCTGTAATATTATTCAAAGATATATGATAATTGGAATAGTCAATATAACTAATAAATAATTCTACCAAAATAATTCATAAATAAAATCGCCCATTATAATTTTTATGTCTCTTAGGTGTTTAATCAGGTAAATAAAATAAATATTTCAAATATATAATTATAAATTTATACTAGAGACACATCCGCACATTTATATATCAAATTTTTATACTAATAATAATAATAAAATTTCAAATTTAATTATTATATCAATGAAATAAAAATTACAACTGAAATTTATATTAAAAGAATAATAAAGATCTGTATAAAAATATTTATAAAAGTAAATATTTTCTATTAATTTTTATAATATCATAATAAAAACTCTAAAAAAATCCACATCGTCCACATATTTTTTTAATAATAACAAAAAACAATGAAAGAAATTAAAAGATGGATAGAGAAATTACTACAGTAAAAAGTAATGATCAAAATAGAAAAAATAAATTTGTTATAAAAATATAAAAAAAAAACTATTTTAACTTTTATTGATTTTTATGATTATCCAGTAAAAATACTTGAGTAATTTTTTATAAATTGTAAAACTAAAATGTCAGTTAATTAAAATAAGAATAAAAAAGATAAAATAAGTAAGAAAATATATAAAATAAATCAATTGTAATTATTAGTAGTTATAAATTATAGTTACATGAAAGCAAAGGGTAGCACTACTATCACCTCCTGGGACCTCTCTTAACCCTAATACTGCAAGGTATTACATTATAGTGTTTTTAAGAGTGAATTTTCGTTTCAGATCCCCAAACTCTCAACGACCCGAACCCAATATATAAACACAGCAGAAGAGTGAAGAAGAAGATTGGCTAATAGCATAGCAGCACTGAAGTTCGTGCCAGCAAGCAGCAATGGATGCTATACGGAAGCAGCTCGATGTGTTGATGGGAGCCAACCGTAACGGCGACGTCCGTGAAGTCAATCGCAAGTACTACGATCGTGACGTCTGTCGTCTCTACCTTGTCGGTCTCTGCCCTCACGAACTCTTCCAGTTAACGGTAACTTCTGTTCCGCCATTTGTTTTCGCATTCTAGGGCTCTGTTTTTGTTTTTTTATTTTTTTTGTTTTCATTCTGTCTTTGGCTGTTTCCGTTTCAGAAAATGGATATGGGACCTTGCCCTAAGGTGCACTCCCTTCAGCTCCGGAAAGAGTATCCTTCTCGATCTCTAGGGCTAGGGTATTGCAATCGAAGCAAAAACAATTTGGTTAGCTTTTAGGTCTTTTTACGCCGTTCCGTTGCCTTAATTTAGATACTAAACTATCATTTATATACTAAACTATGAGAAAGAGCTAAGAGTTTTGGATGTCTGCGTCATTTAGATGCAGTGGCTTTGTTGTGTTTGTGTTGCTGTTGTTGCTTAACGGTTCTTAGATATGAGGAGGCGAAGGCGAAAGGGGTTGATAATTATGACAGGGAATTGGAGGATGTTATAGACAAGCTTATTGGTGAGTGTGATAGGAAGATTGGCAGAGCACTCAAGCGGCTCGAGGACGAGGATGCAAAGGCTGCCATTGCGATTTCGGTCTCTGAAGTTACTCAGGTGAGACTTGATTCAGTCCTAGTTGTGTTAGGTTTGCCGGTGGCGAGTTGTGCTAAGTAATATTATTCTGTTAATACTACTCTGTTTCGGGTTTGCAGACGCCTGAGGTGCTTGAACTGTCTAAGCAAATTAAAGAGAAGTTGAAAGAAGCTGATCAATACGGTACTGTACTGGACTGTTGTTACTTTGTGGACTTTTTGCTTTTAAATAAATAGGTGTTTCTATGTCTTTAATTGTAGAGAAGTATGGATTGCTAGTGGAGATAATTTGTTACTTGGATCTGTTATGACTATAAACCGAATGATACTTTTTGTCCCAGAGTTGTAGCTTCTTAGGTTGAATATGCACATCTTTAATCAGAATTTTTGACCTTGGTTCAAGTTGCATGTATGCACTCGTGGAATTCTGCAATTGCTTGATAGCTGTATTTTGTTTTAGGAATTGAATGGACCCTGGTGTATAATAGGTAATTAGGGTCCTGGATAACTTATATTAAAGTCGTGTAAATTCTTGTAGTATGAAGATTGTAGATCATTGATCAGATTTAAACTAATTGATATTTGATTAAATGATTTTATTCTTGACTCAAAATTGATGTGTTACTTAGTACTAAAGCTTCATTGGGGAGATTAGATTATCGTTTATCATTCAAACTTTTAGCCAATATGCCATTTAACAATAGTACTTGTAAATCCAGTGAAGAGAAGCTGAATTCTTGACGTATTTGAACTTGCTTATTTTATTGATGGTTCAAAAATGTTAATCTTGTGTTACAAGAGTCACAGCTTATGCAAATGTTTTCAGTCTGAAGCATCTCTTAAATTGTGAAAAATTGGTCTTTGTTATTTTTGTCTGCTTTGGTACTATAAAACTTTATAGCGTCATTTGATCCATTTAGCTGTACTTAATGATTGGGAAAAAGGCTTGGTCATCGTGGTTTGTGACTTTGTCTAAGATGCTCTAAATTGAATTTGTAGATCTTGAAGGAAAGACAGATCTCAAGATTCGAGCTTTAGAGGTTGTAGAGGAACTTAGAACTAAGAGAGCAGACAAACAGGTCAGTGATCTCCCTTGAATTTGTGATTGTTACTTTATTTAAGTAACTCAGTGTTGTTAGATGAAGAATATAAATTTCTGATTTCAATTTTGTGAGGAGATACTAATAACTCCTTTGGCTTCCTATTTTTCCAAACAGTCTATGCTTCTTTTAGATGCCTTTAACAAAGATAGGGCATCTTTGCCTACACCTCTGCCAAATCCACCACCTTTGGCACCCCTTCCTGTAGTTGCTCCTGATGCTCGAACGCAAGAGATGATAAATGAAAAGCTGAAGAAGGCTGAGGATCTTGGTAAGTCAGTGATAATCTTTATACAGCTCATTTATTGTTTTTATTGTTTATTTGCTTAATTTTTAGGCAGGTTGAAACTCAGCTTAAACCATCTGTACTAAATTTTGATGACATGCTGTTATGAATTGTTGAGCACAAAAGTAAAAAACAATCCCAAGCAGACTATTGAAATTGTGTATAAAGCCCTTTGGAATTTACGTAGCTATGAAAAACTTTCTATATGCATGTTTTCATATGCTGATGCATCCTTAGTGCATTATATGGTCATGAACAAACAATTTAATAGATTTCTCTAGTAACAGAGAAAAACAGAGCACAAGCACCCTGTCAGAAGGACTGATAGCGTATTTTGGTAGTAAAACCTAATCACAATATTTTCTACGGGTCTCTCTCGTGAGGTATTTTAATAACCCTTAAATCAGATCAATCAATTTGTTGTCTTAAGGAAATCACCACACTCGAGTTTATATAAAGATCATATGCAATCCGATTCCCTTAAAATAATGCATATGATATGAAGGTTAAAATAACGTCATTAAATATGGTAACTAGTCCCCTTTCTCCTGTATCAGAAATATAAACAATTAACGCTCTGATATTGCAGTAAAATCACTAAGAGGATTTTGTCTTCAGAAAAGAACAGAACCAAGAATATTTAGGTGTAAAATTGCATGTCACAAAAGAGTTTTACCATTGATATGATCTGTTTTATATAGTTGTTAGCACTTGGAAGATTTGATTTACTTGTGTTTTAATATCAATATAATTGACTTCTGCCTGGTAATCATGGCTTACATAGCATTACTTTTTATCTTGGTTTTGTATGTGTTTAGATTTTAAAAACAAATTTCAACCTCATGCTATGTTCTTTACCTTCTGCTTAGTAAATCCTAAAATATGAAAAGTTGTCTTTTTCGAAAAGGCTCCCTATTTTTTTTTTTTTTTATCTAATGATATGTATTTTTTGAATGAACAGGTGAGCAAGGAATGGTTGATGAGGCTCAAAAAGCATTGGAAGAGGCTGAAGCACTTAAGAAGGTTTTTCATGTTTTATTTTATTATTGATTTCTATGCAAAGTTACAGAAATATTTGTACTGATTGTCTGCATACTATTTCAAAATTTGGAACCAGTGTGTAACTGGTCTGTTTGTATTTTTTCGTCATTAATTTCAGCTTTTATTCATGTAGTGGCTCTAATGATCTTATTTTTTCTATCTCAGCTTCCTGCCAGGCAGGAGCCAGTGTTGGATTCATCAAAGTATACTGCAGCAGATGTGCGGATTGTGAGTAAATTTTCCATGATCTGTAAAAAATTTTATATGATTAAATAATTACATCTACAATTTGGCAGGCCTAGTTATTTTTTATTAACTTTTTGCCTGAGAATTTATGGCTTATTTTTTATATTACATTATATTGTAATATATGTTTGTGTGTGTAAACATAACTGTTATGAGTCTTACGCCTCTTTTACTCGTACATAACAATTCAGACTGATCAGAAGCTACGAGTGTGCGACATTTGTGGAGCATTTTTGAGTGTTTATGACAGGTAACAACTGATTTTATTCCTCCCTTCATCTTTTCCCTTTTTCCTTAATTTTTGCAAGGGATTTATGGTGTTAGAATTTGGGGTTTCAAGTGCTTCAGCTTTTGACCCGTTAGTAATACCTCCTTGTCACCAGCAGGCTCTTGTGCCAGTTTTACGAGGATAACTTTTGCAGCTAAAGAATGTGCGTCTTTTCTGTTTTTTGCTTGTAGATCATGATATTCTTACCTAGAAGTTTTTGGGGAAATAATGCCATACATCAATATATTATTCTCTTGATCCTTTTGTATATTTTGCTTGAACAGTTTGATTTGTATTATTATTTACAGTGATCGCCGATTAGCTGATCATTTTGGAGGGAAACTTCATTTAGGGTATATGCAGATTCGTGAGAAGTTAGCAGAACTTCAAGTAAGACAGACATCTTTAATGCATTTCTGATATTGTGTTTTATTCTATTCTAAAGCAGGTTCTTGAATATGTATTATTTTTTTGTATGGAGAGAAATATTAGGATTTTCCAGTTTGGTTGCAAGTTGCAACATGACTCCTAAAGCCGTAGTGTTTCGTCTCTTTTTGGAGTTGTATGAAGAAAAAGAGTTTGTTAATAATGTGGTAACTGCTAAATGTATTTAATTAAGTCCATGATCTAAATCCATCATGTCTGTTTGGTTGGCCGTCTACAGAGATTCCCATATAGTGTATGATGCGAGTTCTCTAACCTGAGTATTTCTTTTTCCTTTCTACATCTTGTTGGTCTTCAATCATCATTGATAAAGTCTCTATTTGGTCTGGAAGCGTGCAAACTTGTGAATTGATATGGGATTTGTATATTTATATTTTTTATGTTTGCTCTATCATTGTACATAACCTGTTGTCTTTCTTAAAAGAGATATTTACATATGTACACGGCATCTCTCATCAATTGGCTATCATGTACATTTAACATCTAGAAATTTAATTTTAATATATTTTTTATTTGCTGATATCGTTATAGATTTGTAACTTGTGCTCCCAGTTTTGGTCACCCACACTATCTAATGTCAAAAGTTTGTCGACTTGTCAATGTTGTTCAATACTAAAGAGACTCTTCTTTTTTGCAATTGTTATGTCGAAATGTTACTTGTGATTATTTCAAAATGTTACTTGTGATTATTTCAAATTGACCATTCCTAAGAAAAAGGAAGAATCAAAAGGGTGATGATGACTTTGTTCGGTCAGGGGTTTGTGTTCTGGGGAAGTCTAGTATATTTGTCGATTGAATGTTCAATAATAGATGGACTGTTATTTTAATTGGATAGAGGATAGTCTCAGACTTTGCTATTTTCTGGCGCAGGAAGAAAGGAACAAAAGCCGAAAGACTGATCGGCATGAGGACAGGAGGTAAATTTCATGGCTTAATTATGGGCAGTTAAATAATTTTATGTTTAGTTAAAAATCCTATGTATTTATTTGGTATAGATCAAAAGAACGAAGCAGGGATCGAGACAGGGAGTCAAGTAGGGACCGTGAACGTGGTGATAGTCGTGAACGAGGGCGAGACTATGATCGTAGGAGTAGAGACCGTGACAGGCATTATGATAGAGATCGTGGGTATGAGCGAGACCGTGACAGAGACTCTGACCGCACCCGCTCCTATGAATCAAGAAGTCGTAGGAGGTCACGCTCTAGATCCCGAGAGCGATCTAGAGATTATGATCGACATAGGTACAGGCTTCCTTTACTATAATTGGATATTTTTCCCACAACATGCTGTCTGTTTAACAATACGAAACTGCAGGGGATCAATATGAATGACACAAGTGGGCCCTTGATCTAAGGGTCAAGTAGGCTTAGTAGATGTCCTCTTAAAGCATACCTCGTAGTGTATAACCATAGTAGGAGAATAGTAAATTTCTTTATCTTTCTCTGCTTGTTTATTTTTCTTTTCTTCCATTACTTTATGAGCTTGGTTCCTGGTTATACTTAGAGACAGAAGTGGGGATTTCAAGTATCAAAGGAAGAAAAATCAGGAGTTGAATTTTGAACACATCCATGGGTTGTGCATGTACATATGACTGATGAATTTAAAAAGAAAAATTTACTTTAATTGGTGTCTGTACCTAACCCGTGTTGTATTTTTTTTCAGGCGTCATGATCGATATTAGCAATTGCTATGAATCTTATGGATATGACAATCTCTAGTTTAGGTGGGTGTTGAACCTCATGTTGGACAAATAATTTTGAGATTTCTTGTGTTGAACTGTTTTCCTGATGATGGATGTAGCTTGAGCTTAGGTGTAGCTAAATTATGGTCTTGCGTTGCTTTGCAGATATTAATCCAATTTGTAATCTGCCTTACTTTGGAGCAGTTCTTGCTATTGTGCTTAAAAATAGTAGTTTGATTCGAATTGCTATTTACAGTTCTCGTGCTACAGAAAAACTCATGCACTAGTGTTTTAAGTAGTTTGATTCGAATTTGATTTAACCAAACAATTCTGGTTATCTTTTTACTGAGGCGGTAAGGAGTTAATTTATTCTAGGGATTTGTTTTATTCTCACATTTTTTTCAACCCTTCTTTTTTGTACTAATTCAATTTTTAATACTTTATCTCCCATATTTTTCGGTTTAATTCTCTTTAGAAATTGTCACAGTAGCATTAAATAACGGTTAAAATTGTCTATTTTTTTACTGTTTAACACCATCAGAAATTACTTTTTCTCTTTTAATTTTCATTAAGATGTGATCATAGCCATCCATAAACGTTTCTTCTCATGATTCGTTCAGCATGCCTTAGCATATAGAGAAGGCTAGCCCTGTGTCATAACCATAGCTTTCTAAACATATGGAGCTAGTGCGAGAACGCCCTAGCGTTCACTTGTGTGTTCAAGAATTGAACCCAAAGACTTTCCCTATGTGCAAATCTCCCTCGTCTTGCACGCTCTCCACTCTATATCAACTGTCCAATTGGCTAGTTGTTTCGTTCTTTCGCGCAATGATTTCAAATTGACAACAAAAGTTTGTGGAATTTCGATGGGGAGTGTGGTTTCCTAAGGGTTCATCGTGAGTTAACAATGAGAAAAGAAAGAAAAGAGGTAATGTATGACGGTTTAAAACTGTAAAAAATGTTTTTTACTTACAAGTTAAAATATTATTGACGAGTTTTAAATGTAAAAAAATGACAAATTGAACTTCTAATGCTGATGTGATGGAGATAAAGCACACTGAATTACGTTAAAAATATAAAAGACTAAACTAATTTAAAAAGATAAGAACACAATAAATATAAACAAATATGATAACAAATCTAAGATTGAAACTTGTGCAAATTTTATTGACTAAACATTACATTCACTATTATATATTTTTTATCTTTCAATTTATTAAAAAAGAGTGTAACTAGTATTCTTCCATGAATTTTGTATTTTCTTATACGGAGGATAGAAGTTGGAACCTTGAAAATCTCGAGAAGGTCTTCATGGTATGAAGTGTTCCATCAGAGATTACGTAAAGTCAAAACTTTTTAACAAATGAAATGGTTAGATTCACTGTGATTGATTGTGGTCGAACATAAACGAGCTTTTGGAAAACGAAGGTACATAATTTCGATTTCAAATATATCGGATTAAGTTCGTCTCAGCAGAAAGAAACTGATTTTCAGCTTCATAAGGAACACGTATCGAAAAATTTAGTTGCTCAATTTTTAAAATTGATTTACACAAATTAGAAAAAAAATATTTTATTTTTCTTCTTCTGTTAGAAAGATATCATGATTAAGTCGACTGAGTTTGATAAGTATTTTGAATTAAGTCATTAATGAATGACTTCTTTATAAATTAAACACAATTTATTGGTTAATTTTGGTAATCAAAATTGAAGAGTTTTCCATAGTTAATTCCATCTCGCGAATCAGAAAAAAGGATTCACCAAAATCAAAACCCAAACAGACCAAGATTCAGCTCAAAACTACTATCAAAACTAAACTCAACTGAACTGAACCGCTTACGAACCAAACTGCTTTTGAACATTGGATGACGGATAAACAATGAATAATCAGTAGTAGCATTTGCATTTAGAGCAATCTATAAGCGAAAACAACGGTTAACTAAATTGTGGGTGGATTGAATCAATGGTTTGCAAAAGTATGATACAAAAATGCAGAAAGATTGAATTGGGGAATAAATACAAGGAAGAAAGCAGAAAGAAAAGCCCTAATAAAATCAGATTTGCCTGGAAGCAGCGTCGGCGACAAAGGGCAGATACGGCGTGCGTCCCAAGACACACGAAGCGACGCCGTAGAGGAAGCATAGCATGCTAAAGACGAAAATGGCGTTGCTGGACCAAACCATGAGGGGGCCGCGACCAGGGGAGAAGATGCGCGTGATGAGGTGAGGGATAACGAGGAGAACGTCGAGGGTGACGGCTTGCATGGCGTTGAACCTCACGTAGCGGGGAAAGCTAGGGTTTCGCACGATGCCGAGGTAGAGGGCGAAGAAGGCAACGAAGGAGGCGTAGGGGACGGATCTATAGAAGGCGAGGAAGGGGACGACGGGATCGAAGAGGACGGCGAGCTTAGGGTACTGCGCCAGGAGGTAGCGGCCGTACTGGAGGGAGTTGAAGAAGGGGAGGGTGTAGGCGGCGATGGAGATGAGGCGCTCCGTCGGCGGAGGAGAGGTGTTGGACATGCGCGCCCCGACGGCGCCGTTTTTGGGTTTGAGAGGGAGAAAGGGTGTGTGTCTGGGGAGTGAGGGTTTGAGGGTGGGAGTAGGAAGGAAGCAGCATGGGCGGAGGAGGGGAAGAGTGGCCATTGTTCAGACAGAATCGCCGCCACCACTCTCTCTCTCTTCTACTCTCCCCTTTTCTGTTTTTTTTTTTTTTTTTCTCTAGGG
>Ga0209489_101721_pt1 | contig 45013 bp, 33 predicted proteins | sample SiratrowhiteBW_FD_187527 | JGI IMG/M metagenome (GOLD analysis project Ga0209489, IMG submission 187527) | Root nodule microbial communities of legume samples collected from California, USA - Siratro white BW (SPAdes) (version 2) | ecosystem: Host-associated > Plants > Roots > Nodule | place... | reverse complement strand
ATATATATATGATGAAATTGAGGGGAGAAGATGTTATTTAAAGTATTTTTTATTTATTTTAAAAACAGTTTTTATTTTCTTTTAAATATAAAATTATTAACACACAAAAATAAGGGGTTCACATGTTGGATTAATTAAAATCATTATCAACCTACTAAAAAAATACCTAGTTAGTTAATTCAGTTTCTATATTTTTTATATTAAAATCAGTTTAATCTAATTTATTTTAATTTTTTACCATTTTATGTCACAAGGATTAATTAGTAATTTTAGAAATATATCAATTAAAAAATAAAAACAAATCTATAACATCTATTAAATCAATCCCAAACTTTCATAATCAATCCCCTCAAATCCCTTCAAATCTTAAAAGAATAAGGGATAGAATGAAGAGAGGAGAAAATTCCAAGATTAACAAAGATCATCAAAGAACATTTGAAGATTAACAGAAATCATTAAAGAATATGGATCCGCGGATACGTTTCTTTTCTATATTTATGTGAGATTCATAAAATTCTAAGATCCTGTATAATTAAGATTAATGAAAAATAGAATTACACTCTCAAAGTGATCCATAAACAAATAAAAACTTCTAATTAGAATAAGTAAATATTTATTCTAGATTTATAAATTTTTAATCTTTAAAGTTTTGGAAGTTTTTATTATTTTTTGAAATTTGAGATCATGAACCAATTTTCCTTATAAATAAGTTATTTTTAAATAAGGAGAGTTAATTATCACATCTATTGAATTATGTCAATTTAAATGCATTGGAATGATATTAAGTATTATGAATGTGAATTTATATAAGGTTTAGGATATTGAATTTGTATATATAGAATATTGAAGTGCTTGATTTGTTTTAAACATCATGTAGTTAAAATTAGTGTTTTTTTAAACTTGAATTTTTAGTTGTATTTGATATTATGAGCTACTCCATTCATATTAAAATGACAATTTATTTAAAATATTGAGTAGTTTTAATCATATTAAATTAATATATTTTTGAGTTTGAAAGGTAAATATGTTTATTTTAATATTTAAAATCTGTCAAAAACATATTAGAGTACCTCAATTTGTACAATTAGTTATAGTCACAATTTTCTAGTTTGTTTTTATATTTATTTTTTGAGTGTTAAATTGATCACCAAGCAACAACAATCATTGTTGCGATAAGTACTATCATTAAAGAGTTATATATTGGTCACTTATTCACTCAATTCATAACTTGAAATTTGAGCGAGAGAACTATTCAAACAATTCTATTTCTTTTAAAACACTTAGTCACTTAAGTAATGGAGAGTTAAAACCTTGAGGTGATTTCTAAAATATTGTAATTTAATGTAAAAAGTTACATTGTTCATAAAGTGATGATCTAATGCTTGAATGATAATACTTAATGTTGATTCAAATGTTGAAGTGATGATCTAATGCTTGAATGATGATACTTAATGTTGACTCAAATGTTAACGAACACATAACAAACAATAAAAAGATCCAATAATTTTATTTACTAAAACTGTCCGCAGTTTCAATCAAGAGTCTTCCTTTATTTTTATTTTCAAATTAATTTTTTTATTTGTATTGATAAGTATGAATGAATCTATATGATAAGTAATGGTGAATTAATTTAAATAAATATGAGGTATAATAAATTGAGTTGTTTATGAATTAATTTGATTGGTTTATTTGTTTGGTAAATTACTTAGATGACTTATTTTAATGAGAAAATGAAATAATTTAAGGACCAAAATATGTGATGTTCTTAATACCGTAAAAATAAAGTTTATCAATAAAAAAAATAGAATAAGTCATATTATTCTTCATTAAAACATTTTGAATACAAATCTTTTTACAAGATGTCAAGTAATAATTAATTACCTTAAATCATAAAGTTGAGACTTCTATAAAAAAAAATGCTTAAAATAGTTTAGATATAATTTGTTGAATAATATGTATTACTTAAAAAGTTCAGGATGCGTGATACTGTAAATTCAATGAATTAAGAATATTTAGTGAAGAATATATATGTATTTCGAATATTAACTTATCCTTATTTTTTAGTTTTTATTTTAACTACAATCGATATCACACTATATAGTTTTACCTGTGATATATATATATATATATATATGAATTTAGAATATTACTATATTTATATAATATATGTTATATATCTATTATTAAATAAAAAGTAATTATTATAGTTAATATGTATTCAAACTAAGCATATAAATTAATGGATATATTAATATATATTTATATGTTTCAGTTTTAGAGAATATATGTGTATATTAACAAACACATTAAATTTAATAAATTTAAGATATATATATTTTTAAATACAATTAATTTTGTTATTTTAATTATCATTTAAAATAATTAATTTACAAGACTTATTTCCAAATATAAAAATTAAAACATTTTTTTGTTTTAATTATCATTTAAATAATTAGCTTACAATACTTATTTCTAAATAGAAACATTAAATATATGTGCGTGTGAGTAAAATATAAATAATTACAATTTTTTTATTATTTTTGCAAAGGTGTGATAGTTTATAAATGATGTTTTAAAATAACGCAGCAAAAAATATATTTTAAAATAAAAAAAAAAAATATATATTTTTATAATATATAAAAAAATATATATATATATATATATATATATATATATATATTATTTTATATCTTAATTTTCATACTAATAAGTTACTATTTTTCAAATGTTTCATACGTTATTTTGAATTTAAACTCGAGACAAATTAATTGAATATTTAATTATCTACACCATTATGGTTTGTATGATTCTATATATTTTCTGTAGCATCTTTATCCATCATATAATAACCACACCACTTTTGTTTCTTTTTTCCCACTTGGTAGTATTTTAATTTCAATGGAACAAGCAATTTGCAATTCTCTGCAACACTAAATGAAAAGTAACTTCACACATTTAAGAGCAACGTAACTACCAACTTCCAAATTCCAATCCGTATTCTGAACCGTACGATGAAATCTCATAAATCATTAAAAAAAAAAAAACTAACTTATGTTTTCACTCTTTAATAAAATATCATTTTTTTAATTTATCTTCAAATTAATTATTTAGTGAATTTACTGAAAAATTAATTCTATTATTTGTTTCTAAGCTACTATATCAGAGTAATACTTATAAGAAAACCCTAAATTTATGAAACTATGAAATAGAAGTAAAACTCTCTGGTACTGTTCACACTGAACAATAAATTTTGGTGCTATTAAGGTATCCTTGCAACCTCTTCAACCTTCTTCTATAAATGCTCTTTCTGTCACCACCCTCTTCTCATTCATACCTTCTTCTTTCTTCTGCTTCACCTTGCACAATAGTTAAAGGCCTTTCTCATTTATCTTTGCTTCCAACAATGGCTGTGATGACTGCTAAGTTACTTTCTGCTTTCTTCATTGCCCTCATTGCCATTTCCATGCTTCAAACACTGGTTGGTCTTTTACCTACATATATATTGTTTAGGGTATCATGTCTCTAATTAATACTCTATATTCTACGTTCTGTTAATATAGTTTAATTTGTTATTTTAATCTTGAACTTTTATATAATATTGATTCAGTTACTGTATTATTGTTGTTATCCATTTTGTAATTATAGCTTATTTAATTGTATAAGTATGTTTTATAATAAGATTGGAATATTTCTAAAATATTCTCATTAATTTCATTTTTCACCAATATAATATTTAGGTTTGAAAGATTATATATTTCTCATATTTTTCTTGGTTTGGTTTTGAAGGTTGTTGCATCTCAAGGACATGGAGGCCACCACTACAATGACAAGGTATGTACTATATATATGTATATATATCATGTTTTCTAGTTTGTGTCTTTCTATTTTTATGTGAGTTTTGATTTGGATCAAAGGGTGAAGAATAATGATAATAACTGTGCATAATTATTGTGTGTTTATCAGAAAAAATATGGACCTGGAAGTCTCAAGAGCTACCGTAAGTCAAGTTCTTTCTGCTATTCATTCTTTTGATTCTTCTCTTTGTGATTTACTTGGATTCAACTTTGAACAGAAAAAATGCATTACCAATATAGAAGTTATTTTTACGTCATCAACTAGTATAAATTATTTTTATATAATTATTGCAAATTTTTTATCATGTATAACAGTTTGTGGACAGGTAATCTATGCTGAAAAAAATCACTTTCAGATGCTAAAATTCATTGAAGTTTAATAACCTATGAATGGATTTTTTTAAACGAAAAGTGAGATATACATGATTTCTTGACTTAGATCTCCATATATTGGTATTTGACAAAAAATGTTTTACCCTGAGTGTTCTTATTCCATTGAATTTAGAATTTCAATTCAGAAATCTATATTCTATTAAATATATATCATATTCACTTTTGGAAGCAAATTTCTTTTTTCTTATTTGTCATTTTAAAAACTTTAGGGTAGATAACTTTTCTATTATATTATTATTTCCATTTTTATTGAGCATTAAAATTAGTAACTACTTGAAAACCAACCTTATCTAACTTTCAAAGGGCAATGAGTGTGTTTGCTTTGTTCTTAGTTCCTAACACTAATTGGTAAGTGCGTAAATGATAAAAACAAAGAGTATTAAACACTTTGTGGCCTCACTTATTTTTCTATATACACTGTTTCCAAACATGGTCTTCTCACTTGACTATTATATTTTGCCGTGAAAAGCGCATCTTGCCCATCTTTTCATCTGAGCCTTTGACTTTAACTTTGTTGATAATTAATTTTCTCATTTACCAATGACTCTTGATCCAATCACTAAGCATTGAATTCATATTTCACAAAATAAGAACTTCTCATATGGACAAAACCTATATATAGTTGATATTATTCTAAAATTTGAATTAGAATTTTGTATTGATGTGTAACAAAAAAATTAATAATTTTTATCACATAATAGCAAATGAAATTTTAGTTTCAATTAAAGAATAGTCTTGATAACACTGTATAAAAAGAACCATCAATGAAATGCCTTTATGTTGATAATTTTTTTTTTCTTTTTGGGATGTGTGATATGACCAGAATGCCCTTCACAATGCACAAGGAGGTGTAGCAGGACCCAGTACCACAAGCCCTGCATGTTTTTCTGTCAGAAGTGTTGTAGGAAGTGCCTGTGTGTGCCCCCAGGGTATTATGGGAACAAAGCAGTGTGCCCTTGCTACAACAACTGGAAGACCAAGAGAGGAGGCCCCAAGTGCCCTTAACCTCTTCATCTTCCATCAAATTAACAAACTTATATACCCTTAATCTCCATAAAACATAATCTCACCTATTCAAAGGATACAATTTTATATGTAATTCTATAGGTGTTATTTACTTCAATAATCTATATCAACTTTCATGGTTAATCTTTGTCATGGATCTTTGATTGTACTTGAAAAATAATACCAAAAAAATATGTATTAAACAACATATGAGATTTGTCCTTAACCAACTTCATTTTGGTCTCAAAAATACTTTGTTGAATTGAAGATGTTTTTTTTTTTTTTTCCTTCTTTTGGTTTCAGTAATGTGTGGGGCTCCTCCAAGTACAACTTGTTATGTCAATTTCGCTTTCAAATGAAGTGTGCCTCATACTTTTGATGTCATGCTTGGAACTTCTCATGCTTTTCTATCATTTTTTTTTTGCTTTATTGAATGAACAATAAAAACAACTGTGAGCCAAGGATGTTCTAAAGGCAACAGGTTTTTCTGTCTAACTTAGTATTCTGCCTTTGACTATACGATCTTTATAATCTTACCTTGAGGGAAAGAAAATTACACAAGAAGAAAAGGTGCAAAAGCATGAACAACAACACTACTTTAATAATTTTGCATCAATGCTTATGGTCATCATTGAGATCATGTTGTCACAGAATTTGGAAACACAGATCATGACATCCTAGGACAATTCTCATCTTGAAAATTATTTAGTGTCGATTGAAGCACATTATTTAGTGTGGAATCATTATGAGATCAATGCAAATTATTTGCTTAAAGCATATGATTTAGTGTTAAATCACAAAAGGTTGATGCAAAACTGTTTATTGCGAATTAATTAGAGTTCCAACTCTCAGTTAAGCTACAAATACTCAAGAAGTGGAGTCAAATTAAATAATTTTGATATGCCATTTAAAAAGGGACAAAAACAATAAGTAATTAAAATAATTACATGCCTAACTCAAATCATGAGACCATAAAACTATACATTGTTATTATAACATATATTATGTCTCCAAAGCTTCCATATCCACAAACCTATGCTTTTTTAGCAATTGTTGGTTTTTTGATTCCAATTCTTCTAATTTTCTCTTGCCATAAGGATCAGAAAACCAAATATCCTCCATGTCACTTTCTTGCTTGAAAACATAAATTCCACTTTCTTTAAGGATTGATGTCTCTTCCAAACCTACATATTTAACTTCTGCATGGTTCCATTCATTTTCCAAAGGAACTCCATATAAATTATCTTCAAACTCTATCGTTTCAAGATCAAAAATATATGTATGATCCCTTCCCATCATGAAATAACCACTACCAAGGAAACATTTGTTGTCATTGATGAGTACCATAGGCCTAAACATTCCAGACTCATTATCCATAGGTCCAACTACAAGACAAAGAACCTTGTTTGGGAACCTATTACGAAACCAAAAAGAAATTGAAGGTCCATTGTTTTGGTGACAAAACCATTCTGGAATCCTTTCTCCTGGTAAATAAAATTGAGTTTTTCCAGTCTCATGTAGTTCCTGTCAGTGACAAAGAACTCATAAGTTTTCCAACATTAAATGTACTATACATTATTAAATCAAGTACATTAAGAGCAAGCAAAACCAAACCTGATTTAAGAACATGTTTGTACTTAAGGAAGTCAAGGATTTACAATTTGTTGCTAAGAAATGTTTCAAGCTTGGAGGAATCCCTCTAATTTCCTGAAGAAGCTTGCAATCATTCACATTAAGCTTCCTTAAAAACTGAAACTCTCTGATGCATTCAGGTAGGATTCTGAAATTATTCTTTGATAGGTCCAAGTCTTTCACATGAGCAAATCTCATGAAACCAATAGAAAAGAAATCATCACAAAGGTTGCATTCTGAGGCCCAAAGACATTCTACATTTGAAGATATTACAGATGATGCCTCTTTTTCTTCATCCTTTTCTTGGTTTAGCCATTGCCACCCTTTCCATTTCCAACCAATAAGATCAGTTAATTCTGACATCATAACAATGTTACTTGGTAGCTGAACAACTCCACAATTAGACAATTGTAACTCTTGAAGCTGTGTAAGATTTTGAAAAGAAGATGGCAATTCTTTTATGGCAGTGTACTCTAATTGAATTGCCCTAATGTTTTCCATCTTTCCTAATATTTCTGGAAAACTTTCAAGACTATAACAACGAGAGAGATTGAGCTTTTCAAGGGCAGTCAACTTGATAGGTGGAAAACTCACAAGTTTGGTGCAACCAAAAGCACTCAATATTTTCAGTTTATGCAAAAATCCAATGGAATTGTGAATTGTAGTTAAATTCTTACAATGTTGAAATGAAAGTTTCTCTAGATTTGGGAGACCAGATACATCAGGTATATGTCTTAAACATTTGCTTTTGTCCAAATTTAAAAATCTCATACTCATGAACTTCTGCAAAATAAGAAAGGAGAATTAGATTTACAATCCTAATGTAAATTCATTAATTCACATGACAAAAATGAACTAGTTAAACTTGCCTTCAATAAGCCAACCAACTCTGGTGATGTAAAGCAACTTTGAGGTAACTTGCACATGGCTAGTTTCTTTGAAAGAAAATCGGATGGTAAATCATGTGAAGGATACCTCCACCATTCTAATACTCTGAGACTATTTGGAAGATATTTGGGACCTTTGGAAAAATTACCACTTTTAATAATTAGGATTTTGAGGTTTCTCATCTTCTTGAAGGCTTTTCTGTTCCATTGTACCATTTCTTCTTTGTCAAGTAAGGGAAAATCGAGACGTATGATTTCAATTTCGCTAGTTCCCTAAAACAAGCAAATGTGACATGAGTATAAAATTGTATGAATAAACAAACAAAAATTAGAATCACGAGTTCACTCACAGTGTTGTCTTCTAAAACTTGAATTATATCTTCATGCAACCATAATCTACTACGTTTCCCTGGATCTTTTGGTGACTCCTTTCGTACAATTTCCTTACCCATGTCCTCAACCAAGTTATGCATTGTCACCATCATACCACTAATCTTTAAGAGAGATTTAGCAACCAACACCCCAATGTGATATTTCATGCAATCACCATAATGAGCATGAAGTATATCTTGGACCTCTTCCAATTCATATCCTTTGAAGCAACAAGAAATGTCAAGAAAAACACTCTTCTCTTCTTCCTCCAAAGCATCAAAGCTTACTTTAAGTATTTTTAGAATTTGGTCACTAGGAATTCTTTCATATTGTTTGATAGCAGACTTCCATTCTTCTATACTTTTTCCAAACAAGTTGGAGCCTATGACTTCCAAAGCCAATGGAAGGCCAGAAGCATAAGCCACCACACGATTCAAGACCTCCTCGTAACTTGGATCAACTTCATGATTTCTAAAAGCTTTCCATGTAAGCAATTGAAGGGCATCCTTCTTGTTCAATTCCTTCACCTCATATGTTGTTTTAACCTCATGAGATGCTAGCAATTGCTCATCTCGAGTCGTTATGATGATTCTACTACCAGAACCAAACCAGTCACATCTTCCAACAATAGCTTGCAATTGTTCATGTTTGTCAACATCATCTACTATCAAGAGAACCTTCTTTTGTTGGAGCCTATGTTGTATTATTGAAATTCCTTGTTGCACACTTGTTATGTTTAATCTCTTTTCTTTGACCAACTCAGAAAGAAGGATGCTTTGGATATGTGGTAATCCATGTTTGTTTGAGTTTTCTCTCACATTTTCAAGAAAACACAAACCATCAAAATGGTCAAAGACTAAATTATAAATTGCTAGAGCAAGTGTTGTTTTCCCTATCCCACCAATTCCATAGATCCCGATCATGTGCACACCATTATCATTTCCAACATCCAAAAGTTTCATTACTTCTAACATTTGTGACTCTAGTCCAATTGGATTATCCGCAACATGTAAAGGTGTTCGATTAATATTGCTAGAGACCAACTCAACAATCTTTCCAATAAACTCATATTCATATTCATATCTGTTTGACACAAATGTTCCAAAGAAATTAGATTAAAAATGAGATAGTTTATACACTAATAAGGTAAATAGTTTTTCACTATCATTAACTATTTATTACATTTAGTGAGTTTGTTGATTTCTATAATAACTCTTGTATAAATCATACTAAGATGATTTCTTGCAGGTTGATGTTGTCAATTCCTTTTACACTGACCATACATATATATAAATTAGCCTCAAACTAAAAATCTACATCCATATGATCAAGGATAACAAACATTCATTTTCTCTTAAAATTTTAGGCTAAATCATTAAACAACTGAAACTAAATCAAACAAAAATTATGAGTAAAAAGTTTGGTAAGAGGGGTACCCTTGCTTGAAATGATAGCCAGACAAGTTAGCCACATGATGCAAAGCGATCTTCCATTTCTCCAACCTCTCCATGTTATGGTTGAAACTTTCCTTCTTATCTCTGAACCTTTCCTCATGCCTTGTCAATGCTTCTCCATAACTACCTTTCTGGTGTCTCACATCAGAAGGATCCAAGTTATAAAAAACAGGCAAAACTAACAACCCTTTCTTCTTAGCACAACCAATGATATGAACAAGTTCATCTAAGCAAAATGATGAAGAAGCATAGTTGTGAGAGAGCACAGTGACTGCAATTCTAGACTCTTGAATTGCCTTCATAAGGGTAGGTGTTATTTCCTCTCCTCTCTCAAGCTTCTCATCATCAATGAAAGTGTGGATTCCCTTCTCCTGAAGAGCTTTGTAAAGGTTGCCAACAAAACCATGGCGCGTGTCTGAGCCTCTAAAGCTGAGGAAAACATCATAGGAGAATGCATTGGAACATGATGTTGCAGCCATGACAAGAAAAGTGGTAGGATTAAGATGGTGTTTTGTATCTCTGGAATCAAACTATGAAGTGAATAAATGTGAAACTATAGATTAAAAAGTGAGAGACTTGTGGTACCAAACAAGAATTGCAGATGAACTTTGTGGAAAAATATCCTCTTTTTTCTCTTTCTACTGTTCTTCACTTGTGGTCTAGAAGCAATGATATAGACAGCTTCACATTGGATGAGCATTTTTTTTTTTTTTTGGTTTTCTTTCAATTTCAATTCTTATAATACTTAAAAAAATAATAATTTCATTTTATAAAATAATATCTGAGACTTTTTAGCAGAACAACTTTTTCAATATCAGCATATAGAATAAAACATATTGGAAAATAATTATCTAATGCACTTAGCATTCTTTCAAGTTCAATTCTTACAAAAAGTAAATAATTGATATTTTATCTTTTTTTCCTTGTTATTACATATTAATTTATAACTTTAAGAATTGCATTGAATTTATATTCTTTCCAGTGAAACAGTTTAAAGAGGGTCATAGTAATTAATTAAGAACAATATTAGGAAACTAAATAATTAAGAATTTGTGAGTAAGTTACAATATTTCGAAAATATTAAGAATTAAAAGCTTACTTGATAAAAAGTTTAGGGATACGATGGTATATGTGAGACAGTTAATTAAAGCTATATTAAAATATAAGACAGACTTAAAATTAATTAATTGGATGAGAATTATACTAATTATTTAAGTGGATAAATTAATGGATAATTAGTTGGGGTTTTTTCTTCCTGCAACCCAATAATTTCTAACAGCACCCTCATAATTTTCAGAAGATGATTTCTAAAATAGAATTTCTGGAACAAATTTTTTACAATACATTTTGTGAAACATATTAAATATATTTTGGAACGAACTCTTTAGAATAGAATTTTTAGAACAAGTTTTTTGAAATATACATGATTCATTCTGAAAAGAGTTTTACAGAACAAAATTTCTAAAACAAATACAATGTATTATATAACAAGTTTTTGAAAATAAAATTTCAACAAGAAGTTTTCCGAAGTATATATGATAACTTATAGAACAAGGTTTCTAGAATGAACTATTTTCCAAAACAAGTCCTTTCTCTTCTTCCTCTCAAATAGTACAGTGGAGAAGAAAAGTACAGTGATAATGGTGCAGCAGCGGCGATAATGGCACCGGCGGTGGCGATGGTCGTAGCCTGAGAGAGTACTTTTGTCTTTTTCTGTTAATAAGGGGATGCATTTAGTAATAATGGAGATGAAGGAAGAAAAAGTCTTAGTCGGGTTCATTTTTCTTTCTCTTGGGCTTTCAACACCCTAGATCCATTTACTTTTTTAATGTGTTAGTATTTAATGCTTGCTGTTTGCACACTCATTCTTTCCTATATACACTACTCTTTTGTTTCTTTTAGCTAAAATAACATTTTTACTTTTATTGACCCGTTTCTATTCAAAATATTTCCATCTCCTTTTCACTCTTTTACATACTACACATGCCCCTTATTGCTTTCACTCACCAAACCCTACGAAAAAAATTTCTACTATCATAAAGATTCAATTGAAATCAAAATTGTTATGGTCGTTTAAATTAAAAACTTTAATTGAAAATATTTTTTCAAAAAACTGCATAAAATACATTTTTTTTGTTTTCATGACATTCCATAGACTACTTTACAAAATATTATTACAGTTTTTATGTTTCAAAATGTATTTTCTAAAGCATTAAAAAATAAAAGTACTTACTAAAATAACTTTTGTGTTCTAGCATTTTAGAAAGTGCTTCAAAATACTTTCCTGATAATTACTCTTAAATTTATGTTATTGACGTGCTTAAAAGTTTTATATAATATACCCACAAGTATTTTCCTAAATTTATACATATTACCAAATCAATATATTTATTATATGGTCATATAAAAACGTCAAAAATTTGCAAAAGGTTTAATACAAATAAATTTAAGAGAGAGAAAAAGTTATTTAACTCAATATTTAATATCTATCCCAATTTTTTTTTAAGTCTAAAATGAACTCCTAATTCTCCTTAAAAAAATAAAGTCATACTTTATTTTTTTAAATAAAACATTGATGCTGAAAATGGAAATTTTAAGTTTTTTTTAGCATTTATAATACTCAACATTTAATAAATATGCTAATTTAGTTTAATAATTTGAGTATAAAAGTAATATATTTAAATCAACACTAACACAATAATTATCAAAATTAAATTAATATAATTACCAACTAGTGAATATATAAGAAAGTAAATGCCAGAACTAATTAGCATATTTTCTAAATATTGAGGCTATAAAATATTATTTTTTTATAGGCAGGAGATTAATTTCATAAAGTAAAAAATATTTTTTTTTGTGAAATACCAAAAGCTAATTTAACTCTCTATTTTGGTGAGTGGCAATTGCGAATTTGAATTCCCGCCAAAGCCCCTTTTCTCTTTTCTTCAATTTTCAAAATCCCAATCTTCGCTCTTTCCCTTCTCCAACTTCCAAACCTTTCACCTCCGAGTCAACTCGCCCGCGCCGATGGACCCGCCCGCCGAGTCCGCGCCCGACTCATCCACTCGCCACCGCTCCCAGCGCCCCAGGCTATTTATAAAGGAGATGATCATGCGCAACTTCAAGTCCTACGCCGGCGAACAGCGCGTCGGTCCTTTTCACAAGGTTAGGGTTTGTCGTTCACTTTCAAATTTCGATTTGCTTCAATCTCAATTGCGAACTTTTGAATGGCGCGTTTACATAATATTTCTAGAAGCTCACAAGTTTTGGAATTGGAATGTTCTTTCTTTCTTTCTTCCGCTAACTTGTTTAGTGTTTTTGTGCTTATTTTGATTTGCTCCGGTTTCGCTTGCCAAAGTTTTGAATTGCTTCAATTTCACTTACAAACTTCAAATCTCTTCGGTTTCAGCTCCAAACTTTGGTTTGCTTTAATTTCACTTGTGAGGTTTTGAGTTGCTTTGATTTCACTTGCATACTTTGATCCGCTTCGGTATCACTTACGAACTTTTTACATGCTTCATTTGACTTGCGTTCTTTTGACCTTTTGAATTACTTCTGTTCAATTTGCGAACTTTTGTATTGCTTCGATTTCAGAGTTTCTCTGCAGTGGTGGGACCTAACGGGAGCGGAAAGAGCAATGTCATCGACGCGATGCTTTTTGTGTTTGGGAAGCGAGCAAAGCAGGTGTGTTCACAGAATGTTCAAGAAACTCACTTGTTTTGGAATTAGAATGTTTTTTTCTTTCTCGCTCGATATTCTTTTAGTGTTTTTGTGCTTATTTTTTATTTGGAAACTGGTTTTGATACTTGTAGATGCGGCTGAACAAAGTTTCGGAGCTGATACACAATTCCACTAATCACCAGAATTTGGAAAGTGCGGGGGTTTCTGTTCATTTTCAAGAGATCGTAGATTTGGTAGTTTTTATTTCTTCTTCTTCTTACTGTTAACCTTGTTTGATTGAAGATATGTTTTTAGTAATATTAATTGCAAAAATGACATGTTTTTTAGTCTGAAAATGTGATATAATAACATTTCTGAAAATTTGATATTCAATTGTGTTGAAAAGCGTAGTCTGATCTATGTAGCAAATCTCACCTAGTGGATAACGAGTCCCGTTATCAAGAATTTACAGAGTGAAACTTAACATTAAAAACAAACTATAGGCACCAGCAATGATATCAACGATTTCCATATCGCGGCTAGGTTTTGATTGGTTTTTCTTTTCCTTTTTTTTACTTTCCTTTATTTCCCCTAGTATATGTTTTTTTTTTGTAAGTTGATCTTTAAGCCTTATTGGCTGAAGAGCTTTTAGTCTTATGGTTTTATTTTATGAAATGAGTTTAATAAGAAAGTGAATTTTAAGCCTAATTCAATTTTACAAAACTGGTTAGATACGATGAGGTTTGCACTCATTTATACACATATTTTATACATTTCATCTTATTTTTAGTTTATGTGAGTTCTTCAACGCATCCTCTCACACTGAGGATTAGACATCTCGAGTGTGGGATTAGGGGCGAACTTGATAGCGAGTAACATGAGACCCAACAAACTTGAATAGGATAAATTTTGAATGACCATAATATTATCTTAAGAAAATGAAATTTAAGTTTAACTCAACTTTATAAAAATTGATTCGGTAAGGTGTCACGATAGATCTTGAGATGGTATGAAAGCCATCTAGAGTCTATCCTAGCTTAGTTTGTTAGGTCTTGTGTCACCCACTATTGAGTTTCCTCCTAGTCCCATGCTTGAGATGTTCAGTTCTTGGTGTGATGAGGTGTATTGAAGAGCTCATATTGAGTTGAGATAAAGTCAAATTGTAATATATAAGTGAATGCAAACATTTTCTTATAAGCTAGTTTTGTGAGATTGAGTTAGACTTAAAATTTCACTATTTTAAGAGAGCCAATTTCTATTTCTATATTTTCTTAAGAGAAGTAAACTAAAAGTATCAATGGTTGCAGGAAGATGGAACATATGAGGCTGTTCCAGGAAGTGATTTTGTGATTACTAGGGTGGCTTTCCGGGACAACTCTTCTAAGTATTACATTAATGACCGTGCAAGTAACTTTACAGAAGTTACTAAGAAATTAAAAGGGAAAGGTGTTGACCTTGACAATAACAGGTTTCTAATCCTTCAGGTCTGTTATTTGCTATATGGTAATTTTTTCTGGATGTGTTTCTATTCTGTCTACCTCTTCTGATGTTTGATTTGCTTCTTATCAGGGTGAAGTTGAACAGATTTCACTTATGAAACCAAAAGCTCAAGGGCCTCATGACGAAGGTTTTCTAGAATACCTGGAGGATATAATTGGAACCAACAAATATGTGGAAAAGATTGATGAATCACAGAAACTGTTAGCACTCTTTCCATTAAGTCCTGAAACAGGCCATGCAACTTTCTCAATCAACATTATGAAATCATCTATACTTGTTTGCTGTAGCGGTCTGATTTTATTTTTTAAAATTTGATTAAGTATTTAGTATTTTTAACGAATTTATTTTGTGCTGATTATAATCAAAACCGTATTAAGAAGGCTTTTGAAGAAACACAGCAATTCTTCCCAGCTTTGATTATTTTATATTTGTTTATGACTTTCTTAAGAAGCTTTAATATGGGTTGTTTTGGTTATTAGCCAATCTAAATACACTCTTATTTTAGAATTTAAATTACCCTTTTATTATTCTTCCGATTTCCATCTTTTATAGTATAATTTTTTTGAGCTCATTGTTGTTGAAGTAATTACTTTGATTTCAATTCTAGAAAATCTAGTTTTTGAAACAATGTTGTTGATGTTTTAGGTTAGAATCCCTGAATGAGAAAAGATCTGGGGTGGTGCAAATGGTTAAGCTAGCTGAGAAAGAAAGAGACGGCTTGGAGGCATGTAAATTTGTGGGTTTATGTAGCATTTGATATTTTTCCAACATTTAACATTCTTTTGCTGCAGGATGTGAAGAATGAAGCAGAAGGATACATGTTGAAGGAGTTGTCTTTGTTAAAATGGCAAGAGAAAGCTACAAAGTTGGCCCTTGACGATACAAGTGGAAAAATGGATGAGTTACAAGGGAATGTTGTCACTCTAGAAGAAAATCTCAAGGCAGAAAGGTAAATTTGGATTACATAGGGTAATTTAATTGTTTCTTTATTGTTGAATTTGTATTCTTGTCTCATGAAAGACTTGGTGATATCATATTCCAGGGATAAAATCCAGGAAAGTAAACAAACACTCGAAGAGCTTGAAACTAAACACAACAACTATGTGAAAAGACAAGAGGTTTGGATGACATTAAAATCAGTTTTCATGGTTATATTGCTGTGCATTTATTCCTAATAATAATCTTTTGAGGTGGTAATCTAGTCATTATTAACTTCTTTTATTTTCAGGAGTTAGACAATGATATGAGGAAGTGCAAGGACGAGTTCAAGGAGTTTGAAAGGCAGGATGTTAAGTATCGGGAAGATTTTAAGCACGTAGGTCAGAAGATAAGAAAGCTAGAGGATAAATTAGAAAAGGTAGAGGGAAGTCATAGTTTATTGCAATTGAAACTATGTGTTCACGGACATCTAATTCTTTTGTTTCTACTCTGTCAGGATTCATCCAAAATTGAAGCCCTTATAAAAGAGGGTGAGGAATCAACTGATTTGATTCCAAAACTTGAGGACAATATTCCAAAACTGCAAAAATTGTTGCTTGATGAGGAGAAGATCTTGGAAGAAATCACAGAGAGTTCCAAAGGTGGACTTTTTTCATTTTTATTAAATTTGCTTTGCTGAAGTGGTGATGGATCTCCAACTCCAATAATTATACTTTAATCAAAACCTCTTTAAAACCTTTTTGATTCTTAACATAGTTCTGTGCAAGTTGCTACATTTTATATTAGGTTCTATTTTAACATTAAAAGTGCGTAATTTAGTTAGGTTCCTATTCTAATGCTCAACAGATAGTCATGGCTTTCTTCTGCTGCTTGAGATTAAGAAACACCGTTAGAGTGAACACATATTCTATTGACATATTTATGTGGATTTCAAAATATACTCTGCTATTTTTGTTGGAGTAAACTGCATATAGTTAGCCCTCAAGGTCTATATTATTTCTAGTTATTGTCTGCAGTACATCATGCTGATGTTCAGTGTTTTTTTGTGGAGGCCGGTCTTTATGTTTTTATTTATTTTCTACCCTGTACAAAAATGGAGCCGATATCCCAAGTGGAATAGAGGGCTTTTAGCTACTTTGTCGTATATATTCTCTTTTTTTAACTTTTGTGTCCCTCCAATTGATTGGTGAGCAGTTGAAACCGAGAAATACCGCTCCGAGCTTGCTAAAGTTCGTGCTGAGCTTGAACCTTGGGAAAAAGATTTGATTGAGCACAAGGGAAAACTTGAAGTTGCATGTACAGAAAGTAAGCTTCTGAATGAGAAGGTGAGAACAACTTGTCTTACTTTTAAGTGTTATTGCTCCCTGTCTCAGCTTTAAAGCAGTAATTTGTTTTTTTTTCTCTCTTAGTTATTCTTGTATATTTTTTTGAAAAATCATAGTAAATCCGTAACCTTATTTTATTTATAGTTATTATAGAAGGATACTCTCTCTAACGGGCTTTGCTTCTATCATTTCCTTAAAATTTTCTGCGACCGTATAATTTGAAGGGTCTTTTTATTAGCTAAAAGGTGAAGGACTGGACAGAACAAAAGTTATTGTTCTTTGTTTGATTTTGAAAGAGGCCATGGAACTACATGAAAAGGGATGCAGAACAGGACAAAAGTAAAGAAGTTTATTACGTAGTAAACTAAAGAGCAACATTTGTCTAATGGACAATGTAGAAAGCAGTCCAAATGTTCTACCTACTCTAGTACTCAATCATTTTACTAACTCTTAGAAAGTGGATTTAAGTCTAATTTAATCCTACAAAACTAGTTTGCAAAGATAAAGTTTGAACATACTTATATAATATAATTTGGTCATATCACTAGTTGATATGAGATTTCTAACACACCCTTATGTTAAAGATTAGACATTGTGTGTGACTAGATATCTATGAATAGTTTTAGTAGTGAGTGACACAATAGACTCAATAAATCTTGTTAAGATAAGCTTTAACGGCCATTGAAAAGAAGATTAAGGTATAACTTAATTTCTCAAAATTGATTTTTAAAATGAAGTTTGTATCTATTTATATTTATAATTTGACCATATATTTAGTCGATATGAGATCTTTAAAACTAACCATCTATTTACATGTTAAAACTATAATTACTCCCCAACCATTGCCATCAAAACAACCAGCATTGACCCTGGTACTGCCTTCATGCTTTTTACTGTCTGTCACTGCTTTTGCTGTCACTACTACCATTGTCGTCGCCATTGAACAACACATGGGGTTTTGCATCCATTTTTCATTGTTCCTTTGACTAGTATCACCATATCACAAAATTGTTTGCGTTGTGCATCAATTACCAATCAACAGACTAAACAAAGAGTCGTATTGTGCTGTGGTTATTTCTTTCTACTGTGTTGTTCTACATTTGCAGCTCTTCAATTTGCATCGAACACACCCTTTGATAACATAAGAAACTGAACATGGACACAAATTGATCTTTGTCCTCCTGTGAACTTCTTTTTTTGGTTTTTGTCATGCTTGTGAACTTATTCAATAGCTATTTCAATTTAGAAGCTTATACTTCCCCTGCACTTTAATTTAAAGGGCCCTTCCTGACATGCATGCTCAGGATTCATGGAGGGTGCACTTATTTATTTATATTTAATTATGGTACGTTTGTGGAGCAAAGTCCCTTTTTTCTAGTAGGTGGATGTTTAATAGAAGACTATTGTTAATTTAATTTGCAGCATGAAGGTGCTTCTCAAGCTTTTAAAGATGCTCAAAAGCAGATGGAAAACATATCAGAAACAATTAAATCAAAAACTGCCAACCTTTCTCAAATCAAGAGGGATATAGAAAAGAGCAAGCATGAAGCTTTAGAAGCTCACAAAATCGAAGAAGTTAGTAATTTTTCTTATTCTCAATTCTATGTGTAACATTTTCTTTTATTTTCTGAGGCTTGTTGTGATGTGGTTGCTCCTTTTAAAGGAATGCATCAAAGAACAAGATGAACTGATTCCTCTTGAGCAAAGTGCTAGACAGAAGGTTGCTGAATTGAAATCTGTTCTAGATTCTGAAAAGAGTCAGGGATCAGTTCTAAAAGCAATCCTGAAAGCTAAGGAAACAAGACAAATAGAAGGAATTTATGGCCGCATGGGTGATTTGGGTGCTATTGATGGTGAGGTTCTCCAATAACACTTTTTAGCTTCATGAAGATCCATGCCTTCCAAATTATGCCCACTTGAATGCTGCAAAAATTGTTGGAATGTGGTTTTCGAAGCTCTTGTTTGTATCTAAGATTAAAATTTATGTTCAAACTCAGCACAACATAACATTCAAAAGACAAACATATCTTATTCTATATGACGAAAATAAATAGGTTTGGTAGGCTTGGCTCAAAGCTCACGGTTATGGAAGTTTTGAACTACTGGTTAAAGGCTAGGCTTGTGCTTCAGCCTATTCGTTATTTGGTTCTTGTTTGAGAGTAAGTAAACACATGATAGGGACCAATCTCATATCTAAAACTTAAAAACCTACCTTAAAAATCATAGTTAATAAGCACGTGTAAATTAATATAATATATTGATAATATACCTGTAATTAATATTCAACATTCCAAATGCAAATCCTTGAATTAATATAAAACCTATTACTTGTCTTGGGAGAATGATTATATTTCTTGATGGTCTTGATCATAGCCATCAAGCAGGAATTAGTTAACTGCAAACTTAGTACTTAGTGTACAGTGGTCATTTATACATAATTGAAAAAGGGGTCTGTGATTTCTTCTGAGTTGTTTATTAATAGTTAACACAATGCCGATTTTCTTATTATGGTACAGTAGTCATTTTTTCATCACGGAAACAGGGATTTTCTTGAGTTTATTTTTTGTTGGTAACATAATCCAAATTTTCTTAGTACACTTTTTTTGTTCGTAAACTGATATGGCATTAATTAATACTTTTAAATTTATCTTTATCATGTGACACTCTGCTTTGTACGTAATCAATGAACATCATTAGATTAACTTGTTATAAATTATTGCAGCAAAATATGACGTTGCGATATCAACAGCATGTTCTGGTCTTGATTATATTGTGGTGGAAACAACAAATGCAGCTCAAGCATGTGTTGAGTTGCTCCGTAGAGAGAATCTTGGTGTTGCCACTTTCATGATATTGGTATTTTTTTTATATTATTCAATTTGTTGTTGTCTCTAAATGACTGTTTAATATTTCAAAAGGCATAAATTAAATTTCTTCACTTCTACTGGTCCTTGTGAATCTATAATCACGACTGGGTTTATGCTCTAGCACGTTTCTGTTATAATTTAAGGTATAGCACGTTTTGGTATTAGGAAATGTTTTCCATTTGTATATTTTTTTCACTTAATAGTTACAAAAATGTGATAACAATTTCACTATTTGTTGTTTTTAAATATATATACAAGAAATGGTGAAACCGTTCATTAACTTTCAACTAACAACCTGAGTTTTTGGCACAATTGGTCTTTAATTTTAAATTACTTTAAGAACACAGTGCCAATATAATGCCCTTAATTGAATATAATTTGTCAATGATTGTTAGGGATATGTCTGTTTTCTCTAACAATGGTTGATACTTTATTTGGTTCTGTAATGTTTTTGATGTGCTGATAATACTCAAAGCAGATATTTGATAAATATAATTAGAATACTGTTTCTATACTCAGGAGAAGCAAGTTGATCTTCTTCCAATGATGAAAAAGAATGTAAGCACTCCAGATGGGGTTCCACGCCTTTTTGATTTAGTGAAAGTGCAAGATGAAAGAATGAAGCTTGCTTTCTATGCCGCACTAGGAAACACTGTGGTTGCTAAAGATCTTGACCAGGTCAGTTGCACTTTTGTAGGAGGATACTCCATTCTGATGGTAAATATTAAGGATTCGTTATAGAATGGTATTTTTCAGATATGAAAATCGTTATAGAATGATAAATATTATGGTTTTGTTTTGCACTTTCTAAGTTTATTATAAGTTATAACATTATGCCTGCTATCTAGTCTGTTTAAGAAATAAAGGAACACTAATCAGTTATGAGGCTTAACTTATTTACCATTTGCTTGCAATATATAATTGTAGGTTTGTTGCATTTGCAATTGTTCTTGTCAGTAGAGTTAAACTGTTAAGTAGTAACATTTTCTTAGTCTGTAAAATTTAGGCTACACGTATAGCATATGGTGGAAATAATGAGTTTCGTCGAGTTGTCACCCTTGATGGTGCACTCTTTGAAAAATCTGGAACAATGAGTGGTGGGGGTGGTAAGCCCCGTGGTGGGAAGATGGGGACATCTATTCGAGCTACGAGCGTTTCTGTAGAAAGTGTTGCAAATGCTGAGAAGGAATTGTTGGAGTTGACTACCAAATTGAATGACATTCGCCAAAGAATTGTCGCTGCTGTGCAACGTTACCAGGCCTCAGAAAAAGCTGTTGCTGCTTTTGAAATGGAGTTAGCCAAGAGTCAGACGGAGGTAATGCACTATTTCTGAGTCTGAGAAAAATAATTATCTTGGGAGTTGTTGATGCAGGCATTGAGACTTTTTGCCCTTCTTGTACAGGTTGACAGTTTAAGTTCGCAATTTAATTATATTGAGAAACAACTTGATTCCCTTGAGGCAGCATCAACGCCACAGGAGGATGAGCTTGAAAGATTGAAAGAGCTGAAGAAAATTGTTTCTGCCGAAGAAAAGGAGATTAAAAGAATAACTAATGGATCTAAACAATTGAACGAAAAGGTTGGCTCGAAATTTATTCTTTTAATTCCTTTACAAATTGAGGGTTGCCTGACATGTCTTGCATTTATTTTTATTTCTAAAGGAGGATGAATGTTGAAAATAAAGGTTATATTTGTATTTAACTTTGATAGTTTAATTAATGTTGGTCAATCCCAGGCTTTGGAGCTCCAGAGAAATTTAGAAAATGTGGGGGGTGAAAAATTAAAATCTCAGAAGTCAAAGGTCCAGAAAATTCAGTCTGTAAGCATCTATCAAGAAACTTCAATTATATTTGATATTGGGAATTGTTTATGTACTAATGATTCCCCTTTACTAGGATATTGATAAGAATAGCTCAGAAATAAACCGCCACAAGGTGCTAATAGAGACGGGACAGAAGATGGTGAAAAAATTGACTAAAGGAATTGAAGATTCAAGGAAGGAGAAAGATAGGCTTACTGAGCAAAAGGAGAAGTTAACTGGAGCCTTTAAAGAAATAGAGCAGAAAGCATTTGCAGTTCAAGAGAATTATAAAAAGACCCAAGAGGTTATTAATAGCTTTGTTTTGGATTATGTAAAATTTGTGCCTTAGTAAATGAAATACATTAAAATTTTTTGAAAGTTGTGAATATATATATTGGTTGGGTAGGCTCATAGCTAATTTATTTTTACCGTGCAGATAATTGACAAACATATGATTGTCTTGGAGGAAGCAAAATCTGAGTACAATAAGATGAAAAAAAGGATGGATGAAATACGTGCATCTGAGGTACTGGTTTGTTCATTTTTCAGCTCGCAACCAACTTGGAGCCTTCTCATTGCAGCCATTATTTTTCAGGTTGATGCTGACTTTAAATTAAAAGACATGAAGAAAGCATTCAAAGAATTAGAAATGAAGGGGAAAGGTTACAAGAAAAGACTAGATGAGTTGCACAGTGCTATTCACAAACATCTCGAACAGTATGTTATCAGATTACTGTTTTGGAATACAGGGTTTATCATTCTGAAGTTCTTATAGATTTTAAATGGTATGCAGAATACAGGCTGATTTAGTGGATCAAGAAAAGCTGCAGGCTACATTGGCCGATGAACATCTTAATGCTGATTGTGACCTAAAAAAAGCCTGTGAAATGGTCGCTCTGCTTGAAGCACAACTCAAGGAGATGAATCCTAATCTTGATTCAATTTCAGAGTATGAGTTTTTCTAATTTGTTGTCCTGTTTTTCTTTACTTTTTCTGATGCTGTACTAATAAAGATTCACAATTTCGTATGATTGTCAGGTATCGAAAGAAGGTATCTTTATACAATAACCGAGTTGAAGAACTTAATTCAGTCACTCAGGAGCGAGATGACATAAAGAAGCAGTATGATGAATGGAGAAAGAAGAGGTGTGCATGATTTGTTGTCTTTTTTTTTTTTTTTATCGTTGAATTTATTTCATGTCTTGCATTTTGACAACAATGTTAACTGACTGTGTTATGGCAGATTGGACGAGTTTATGGAAGGATTTAATGCCATATCTTTAAAGTTAAAGGAAATGTATCAGGTTTGGAATCTTATCTCTCTTTGAATTTTCCCTTTCGTTGCCACAAACACATGGAATTGTGCTTCTCCAGTTTTATTTATGGATATTTTAACTCCTTATGGGTTGTGTCACCTTTCTTAAGACCTTCAGACCAGCATGTTGGCAGCTTGGTCTGACTATGATGCCAAGTTATCTATAAAATTTGAATTACTGCTTATAAAATGAAGTTGAATTGAACCGACAATTTATTTTTTAAAATTTTAAGGGGTTAATCTTGTGTAGAGTCTACACACATTTAAAATTTTAGGGGCATAAATCACTATAATCTTTTAAGTTATTTGCTTAAGAGTGCGAGTTTCAATAATAATCACGAAATTGGTAGCTTGTGGCAGCAATAAACATTTACTCGAATCTAGTGGTAATGAAATGAATTCACCATATAATTACTAAAAATAATTGAAGAAAGATCGCTATTCTTAAAAATGGATTCAACTTTGCCGTGTGAACCATCTATTTTTTATGTTTCCTTCTGAAGACATGCCACTTCTAATATATGCCGTCTTTTACAGTCTCCATTTCCTAAAACGATTGTTAAGAATGTTTCATACTATGTTATATCATTCTCAGGAACTTATTTTCTAGTAGTTACCATTCCCGTTGTGCCCTTTTTACATGGTGTCTTCCATTGCCTATTTCCTTTTTTACTTCAATGCCCAATTTTTGTGATACTGACATAATTTTGTAAATTATAAACGGAACTCATGGTTTGTGTAGCCCAGTAAAAGTTATGATTTTTCGTAAATGTTAAACGTTTCTTAAGTCTAAACTGTCAAAGGATTACCGTTGTTGAGAAATGAAACATTAAATCATTTGGAAACAAACAATCTTTTGGTTTCTTATATATATAGTATAAATTATATATTTTGTAATAATGATTTAGTAAGGATGTTAGTGATTTGTATACAGGTACTCAGTCTTGTTAGTAAATTATGTTGTATTTCTTCTCTGTTTATAATTGTTTTCCCTCTTTGCATTCATTTTTAGATTTTTTATTTGAGAAAATGTTTTATATTTTCATTTTTTGCTTTTAGAAATAATTTCAGTAATATTACTTAAGATTTTTGTTTCTTATTAGGAATAATAAAAATAAACAATACTGATTTCTCTATTTCCTGATTATTGATAATAAGAACAAAAATAAAATTAAGGTGACATTTTTTAAAACTATTTTGCGGAAACGGAAAATAAAAACAGAAAAAAAATTGTCTCGTGTTTCCTAGACTTGTGATAATGGCATGTATAACCACTTTTATAATTTGCAGATGATTACTCTTGGAGGTGATGCGGAACTCGAGCTTGTGGATTCTTTGGATCCTTTCTCTGAAGGTGTTGTTTTCAGTGTCAGACCACCAAAGAAAAGCTGGAAAAACATTGCAAATTTATCGGGTGGTGAAAAGGTTATCTCCGCTTCTTGTCAGCATTTGCCTTTGGTTTGGTCTCAATTCTTGCATTGCAAAGCATTATATTATATACAAACAAGAATTGTATTTTCTGGGTTGAACCTGCATATGAGCAATTGAGCATTATGCTGCCTGTGCTTAATCATTTTCTTAGACATGCAGAAAATGTTAAAATGCGTTAATGGACTCAATGATCTTTTTTCTATTTCTTTTGCAGACTCTTAGCTCATTGGCTCTTGTATTTGCTCTTCATCATTACAAGCCTACCCCGCTTTACGTAATGGATGAGATTGATGCTGCCCTTGGTACTTCCCATTAACTTCGAACCTAAATTCTATTTTTGTAAATGCTATCTAGGTATATGTAATGCATTAAGCTCCTTTGCTATATGGTTTTACAGACTTCAAGAATGTTTCTATCGTCGGGCATTATGTGAAAGACAGAACCAAAGATGCTCAATTCATAATCATTAGGTGGGTCTTTTTATCCGGATTATCATTAGTCAATTGCATAAGATAAATAATAGTATTGAACTCATTTCAACATACTTATTATGACCTAATTTCATTTTTTTGTCATACATTGTGTAATTTAGTTTTTGAAATTCTAATGGTAGCAATTATGCCTTCTAGATAATGTAATTGTGAATTTTTAACCTTCTAAACACATCTCTCAACTGAAGAAAGAACTCAAATAGTAAAATTAGGATGCTGAAAAACTTTGATGTAATTGAAACTTGAGAACTAAAATTATATATATGCTTGACATATATGGAACTGAGGGATTAAGAGCATTGTTACATTTGAGGGATTAAAGTGTAATTAAGTCATTTATTATTTATTGAAGATTTTTAAAACTAGTTTTGTAAATTTCATTTGTGATTCTATTACTCAGACTGTGTTAGAGTGTGTTTCTATTACTCATACTGTGTAAATTTCTAATACTTGTGCAGTCTTAGGAACAACATGTTTGAATTGGCTGATCGACTTGTTGGGATATACAAAACTGATAATTGCACGAAGAGCATTACTATCAATCCGGGAAGTTTTGTGGTATGTGAAAAGGCTGCTTGATGGAATTGTCAACGTTTTGTTGATCATAATTTGAACAATGCTTCCATAATTATTAGTCTCTTGTCCTGTAATCCTAATTGTCACTAATTTATTTGTCTTTTATGTTGTATATAAAATTATGGCGTGTCTGACTTTTTATTGTACAATAGATACATTTGGGGAATGAAATATATGTAATTAAGTTTCTCTTCTTTGCCCTTATTTCTTTCTGTGACAGGAATAGTTTAAAAAGTTTTTCATTTAGATTCATTTGTTTCAGTAAATGATTTTATATTTTAAACCAATTGTAAAAAAAAAATAGTATTGGTTCCAAATTTGTTTGAAATTCATTAAAACTTTGATTTGGTTTAATTATATTATATTAAGTAGAATATTTAGGCCACAATGGACAATGTATATAATTAAGTTTAATGTCAACTCATTTGTTACTACATGATATCAGAATTGTATATTTGAGGTGATGAAAGTCATCAGATTTGTAATTCTAAGTCACTTCCTATTCTTTAACTTAAGTAATGTTTATAAATAAACAAAATCTAGTACATTCTTAACAGTTGTTTTCCATTAATGCCTATAATCAACTCTAACATGATTGTCTCCTTAAACAAGCAGATATAGGGTTGGTGTATATTAGCAGTCAATTTAAAATAGATTATGTTTAGGACATGACTTAATATAATTATTCTTTTTAATTCTTGATTGAGTGGCTAAATCCTTAACTTTTATGTTGTATTATAAGATATAACTGAACTCAATTTTCTAGCTCACCTAACCAAAGAGATTTTATTCATGTGTTTGATTTTGGTATACATGGGACTCTACACCATAAACATACAGGAGTTAATCTTTATCCAATTTAAAACCTTAACAATTTTGGATGAATTTATATTTGTTTTTTCTAGAAGATGTCAAATATAATTTCTATGTTTTTATTCTAATATATATTTTTATTTTTTAATATAAATGAACATTTACTCTATAGCAATTTTAAATTTACTTTTCTGATTTTAGTATTCCTTTGTGTTTTCTTTGTCGAAATTTTAACTGCACCAATATCACAATATGATATCTTAACTATCATATTAAGTTCTATTTTATTGTTGGTTGTGTTAATATATTATGATACTATATCTTGTCATTTTAAATATTTTTAGTTTAAATGGAGAGCTGAATTAAGTTTAAGAAGATATAATAAACTGTATATATAATTTTAACATATATATTTAAATTATAATGGTAATTAAATATTATCATTTAACTTTTTAAACAAAAAATATTTAAATTATAATATCAATTTAAAAAAATATGTAAAACATTGTTTATAATTTTAACAAAAATTAACTATATAAATGGATTACATTTTTTAATATTAATTTATGTAATAATATCTATCAATATTTTTTTTAACATACTATATTATATATACTTGTTATACATTATAATTATTGTGACAGATAAATATAAATTAAATTACTTAGTAAACATTAAAATTAAATAATTGTATTTAAATATTATTTATAATTTAAAGATAGGTGAGATCTTAAGGTGAGCAACTTATTTCATACATGGTTTTGTTTTTATCATTGAAAGATAGGAGAGAAACTGAGAGGAAGATAAAAATAATATATTACTAAACAAAATAATCATATAGGTTGATTAAGATATTGTTTTTCATAAATTAGAAAATAAACTAAAAAAAATGTTAAAATTAACTTTTATATAAACTAAAAGTTATCTTTTAAATCAATTAGTCTGCTTAATGTAATGAGATGTCTCAAATTTGAGTCTGAACATCTTACACAAAGCATACCAATTTTTTTTTTCACCAAACAAAGTGTAATTGGTTTTTTAGATGAAACTTTTTAGTATTTTGTATGTTTGAAATTCAAAATATTCTTAAATTACTGATTTGGATACAAGAGTCTTCACTTTTGTAGGTAAACTGTTATTATGCCCCTCAAAGTTGATTTAAAATAAATTTTTAATTATTTTGAAAATTCCAGATAATAACATATATTAAATAATTGAAATTGCACATTTTAAATATGATAGATTTTTTAATTCGAAATAAGTAACAAGCATTTAAACATTTCTTAAGATTTAATTATATTTTAATTTTAATATAGGGACATTTTAATATTTTCTTACAAACATTAGTTTATATATTTTTTTCACATCAATAAAACACTTATTTTTTTTTTCAACTCTCTTATCTAAAAGAATCTCACATTCAACTTTATTTTTTTATTATTTTTTTACACTCGTTTCACATCCTACTCTTTTAGGATATATCATAAGCTTTTGTGACCGTAGGCTTGAGAAGGGAGAAGAAGAGTGGTCACTTTTTAAAAATGATGACTTGATATTCATCTCTCCAATAATTGAAATGAATTACATAAAGCAATGATGAATCTTTCTAAAAATCTATTACATCACATAAGTAGTCAAGTGATGAAAACATATTACATAATTTACTAAAAGGCCAAGTCACAGAATACATAAGGTAATCATATGGTAAATATAATATACTTTTGTATTACAAACAGAGTGAATTTTTAAATTTTAGTCATATCTAATAAAGGGTTGTCTAATAATAACTGTCATACAATCATGTATAATGAATACAAGAAAAAAATAATAAATGAAATGGAAAAATTTAAAGAAGAAAGAGAAGATATTCAAGAAAAGAAGAGACAGAAAAGAAAAAGGAAGAAAATGAAGAAAGAAAAATAAAATATAAAACTATTCATATTACTTAAACTAGTGAAAATAGAGAAGGGTATATGATGAATATCACATAAAAAAAAAAAAAAATGTATGAAAAAATTACACTGTACAACTCCATTATTGGTGCTGATAATTCACTACTTAATTATTGGAGATAAACTATTACTCAACCTCACATAAACACAAATAACAATATCACTTAATTTTCCTCCACACAAACATTAAGTGACTTATGACAGATAGAGATTTAACCCTTTTAAAAACAGAAAATACTATACAAAATTTTTAAGTACCAGAAAAAATATTCTTCAAATTATTTATATCTGTCTCAAATTGTTTACTGCATCCTCTTGTTGTTATATGATTTCTACAAAGAACAATTTTGCACTGTGTGGAAAGTTAATCACTCTTTTGAACTGAGCATGTTTAACACAGAGTCAAACCTACCCTCCATACAAAATGGGATTATTTCACAAGTCTAGTCCCAATTTCGCAAGAACAAGACAGGTGTACAACAGTTCCCTCAATTAACCGACACCTAGATGAAACCACGATGATCATGATGGACTGGTTCGTAAAATCTCATCTTTATAATTCTCTGTCCTCGTCACTCAAACTACACTGTCAATGGGACCCTTTCAGGTCACAAGCTCTGGTCCAGACCAAACATCATTGCATGCCTTTTGTTTCTTTCCCCATTTTCACTTCTGAAGGAAAGTTCACACCTTTCATCACACTCTCACTCTTTTCTTCACTTTGCACCAACCCTTCTGCTCACCCTCATTGATCTCTCGTTTTCTCCATCTGGGTCTCTCCAGTTTTCGCCGCAGCACTTGTTGCTCTGTTTTCACTGACCATGGCATCGATGGGTTCTGCACCCTTTCTCGTGGAGGCCAATGCCGACTCCACTTTGATGATGAGGATGCTTCACAACAGGAACCTCAAGCTTTCTTCGCCTAAGTTTGGCTCTTTGAGTGGTTCATCGTTTGGAAGAGGGCGGGGGCGTGGAAGGGTGAACCATATGTGTAGTAGGGGTTTGTTCTGTTTGGTGGAGAATAATGGGAGGATAAGAGCTTTGGGGAAGGGTTCTGGGATGAGTGAGGAGGCAGAGGAGATGCTTCAGGGCACAATTGAGAAGAGTAAGAAGGTTATTGCTTTGCAAAGGGAGCTGCTTCATCAGGTATCATTGTGTTGTGGAATGAGTGTGTTTTGTAAAGGGTCTAGGATTACACCTTTATGTTGTCCCCAGAAGGGTTTATGTTGGGACCATGCAATTGTTGATTTTTTTTTAGTTTATACTTTTTTTTAGACTACATGCATGCAAGATAGGAGTTTTGATTATGATTTTTGGTCTTTCTTTGTTAAAGCTCCTTGGTTACAATTGATCATGCTGGAGCATTGACAACTTTTTGCAGATTCACTCATTGTGGATCTTCCGCTTTTTTTATCTATTTTTGAGATTTTTGAATTTGGTCTGTGAGATCCTTGTGCTAATATATGCCAATTGGAGTTACTGTAACCAAGTTTGCTTGGGAGGTTTTGCATGCAGTTTGTCCTTTTTAGGATGAAGTGCTAAGGACTTAATATTAACTAGGTACAAGTGACAAAAATACGCTTAGACCAGTATAGACAATACCCCTCAAATCAAGTGAAGGGCATAATAGAGTGAGACTTTCATTTTTTTATAAAGTAAACAACTATGTGTTACTGCTTAAATTAGAACTTTCTTAAGCTGTTGGTCTGTTCCTCTTTTCTGTAATGCTTATCTTAATAACTTTACCCTTAAATGCAGGATGATGTTACTACTGACTATTGAATGCAAGAGATTCACTTCTGAAAGTTAATTAGTTTAAATTCAATTGGATGCCAAATAATAGAGAGGATTCAAATGAGACTGTTATTTGAATTGATTAAGCTGGTTATATATATATTCCTAATTATACATGTTTTTATGTCTCGTGTGTATTGGATTTTCATAATTTCTCTTAAAGGCTTGGATACTTTACTGATCCATATGTATTATCCTATCAATCAAGTATCCAAGAATCAATATCTGATTCATATCAGAGACATAAATCAAATTAAATTATCAGTGCTTCAGAGATTCTTACTATGTTAAGAGCACTTTTTAAAACTATTCATGTACCATTGGCCTGAATTTAGTTATAATAATTTATAAGAACATAATTATTAGTAATGAACTTATGGGTGAGTTCTTGGAGTGCTAAAGTTTCTTCGTTATGATGGTGGAGTTGATTGTACAACTTATAATTTGTTTGTGTGTGAGCATGCTTTGTTTGCTTTCTTATATGCTTTATTAACCGGACATATTATAAGCGTACATGTGGTGATATTAGCTTTTGTTTATTGTAGATTTCTGAAAGAAAGAAACTAATTGAGTCAATAAATACTGAAATGGAAATAGAAGAAAATAGTATTTCAGATGAGCACAGCAATAAATCCCTCTTAAGTACTATTGAGAACCAAAATGGTGGTGCTGTTTCAAACAATTACATCCAATCCAGTGAGAAGGAAATACCAGATGTCTCGATTTTAAGCATTGATCGTGGTTTTGATAAAGGTCAAGAGGAAGATGAGAAATTGTCTCTTGCTGAAAAGGCTTCAGCTATACAGGATTTTGATGAACTGTTGAAGCGCAATAGATATGAGACAATTGCCCCTGCTACCCTACCAATTGAAATCCCAAGTGGCGCCAAAACCACCAGTCATATTATTGAAATACTGGAAGGTATGAGTGAATCAAGTTTAGTTGAGGTTGTTGATGAAGCTGACAATGTTGAGAGTGAAGGTGAAAAACCCCCACCGTTGGCTGGGGACAATGCTATGAATGTTATATTGGCTGCAGTAGAATGTGCTCCCTGGTCAAAAACAGGTAACTAATATTGTTTTATGTAATGTTTTCTTTGATGAATGTAGGCAGCTGAACTCCTTTGTGATTTGTGACTAACACATATAGGCGTTATTGGAAGAAATTTGACGAAGTGGCTATTTTGGCAACGTGTTCACTAGCCTGATGATGCTTAAATAAAAGACAGAAAAATGAAAGACCTTTTTTTGGGGACAATATTTTCTTTTAAATTTCTATATTAATCTGTGCATCTTCTGTTTTGTCTTGCCGTAAATTACTAACTTATATCTGAACTAATAGGTGGGCTTGGAGATGTTGCTGGATCGTTACCTAAGGCTTTGGCTAGGCGTGGACACAGGGTTATGGTAAGATGCTACTTCCTTAGTGAACTAATAGAGCATCACTTAATTTGGGAAGAAAACTTGTTCTTTAGATATATTCATTGCTTGACAAATGTGTCAAATTGTCTTTTGAGATAGAAAATTTACATTATAGAAGAATCTCTATTAATAAGAAAAGAATAAAACTACAAATAAGAAATCTCTATGAAGTTTTGTCTCTTCCAAGAGCGCTTTCTAAGGAATTTGTATACTTATGTTTTTTTTTTTTTGGAATGAGTTGTTACAATATCTATGCACTTATTTATACTAGAATGCAAGCAACACAAGCGTTCCATTTTGAATGGCTAATATCAACTAAACCATTAAAGCAAGTAATGGATTATAATTATTTACTAAATATAGAAATTCAATGACCTCCTACAATCGAGATCACCTACATAATTTGAGTCATAAAACTTGCAATGTGATATTAACACCTCTATTCAATGCTAGTCCTCTGTCAGTATTTGAGCATATCCGCTTCAAAACTTGCCAATGAGCCTTACTTGGATTAGTCATATAACAAGTAACACTCACTACATTTGCCATATTTGGTCTAGTACAAATCATGACATACATCAAAATTTCAACTATATTGGACTAGGGCACTTAATATAGCTAGCTCTTTTGAGTTAAATATTATCTTCTAGCTTTTGGACCTTCTTTGATTCCCATACCAAGGACTTTTTTCGTTAACCCAAATCCTTCAACCCAAATTCAGCACTTAATTGTGCTTTCACTTTATTGAACTTAGTTGGGTACTTACATGCAACCAGCATATCATCAACAGAAAAAAGTAAGTAAATATAGGAGTTAGACAATTTCTTACATTGACTAAAGATATTACAAGCTAGAGTTACGAGGTTAAGTTAGTCTTCAAGTTTACTTTTTAAGATGATACTAAAGTCTATCTTAACAAGGTTTGTTGGACTTACTGCACACTTTGCTGTTGGGTCACTATTAGACCACTCACAAATATTTAATTACAGTCCTCAACTTAAAGAAGTGTATTGGAGATTTTACATCAATTAGATATATGACCAAATTACAGTATATAAGTAGATGAAAAACTCATCTTATAAACTAATTCTGGGATATTGAGTTGTACTTAATATTCACTTTATAAGACTTATGATAAACACAACTATCATACTCACTTCTTGTATACCCAATGTCAATCATAAATGCGTTGAATTATTTATACTATTGCCTAGGAGACTACTTTGACCCATACAAAGACTTCTTCAACAAACTTACGTGGTCTTGTTTCCTAGGTTTGATATATCCCTTTGGTTGTTGCAAATAAATCCTTTCCTCCAAATCATCATGGTCTTCACATCTAGTTGTTCTAACTTCGAGTCTTGCAGGTATGGATGGATGGATATAATCTAGAGTCGCTTGTGTTCTGTGAACTCGAATTCTAGATTTTACTCTGCATTGTTTTCAACGTAATGCTTGTAAAAATCTAGCTTTCCAATCCATTGTTCACTGAGCACGTCTTTCTTACTAAGCTCATCAATTTCATAATTGCGCCAATGGCCTAACTTCATACTAACTTCATATGCCATAAATTACTTAGGTCAAGATCATAAATATAAGTTACTACTACAAGATATATATAGTCCATTCTTCAACTTTCTTTTCATATGAAGGCACCAATAGAAATTCTTAGGATTCACCTTCAACTCCATACAAACAAGCAAAAGAGTTTAAATTGCTAAAAAAATTAAATTCTTGAAGAGTCGAGGCACTCACATCTCGTTGGTTAATGTGCTCAGGATATCATCAACCATCTTGATTTGCATTGTACCTTTGCCAACTATGCTACAACTACCATCATATTGAAATTGATAGGGACTTCATCAAAGATAATATTGACATGGGCCAAGTGGTTACAACTCATGTCCCTACATGATTTTAGATGACAAACATTTTCATTAAAGGACTTTCTCAGGGTAGATTCCGGGATCTTGTAGGTATGTTGGGAATGATTGATATTCATTTACCAACTTGAGAGTGTTGTAAATAGAACAGGATAAGAAATATTCTCAATATCTCCATAGTAATTAGGAAAAAAATTCTTCTGAATCTTTCTATTCAATTCACTATATTTTTATTTCCTTTTTAAATGTTTTGATTATTACAAATAGAGATGATGAGAATGTAATTTGTGTGATTGTTATCAATAAAATAATTCCTTATTTTCTTACATAGTTCAAGTGAAATAACAGCTGCTTGTTTCATGTATCATCAGATTATTGTTAGACACTTCAATGTATTCGAACTACCTTTTTATCAATACTCCCTTTGTCCTTTTTCTTTATTTTCACTTTCTTTGTAGGTTGTAGCACCTCGATATAGTAATTATGCTGAAGCACAAGAGGTTGGAGTACGGAAACAGTACAAAGTGGATGGCCAGGTTTGGAGCAGCAACTCTATTCTTGATCAGTTATAATTTGTTGCCTCTCCCTTGGTTTTGTAACAAACCATTGTTTTTGCTTTGCAGGACATGGAAGTAACATATTACCATGCTTTTATTGATGGTGTTGACTTTGTTTTTCTTGACAGTCCAAACTTTCGCCATTTACAGGATAGCATATATGGTGGAAACCGAATGGTAATAGTATGTTTTTGTTGAGTTGTAGCCCATCATTAAGTACTTCCATTGTCTTAAACGGTAATATTGCTCCTTTTCAAGGGGTAAAGTAGAAGGAGGGGGACCAAACCTGTCTTATTTTTTTATTTCTTTGTTTCCTATTAAAATTAAGATACAAAACACCAAAAGGCTGTGCTGTTCTGATTGAAGTTATTCTAGTAACTCCATCTTGCATTATCATATACTCAATACTGCTCAGTGACCTGTAACTATTTCTCTGCTCATATTAATTTCTTTTTGACTCAGTTCATGTCCTTTAATGGAACAGGATATTCTAAAACGCATGGTGCTGTTTTGCAAGGCAGCTGCTGAGGTACATGAACTAAATGATTTAGTGACTACATTGTTTTTGGGGATGCTAGGTTGACAGCTATCTGCCTAAAAATCTTTTTATCAGAATGCATATGCTATTTTTGTATGAAGTTAACCAAATGTATCCTTGTCCTTGATTTTTTATATACATGGTATGCTTCAGGCAACTTGGAAAATATCAATCTGCATTACATGGGGTGAAAAATAAATGTCAAAATAAGAAATGACTAGGGATACATTTGTAGTTCTAGGCAATGTGACTAACAAACTCTGGTATTGTAATGAAACAAAGAATCTTGCCATACTAAGTTTCCAATGATGACACTTGGACATCTCCATCTTCATTTGTCAGAGAATACTAATTTTGGATCTCTCGTCATTATCTCTTACAATCATTTTATGTATGCTTTCTTGCATCACTGGTTGGTTAATGGACATAACTGCCACAGGAAATATGTGAATATACCTTTAGAATTACTTAACCTTGCGGTCCCCAAGAAAGTTCTATGAAGTTCTTACCACATGATAAGGCCTATAAAGTAGGATGCTTGTGAGTAACCAATTTGATAGAATTATTCTCAAACACCAGAGTTGTTGACATAGTTTATCCAAATAATTTGTATCAACAGTCAAAAGTCTTTCTGCGGATATATTCTATATGAAATCCTTATAGTTGTCTATTTCCAATGGATAAATGATGTTGATGATTTTCAGGTTCCATGGCATGTTCCGTGTGGTGGTGTTTGCTATGGAGACGGAAATTTGGCCTTCATTGCAAATGATTGGCATACTGCATTGCTGCCCGTGTACCTGAAGGCATATTATCGTGACAATGGTTTAATGCAGTACACAAGATCTGTTCTTGTGATTCATAATATAGCACACCAGGTCCATTCTCTATCTATTTATATAGTTAATTACATATCTATTGTGTATTTGAGTGGAGTTAATCTTGGCCATACAACAAGCAGAGGCGAAATCCTGATCGCCTTCTATCCCAAGGTTAAAAATAGAAAAGTGATTTTTAATGAAAAAATGGCTTTGGATTAGTATCTTTATATGTGTCTGTCACTCTTCTGGACGGTTTATCCATTGTTAGGAGGTCCTCATTGAATAGAACGAATTACTTATATGATACTTAAGCCTTAGGTTCTACCAATTAATGGATTAGTCTTTTGGGTTGAGCTCTGTTCTTGTGCTCAACTCCCAACATATTTTCATATGTTTGCACTCCAACCTTCTAAGTATTATGTGAATGTGAGTATGCATGTATATGTCTTGATGATTAAGGTCAATGCAAGAAAATGTTTCCTCATCTGATGCATTTATGTTTGCTTCACTTATGGAATGTGGATTTTTGTATCTAAAAGCAATTAGTTTATCTTTAAACATGAAAAACTATATTCAAGACTAATCACTGAAGCTAATTTCATTTTCATAATTACAGGGTCGAGGCCCGCTTGATGAATTCCGTTACACGGATTTACCGGAGCACTACATAGACCTTTTCAGGTTATATGACCCTGTTGGAGGTGAGCACCTGAATATCTTTGCAGCCGGTATAAAGGCAGCGGACCGGATTGTCACTGTGAGTCATGGATATGCATGGGAGATCAAAACTTCTGAAGGTGGTTGGGGTTTGCATGGGATCATAAATGAGAATGACTGGAAACTGAGGGGAATTGTCAATGGAATTGATACCAAAGATTGGAACCCCAAGTTTGATGTTCACTTGAAGTCAGATGGATACACTAACTACTCCATTGAGACCCTGCAAAGTGGCAAGCGTCAATGCAAAGCGGCGTTGCAAAAGGAGCTCGGTTTGCCGGTTCGAGAGGATGTTCCGTTGATCGGATTCATCGGAAGGCTGGATCATCAGAAAGGCATTGATCTCATAGCTGAAGCAATTCCATGGATGATGGGCCAGGATGTGCAACTTGCCATGCTGGGAACTGGAAGGCCTGACTTGGAAGATATGCTTAAGCATGTTGAGTCCCAACACAGAGACAAAATCAAAGGATGGATTGGCTTTTCTGTGAAGATGGCTCACAGGATAACAGCAGGAGCAGACATATTGCTCATGCCATCAAGATTTGAGCCATGTGGGTTGAATCAACTCTATGCCATGAACTATGGAACAATCCCAGTTGTACATGCTGTGGGTGGACTGAGGGATACTGTCACCCCTTTTAATCCATTTGAAGAGTCTGGCCTTGGATGGACATTTGACAGTGCAGAAACTTATAAGCTAATAAATGCATTAGGGAACTGCTTGTTGACCTTTAGGCAGTTTAAGCAGAGTTGGGAAGGGCTACAAAAGCGTGGAATGATGCAGGATCTCAGTTGGGACCATGCTGCTGAGCAGTATGAGGAGGTCCTTGTTGCTGCCAAGTACCAATGGTAAAAATCTTGGCTTCTACTCTACCATGCAGACTCATCAATATGAGTGCATTCAGGTTGCTGAGTTATATCATGGTCTGTGCAAGGGAAAGACTCAGGGCATTGTGGCCAAGTTGTTACAACTTTCTTGATGCAGGTCCGGAGGAACATTTTTGCCCCTACATTAAGGTTTATGTAATAGTCACTTGTTATATATGTCATCTCTTGCATGTAGCTAGAAAGTTGATCAAACAAAATATGAAATAAGGTTAGAATCTTTATTGTTCTTTTTTAATAAAGAAAGAAAAAACAAAGAATAGAGTATTAGCCCTTTAGATAGATGAATTCTGTACCTTTCAATGTTTTGCAGTGATGTGTCTAGAACTATATGCATAGCAGTAGCAAAATATGTCGATGCTTAATTTTAGAATTAAAATAGTGTGCCTTTTCCTTTTTTGTTCTAATGCATAGCTAAACCTGTGGTCTTTATAAAAAGGTATGGATATATATTTGATCATGCATCTTTTCACTCTTTCTAGTACATTCAAAATGAAAATGACATTATGTAATTATAGCATCACAACAGTTCAAAGTGAATGATTGAACGAAGTACACAAAAGGCTATATGCCAATATATACGCCAATGGAGTAGCTGAAGTTTTATCAGTTTCTATATATTATAAATATATTTGCTGAAAGTTGTATATAAAAAGTAAAAAACATCTAATATATTTGATCTTCCAACCACCATCTTGTCCAATATATTTGTCCTGTTTGGTGTCTAGATTTATTATGACATTTTTAAACTATTACTCTTAGATTCTATATGCAAATTTCTTGACTGCTATATTCTCATGATTTCACATGAAAATAACACTTTTCAACAATGCAACAGCTTCATCTAGTTGGCCCTTTAAACATTCACAATTCATTTTGATTTCATATGATCTCTTCCAACTATTTTCTGATCATCCTTATAGCTAATAAGATAGTTTAGATGTATTTTTAAGATGAAAAGATGTATTAAACAAATTAGCTATATCAATATTTTGTTCATAAACTCCTCACAGGAAAAAGTATAACAGAAAACTCCAAATAATATTTTAATTTTAAATCAAATAAATAACTTCTTAAATCTTAGTAATTAGATCGTATTTTTATTTTAACCTAACAAAATCTTAAAATTTGAAGCATAAAATTTCTAAAAAACTATTTGTTCAAATTCAAATAAATATTCATAAATATGTTTTCAAGTGACAGCTGGGAATATCAGCATTCCTTCTGACATCTGTTCAAACATTTCTCCTGCCTCTTTCCTTTAACACAGACAGTTGCCATATGCAACAGTTATTACATCCAACATATAACATTTGTAAAATATAACATAAAATTTTGTCGCACTTGTTTGACTTTATTTGTTTAAATCTAATATTTATCTTACATAATTTTTCCTTTTTAAGTGACAGCCATTTTAAATCATGTTTATCTATCTTAATAAGCATTAAATGGGTAATCTATTTAATCTCCATGACAAAAGAGATACACAATTTCAACATAACATGTTATAAACAAAGCCATGAACGTGTTTTTCATGTTCTAAAGAAACTAGTCTTACACAGTCAATGGTGAAAAAATGAAAAAAAAAAAAAAAGGAGTGACACAGTCCCCTTAATGCAAATGTGACCACCCTAAACCACTCTAATTTTTTAGTTATAATATTTAATAATAGTTCATACTTTTTTTTTTTTAATTTTAAAGAATGCAACAAGCACAAAAAGAACTGTGTTTGGCATAGTGGTTGTGGTAAGTTTTCAATCTTCTCAATATCTTGATGGAAAGGCAAAAATTTAGAAACTTGAACATATTAGGACCAATTTTAAATATAATCAAAATACAAAGCCTCGTTTTATTTTGTTCTCCTTTTTAAGTTCTTAAGTCTGGGATTGTGTACTGATAATCATTAAAAGGTGGAGAGTTGCACCCCTCACTTTTGTAAATTTATAATTAAATGTATTAAGTATTTTTCTTTTGTTTCATTTTTTATTTTTTTTTTTATTTTTGGCATCCTCTCAATCTATACATTAATATGAGTGTAAAATATTTATAAATTGGATCATTTAAGTTGTTATAAACTTATTACTTAAAAATTATTAACCAAAAATCAAATTTTAAAAAATATCTCCACATCTATTGAATTATCACTGCCAAATCCTTCAATATTATTCTTAGTCTCCCTTTTCTCTTCTTTATGCATGCTCAAATCACTAATATGTTTTCTATCACATTTTTTCTCAAATACTACATCAACCACTCCCAACATGTGATCATTTTGTACCTTGTTTTTTTTCTTATATATATAACTAAGACATTCATTTTAACACTCTCATTTCTGTGACTCTAACCTTTCTAGAAAGGAAAAACAAAATATAAAGAAGGAATTAGTTAAATTGAAGGCTTAAGTTTATGAATAGATTTTTCTCTTGGTCAGAATATTTTGGTGCCTCATCTTAACCTATTTGTATGAATATCCGTCTTGGTGTTGTTTTGCCTTGTATCTATCTATTCATAGGTTATAATTTAATCAAAAGAAATTATTTATAGAAATTTTGCTTTGATTTCACCGAGACCATTGCAATGCTAGGGCTAATTTGTATGACCATTTATTATACAAATACTATTTTGACGGCTTTGACCTATAGTTGTCTCTTGATATATGGAGTTAAAAGACTCATTGAAATGTTGACGTTTCTTGATACAAAGCTGTGAGCACCTGAAGAAATTTTTGGTGCCATGTCTATTGTATAAAACAAGAAAAACCAAGATAGTGTTGAAATGTGTTTTAATATTAATATTGCATAGTTAGATAATAATTTTATAAGATAGAAACAACTTTTTATAAGGATTGTGTAGGAATAGATACACCGTATGTAACTTTAAGTTCAACAGATTTACTCGTTTAAATACGTTTTTCCAAATCCTGATTTTATAAAAACTTTTTTATATTAGTACAAATAAATAACATGTAATATAAAAGAGACAAAGAGACTGAAAAATATACGAGATATTTTATATTGGTTCTTCTGATAAAATATATTATATTCAATTCTTAACCAACATAATTTTACTAAGCACACTAATGTTGTGAAGTAAAAACGATTATTCTTTGAACTTGCGGTCACTATTAATTAACCTTTTCGAGTATTTTTTAAAGTCTTTGTCACTTTTAACTAACTCTTTGAATATTTTTTGGACCTTATCACTCTTGACTAAAACGAGTATTCTTTAAATGATAGCTACTCTTGACTAAGATAAAAAAATTATATGAATGGTGATCTACATATCATAGAATTGTTGTTCACTAGAGAAAAATATCGTCTTTCCATGTATACAAGATTTATGTACTTTCTTCTAATTTGCTAAATGAACAAAAACAATGTTTTACGAGGAGCTAAAATTTGAGCAACAACAACGTTATCTCTCTCTTGCATTCTTCTTGATGAATGACTTAAATAATCAATGAAGAATATAGTTGTTATAAATCCACTTTTGGCCATTGAGTAAGTATAGCTCACTTGAATGTCTTTGATACATTGGATGAACTTCATTGTGAATAATACATTAAATGCCGCATGCAACATTAATTATTATTTTCTTCTTCTTTACGTAACATATCAGTACCTTGATATAGTTATCTCTTCTTGAAGAATATGCCTTTACTTGAATTTGTCTAAACCTCATAGCCACATAAAAGGTAGTCATCCGTAGTACAAGACAGATATTACAAGACAAAAGTTTAAGCATTCAATTAAATTTTCTAGAACAGAATACAAGAAAAGAAAAAGATCCTTTGGTGTTGCTTGAGAGAGTTTGGTTTGCTGAATCACCCATCACTAAAACAGTCATTCCTTGACTCTAAATAACAACCTTGGACAGTTTCTTTCCGATGAGAAATGAGGGTCACAACCTCATGGTAGTGTTAGGGGATTATTCTAGTTTCTTAAACCATGGATTAACACTAGGGCAGGAAAGAAGCCCACAAAATGGTCCTTTAGGTGATACCTAATCAATTGCGAATTTCATATCAGGTTTGATCATTCTCTATAACTTCAATTCAGCATTCACAGCAACAGTTTCATGCTGCAGAATGTTTGTCCAACATATTTATATGATGGAAACAATACAACTATATTAAGCTAAAATGGATTGGTCTATCTTGACTTTTCTAATAATTTAAATGGCCATATCAGTTTTTTAACTTCTAATTAGTTCTACCAATCAATTGTTTGTGTGGGGAAAAGATACTGGATTACATGATTACTAAAAAGAATTAGCAGGTTAAAAGAAGAAGAAATCCTAACCAGCTTTGGTGGGTCTCAAGCACCCAGGACAAACAAAATATGACACAAAGCATTGCAGTAACAGATGGATTGGTCTTTGGTGACACAGTTTTTTGAAGAAGTAATCTGAACTTGGATGTGAATTATGATGGACCTAAAGTAAAAGATGCTGCAAAAGAAGGTCTAGCTAGTCAGTTGTTGATGGTACAAGTGCCAAGTGTTCAAATAAAAGCTAGTATTTCACCCTAAGAAATTCTTTATTGTTAGGAAAAATTTACATGATGCCTTCTAAATTAAGTGAGATCAGTAACAACTGCGTCATGTAGTGGAATTCAAAAGAGCTTTGCTAAATAGCAGAGACTGAAGAGTGAGTTGAAAATAGTATTTTAAAGTGTATTGGCAGCATTTCTCATGTTTAAGCAGATGGAGATTTATGAATTTCAGTAAAGAGATATCTAATTAAAGAAAGTCTGAGAAGTCTCCACTTAAAAGATATCTTGTTAGAGTTTTCTCTGGGATTTTTGCCTCTTCCACCTAAAATGTTTTAGTTATTTGCAATAAAACAGAGAAAATATACAATTGGAGAACTAAGAGAACATAACTTAATCGCAGAAGATACCACCATTCAACCAGGACTCAGACTAGAAAACTGCAAATGAGAAATTGTTAATTTCGGCGAGTGAGACAGATTGAGAGTATTCAAGTTGATAATTTAAAATTTGGTTTGTTCAGCATTATAACTGAACATGAGTTCATATACACCAAAGGAAAATGTAGAAATAGAAATCAAAAGTTGGTTCAATGCACACAGATGAACATCTTACCAACATCGCTGTTCAAATTGTCACTATTTTGCATGTTCTCCCCCATATACTCATCAAAAGTAGAAAAGAATCGCCTGTTCAATAACTTTGATTTAAAGTTATTGCAAATAAAAAAAAGATCAAAGTCATGATAGTGATAGTCTAGCACATCTGCATGCAGGAAATGAATGGTCAAATGCAATCACAAAAATTTATTACAAACAATTTGTGTATATCTGTGTCTTACAAAAGTAGATTAGAATCATACTAACTAAAAATTAAGCATGGCTTCCAGCAGTGACACAAAATGCTATGGTAACAGATAGAAATATAAATCAAGTGGATTCAAAAAAAATTTTGTTCTGTTTATACAAACAGATAACATGATGAATAATTTAGAACAAGATGCAACTGGCTAAGTAAAAGTCTGATAAACGTACACAACATAACAATATACAAAAGGAGACATTCACAAAGTAAAAAATAATTCTAAAATTTATCACCCAACTTGTTTAGTATATTTAAGTTTCTGACGAAAGAATTCAAACAAAACCAAAACTTTCTTCTACCTGAATAAAAAGATGCCATGTGCTTGAGGTTGAACAGTCTATTCCACAGTTAACATTCCAGACATCTTCTGCTATAAGAGTCTGCCTACAATCACAACACAGGGCAATGAAAATAGGGAAAACCTTCCCTCCCTGTTCAGCAGTACATTCAAAAAACAAAAAAACAAAACATTAACCTTTAAATGAATTTTTTCAAGATTGGAACAAACTCAGGCAAAACCCAGATATAAGTTCAGAACATCAAACTTAATCTATCATAATCTGCAGCACATAGCAAGATTGAGAACTTATCATCACAGAAACACACAACATAACAATAACCACAAGAGACTAAAATTCAAAACCATGATGCAAAATCTTCTCAGAACTATATAAATCTTGAGAACTCAAGAAGTAAATTAAAATAAAAATATTTTTTCATATTTCCAGGTATAACCAACTAACTGTGTATGACCCATAGTTCCTTACAACTTATTGCCAAGGGGCTTATTTAAAGACATCCTAAACTCCTACTAGATCAATGAACACAAGGACAAGTACACATTCTCTATTTCATCCAATTATCCTTCTCCTTCCTTCCAATAAATCAAACAGTATTGTTCCAGCTGCTGCTACTTCTTGATCTTTCGATGCTTCCTAGGTCCCGGCACCTCTAACCTTCCAACAGAACACCCACACCTTGCTCGGAGCACAAGAACAGCCCTTCCATTAGGTGGTGCCATCTTCTTGAGCTCAGCCTCCAGCTCCCTATGGTGATCACGCGGCAACTCAAAGAGACCTTTCTTCACTCCACCACTACCACCACTATCTTTGGCTGAATTTGTCGAGGAAGAAGCGGAATTCTTCACACAATCTTCAGTCTCCAACTGAATGTCAAACTCAGCAGCCTTCCTCAGACCCTTGCAATTGGGATTCCCACACCTCCTAGTGGTGCAAGCCACCACACCCCACGTGGCCAATGCAGCACACACAACACTCAACCCTATGGAAACATAGATCCAAGGTGCCACCGAAACCTCTTCCTTAACCAAAAACACAACAACCTTAACCCCGTCATAGCACTTTGTCACCAAAAATTCCAAGTAAGGGAAGAACAGAAAGCCACAGGCACAAACAACAGCAATGAACATCACAACATCAACCATGGCCGATCGTGATCGATCACAAGGTGGAATCTGAAGGGAATTCGATGACGCTGCCGATGAAGAACTGGGGGTTCTCCGATTCTTCTGAAGATGATTGATTTGCCTCGATTTCGAACCAATATCCGCAGAACAAATTGAATTCGCCATGGGAGATGATTGATCAACGGACTTGCAGATAGAGATTGAACTATGGAAATAGACCATTTCAAAAAAGGACACAAAATCTTGAATCGGAAATAGCCTGATTATTTCCTCTTTTCCTTTTTCAGATCAACCCCGCAATTATTTGAGCCGAATCGGATCGACCCACCTCGCCAAAAGTCCAAAAGAGTGCAACTTTGGCACGGAGAAGATCGAAACCTGTCGGTGGCCAAACGGGTCGAAATTCACAAAAAGATCATTTTTTAAAAAAATTTCTTAAATTTTGTATGAAGGGTAATGAAATTGAATATGTGATTATCCAAAAGAGAGTGTTGAAGAAAAAAAAAAAATGAAAGTTTGGGCTAATGGAGTTTTGGCCGGCTTGAAGGGATTGGTGATGGTGTTGTTATTGCAGAAAGAGTAATAGAAGATGTTGAAGAAGAAGGATAGAGAGAGGACAATGAAGGAAGAATCATCATTCACTGCTTTATTATCATCATATGAAATCAGCAATGTTCATTTATTAAATTTATTTAATTTTATTTATTATTTATTTATTATTACTTGTAAAGAGGGAGAGAGATTTAAGAGTTTAATTTACACACACTCTAGCCATCATAGATGAAGGAAAGGACACGTTTTGTTAAGGTAAGGTGGGCTATGTAATGGAATGGTATGGGCTTGGATGATACAACTCTTTTGGAAATCATGTGTGAATGATTTGGTGGGGGGCATGACCCACCTTTCTCTTGTTTGTTTCATTATTATATTTGTGACTAAATTGCATAAAGGAATATGTACTTATAGTGATGTTCTTTTTTTTTGTTATGAATGATATTTTTTTTTGAAAAGTAGTTTTAAATTATGGAGAAAATGGATAAATATGCTAGTAGGGTTGTGAAAATTATTTTAGGAGAGAAAATTGTCTTAAAAAATGTTTATAGTTTTGCATTTTTTTTTAACTTGAGGAGAGGTTCACAATAGGGTTTTACAAGAGAAGTTAAAAGGAATTAGAAGGCTAAAGAATGGAGAATAGTTGTGGAGGTTCAAAACCACTTATTCATAATTAAGCTAAATTACTTTGGTCAATTATCTTAACTAATAGGCTAACTTAAGAAAATAATATATATATATATATATATATATATATATATATATATATATATATTTAAAAATATATGTTTTATTTT
>Ga0209489_101720_pt1 | contig 45035 bp, 12 predicted proteins | sample SiratrowhiteBW_FD_187527 | JGI IMG/M metagenome (GOLD analysis project Ga0209489, IMG submission 187527) | Root nodule microbial communities of legume samples collected from California, USA - Siratro white BW (SPAdes) (version 2) | ecosystem: Host-associated > Plants > Roots > Nodule | place... | reverse complement strand
TACAATTGTTAATTGCTTCATTTTTTTTTTTCATTCTTCCCTTTTGTTTGTGTTTGACGAGTTACCATGGTAAAATATACGTTAATTGTACTGTGTTTGCTGTAAAAAAGAATTAATTTTAAGCTCTAATTAATAATAATAATAATAATAATAATAAATGATAGAGGTGTTGTTTTGTTACCGTGGGGATAAGTAATTCAAATGATTCAGAATTTGTCTGTCACACATTATGAAGTGGCAGTAGAACATGGAAAGATCCTTCTCTTAGAATCATCCATATATTTTGTAGCATGCAGGATCTATGAGCATTGAGCAATGATAGCAAGAAACACAGTGGTGGCCCTCCCATGTTCAATAGTGTCATCAATGAAATTCTTAATTCCCAAGTCCTTTGGGAGATACCAATCTCATTGTCCCATTTGCATGGAGGTGTTTAGAGTGGGTGAACTTGTGACCCTTGCATGTCCTGCAACCGTAGGTATTTATTTTTCTTTTGGTATGGACCAGTACTATCTTCATGAACTTTAAAAGACCTAAAACACAATTTTAACATTTAAATATTATAAAAATATTCTTTTTAACCCAATTTCCTTATCTTTTATTATTATGAAATTTGCCTAATTTTAAAATCCACTTTTTTTTTCGATAGAGACAATGGCAATTCTAACTTTTCTTGATGGGGTTACGTAAACAATTTCTTTAAAATCATAAAAATATTGGTGGAATCTTAATTCTATATTTGGAGGAAAAGGGTAAAATGTAAACTGATAAATGATATACAATAGTAGGAAGAATATAATTGACATGAATAAAGTATTTGTAATTAAAGGATGTCATATGTATTGTTGTTGGGACAATGTGCATGTCTCTCATAGTGACTGTTTGGGACAAAGTTGTAAGCTTGTAATTGAAGAATGTCCATGTATATATATCATTGTTGGGACATTAAAGATCTGCTTCTGTTCCTCATGGTTTTGGACTAAAGTATAAGCTGAAACAGTACTACTTTTGATATACAATGACATTGCTCAATGCTGAAGCAAATCAGCTCCTTCCTAAAAGGACTTGCCCAAAAATCCATTCAGCTAGCTAATTTAACCCTGACATAATTTCAACAGAATCATTTGAATGTTTGTCAAAAACAGATTCCAGTGACATCCTATGAATTTAGGACAAACTGTGCTCCTTTTGACTTCCACACGTCATCATCATCAGATAATAAATTAAGATAATTGAACTTGCCATATAAATCAAGGGATACCAGTGTGAATGGAAGGAGTATACTATTTTTTTATACGGTTAAAGGAATATACTATAATGTGAGGTTTTAAATAAATTATTATTTTTTTGGGTAGGTTAAGAAAAGAAGAAACTGTTCAAGTGCAATTTAATTGAAATTTAGGAGTGTACAATCAAAAGGTATTTTCCATGCCATTAATTATTCAAAGATTAAATCAGCATTGCTTAAGGCACATGTAGGTATACAAACTCCAAATTAATTGAGAAAACATAAATGATTAGTCATACGCAAGATCTAACTAAAAATATTTAAAATAATTAATTATAAATAATAAGAATTCGGATATAATTAAATATTTGAATGCTTAATTAATTTTTTTTTAAATAAAAAACTAGTGATCCTTAATGCATCTTTATTGACAGTATCTTAAAATTAAAGTAAACTTAGTGAAAGATGCATACTTTAAAATTGGTAGACGTTGGATCATGTCTACATAATTGTTACGATATCTTAAAATTATGTTAACATGACCAAGACAGCTTATTATTACACACAAAAAAACATGAATGATGTTGTATAGCAAATAAAGTGGGCCTTGGACCGAAGCCCACTGATTCTTCCAAAGCTGATGGTAACAATACGACAAATTCTTCCTGCACCCTAATATCTTCTTCCTGCACCCTAATATAAAATTTTAATTCCACAATTGACCCTATCCGGTTTATACGGGTAAAAAAATAAGAACCGGATGGCACCCCCATCCGGTTCACATTTCAAAAAAAATGACAACCGGATGACACCCCCATCCGGTTGTCATTTCAAAATAAAATGACAACCGGATGACACCCCATCCGGTTGTCATTTAAAAAAAATTCATTTTATTTGGAAATGACAACCGGATGGCATACTCATCCGGTTGTCATTTTGATTTTGAAATGACAACCGGATGGGGCTGTCATCCGGTTCTCATTTCCAAATAAAAATGAGAACCGGATGGAACCCATCCGGTTCTCATACATCAAATCGGAAAATTCTTCTGTTCGTCGTCGACAACGTCTAAACCCCAAATCAACTACTCTAATCAGCAATATCACTTACTAATTGCTAATAAACACAAAAAATTACTTACTTATTGCTTGTTTTAAGGATTAATCAAAGATTTGAAAACAGATGAAGTTAAAATGACAACCGGATGGGGGTGCTATCCGGTTGTCATTTTTTTTGAAATGTGAACCGGATGGGGGTGCCATCCGGTTTTTATTTTTTTGCTCGTATGAACCGGATGGTTGTGCTGGGATATTTATGGAATTAAAAAATTTGTATTAGGGTGCAGAAAGCATGTATTAGGGTGCAGGAAGAATTTGTCTAACAATACCTAGGCCAGGCCCATTGAGGAAGAGAATGAAAGCGATGATGATAATAGAAGGAAGACGAGGAGAAGAAAAGACATGGGCATTTGTTTTGTTATGTCCCAAATGAACACTCATGCTTTTCCTACCCATGGAAGGAACAGTGGAAAGCTAAAAAGAATCACTTCATGCAAACCCATAAGTCATCCTTCCCTCTTCTCCTATATAACATTCTCCTAGTTCCAATTCACCCTTCACTAACCAATCTCACACGTCAATTCTAAACCCATAATAAACTTTTAACAACAAAACGAACCAACCATGTCGTTGAGTCCTCCGAGAGAGAGAAGCAACGGGCATGGGCATGGGCGAAGGCGAGAGAGGCCAACGTTCCAGATGTACTGGTGCTTCCAGTGCAACCGCATGGTCCGCATCGCAGTGGATAACAACCCCTCAGAGGTCACGTGCCCGCGCTGCTTCGGCCAATTCATATGCGAGGTAAACGTGCCGCGCCCAAGACTCGTGGTCGATTTCACTACCCCAGACCCCTCCCCAGAAGCGCGTTTGCTCGAAGCGCTTTCCCTCATGATGGACCCACCCATCCGCCGCTTCCCGGGTCTCCTCCAGTCCGAACCGGAAGAGGTCCCCGTGCACCACCGCCGCCGCCGCTTCCGCCGACGCCAACCCGAACCTGAACCCGTTCCCGAACCTCCACACCACCGCCCTCGCACGTGGATAGTCTTCCAGCCCATGGACTCACCCAATCCCTTCCTGCCCATTAACAACATTAATAACCGCCCCGGCCCAGGTCCATTCCAATTCCCGCTCCCGCGCAACGTGGACACGCGCGACTATTTCATGGGACCTGGACTCAACGAACTCATCGAACAGATAACCGAGAACGACAGACAGGGTCCCGCGCCGGCGCCGGAAAGGGCCATCGACGCCATTCCGACGGTGAAAATTGCGAGCGCGCATCTGAAGGAGAATTCTCAGTGTCCAGTTTGTCAGGAGGAATTCGAAGTTGGCGGAGAAGCGAGGGAACTTGCGTGCAAACATATATATCACTCGGATTGCATTGTTCCGTGGCTGAGGCTTCACAATTCTTGCCCCGTGTGCCGTCACGAGGTTTCTGTGCCGTCTTCTTCTTCTTCGGAGGATGAGTGTGTTGATGTTAGCGGAGATGAAGGTAGGTTGCGGAGGTGCTTGAGGTGGACCCGTCGTTTTACTTCGGTTTGGCCTTTCAATTCAAGGTATCGACGGGTTCACCCTCAAGGAAATAGTAATGTTGCAGCTGCTTCTTCCAGGGGTGAATCATAATTAATTTTATTCAATTCACTGCTTTTTATTCAATCGTCATCACTGTTTCAAATTACTATTTCATACTTGTGTTACTGTTGTCATGTGCTGATGCTGGTGCATTCAATTCAATTCAATTCCTTCTTTGTTTGCTTATGCTATCTTATGAATTGTTAAATTATCACCTGTGCTGAAAGAGTTGGGTTGTTATTATTATTCTCTTACCAAATTCCAATTCTCTCTTCGTAATCCATTTCTTGAGGCTGTGATTAAAATGCATTATCAGTGTTATTTCTGAATTGAGGAGCAATTTTTGTGTTATTGCTGAATTGAGGAGCAATAGTTTAAAATGATGTTAAGATAGATTTAATCTAAACTTGGATACAAGTGTGTGAATATATTGAAATTTTAATTGATTGTGCCTGTAGATATTATTCTTGTCTAGGAATGTTCTCAGATTGGAATGTGTTTTGATTATATACGAACTCGATTAGAACATGATGCAGAACAAGAAAATAAGTTTAGGAGATTTTGTGAAAATTCATGACTGTGTAAAGTGTTATTAGTGTTCATAGCTGATTTGGCTCACCATTTATTTATTTGTTGGGCAGGATATTTTGCATCTGACAGTCCGACACTCTCTAGAGGTACCAACCAAATTCTAACTCTTCTAGGATTCTCCCAATGAACTTTGGAACCTAAGGAAAAACCAAATAAAAGTGCCACAAATGAAACAACAAAACTGCATATTGATCAGGTGTTTGATTGTGGTGGTTGAACATAGGCACCAAATACTGAAAAGTAACCATCACATTTGCTTTCATTTTCAGCAGCTAATAGGAGGCAACCCTCTTGCTGCATTCTTTAAGCTCTCCAATTATTTACATCCAAGGCAGATGAACTGGTTAGGGTTGCAGCTTGTCTATAAAGGCACTACACATGCTCACCAGTAAGTTAATTTCAAGCCTATTTTCAACTTTTAGTTCTTGTCCTTCTTCAATAATTACATGACTAATGGAAAATAACACTATTTTTTAAAACTAATATGGATTAATATGAAATTTTTTCAATAGAAAAACATTTATAATTCTATATAAACTGAAATAGCAATATCTAGGACTAAAAGCGAACAGGATTAACAATATGACCAAAACCAACTAATAATTTTTAGAGATTAAAATTAAAAGAGGTGTGCAGTATAGAGACTAAACTGTTAATTAAAACCATACATAAATAAATTATGTGTGCCGAAGCAAAGGCCTGCTTCTGAATATAAGTTTCAACGGCTGAAATGCGTTTTGCAGGGGTAACATGGGCTTGCGATTCAAAAATAAAGTAAAATGGCCCTCAAGTTTCATTCAAATTGAAAATTGGATTCATCACCACATACTACGACGTTCGAGATCCCTCCGATACTGCCACTGTAAATATTATTTGTTATTGGCAATGACAAATATCACAACATTACTGACACTTTTTTTATAAAAGAAATATTACAAATGCTACGTTATGGATATCTGATTTTATCCTGACCACTTTTTATTAAAATTTCTTCCTAATAATGTTTTCTTTACGTTTGATATTTATGATATGTTGTGCTGTAAAAAAAATATTAATCATGACAAAAACTATAAAAGAAAATTCTCAACCAAGAAACCCTTTGTAATTGAATGCAATACCTAAATGAAATCTCGTTTTAACCCTTTTGAGCAACAAAGTCCTCCTTCCCTACATCTTCATCGAGCGCATTGTGCGAACGCATACAAGTAGCATTTAATAGTAACAATATTTTATTAAATAAATAATATACAATAATAGTTTAAAAACATATTATCTAATTACAAATCATTATACATAATGAATTTATTAAATTTTATAATAATTATCATTAAATTAAATCAAATATTAATTATCAATACAATAAGTTTATATTGGCAGTGCAGTTCTACTTAAATTTGAGTAAAGATTCATAAAATCCCATTTGAGTCCATATAATTGTTTTTTATCAAAATATATCAACTTCCTATTCGTGACCCCTAAACAGAAAAAAAAATACTGATTCATAAAAAATTTGAGTTACTATTATTTTTGACAATATTCAAAAGTAGTTTATTTTAAAATGATAATTTTAAGCAAAGTTAAGTTGACTTCCATATGATCCGACTAATACTCGACTCAAGCTCTTTAAACAAGTTTTGTATTTGACTATATCATTGTCATGATTATCAAAAAAATTAGCACTTTAATGTGCCTCTTTTTTTCACTGATCAAATTGTTTCATATCATCTATTTGTACCAAACATTTCCCAATATATGAATATTTAAACAATGCATGGTGTGTTATCACAAAACTAAACACTGACCAACTGAGTTAAAATTTTGGGCCCTCTTACTTTCATACCAGCTAATCCCAAATCATCCTTCACATAAGCGGGGGCCGATAGTGAGTACCAGCATGGAACCCTTCTGTATATGCTGTGTTCTTGAATATCATCTGCAATAAAGAACATTTAGTGATAAGAGGCATACTTGCATGACATGGAGGGTTTTATTTCCTGAAAAGAGAAAAGTTCACTAGCATGATCATATACTTACAGCAAGGTTCTTAAACTCTGAAGTAAGGTTTTTCTGTAATTTGTCAGATACCACAGTACCCAGCTGCGGCCCGTGTAACTTTATATTTTCCTCCTTGACCTGTATGACCGTTCTTCAGCCTGATGCTGGATGCAGTATAAAGTTTGAATTGAAAGAAATATTTTTGTTTTACCTCTGAAAGCAATAACTGTGTCGTTTTTTGCAATATCTCTTCAACGAATTGACCAACATCTGCAACGGAGCCTGAAGACTTATTTTTTACCGGTGTCGGTTGTCCCTTTGTACTTTTCTCACCGGAGGACTTGACAACTTTGGCTGCACCAGAAAAAAAAAATTACTTATTAATTTAATCAGTAGGACATTTCAGCCACAAACAAGCTAGTTCTGCTATCATTACGAAGTTAACTAGTGTAACTGAAATTTGGTGAGGCAAAGTGAGGTCAAATGTGAACAATATAAAAGCCTAAACAACTTAACGCTAAACATTGTAGCAGTCCAGTAGGGATGCAGACATTATGAAGTGACTAAGTCTCACATTGAATAGTATGGGATGCTCGATTAGATGTCTAATTGGTTGGTTCTCACTTCTTATTAAGCAGCTTTTGAGTAGTGGTGCGTAAAAAAATCCATTATTCAAATTCAATCTAAAACCATACTGATCCAAACCATTTAAGTCCATTTTATTGAATCGTATCAAATACAAATCCATATTTTTGGATTTTAAATCCAATCCAATTAATTGGATTTAGATTGGATATATTAAAAAAACTTGGATCATAAAAAATCCAAAATCAACGTTCATCCTAAGAAATTGTTTGGTCAAGACAATTTTTGATTGGTTTTGAATGATACACTTTTTACTCAATCTACAAAGTGTCTCTTTAGTTCGGAAAACAATCATGGTGTTGTTGGGTCGACCTTGGATGGATCATCTTTGGCTCGGCTTCAGTCAAGGAATCCTTAACTTGGCCTCAATCAGAGCATCATCGATCTAAGTCGGGGCTTTGTTGGCTCGATCTGGACTAGAGCATCATTAGCTTGACCAGCAGACCAAAGCATCGTTGTCTTATTTACCTACATGCGTCTTTCTAAGCCTAAGTATGGTTTGTTCAAAAGTTTGGCCTAACCTAAAAATCAGTTTATGTTGACTAATTTATAGAAATATCTACAAACAATCCAATAAGTTTAACCAGGCTAACAAGCCTAAAAAGACCAATGGGTTTTGATCATCACTTAAATTATTCTTCGTTTTCTAAAGACTAATATTAAAAGAAATAAAAAATTTCAAACAAACAATAAGTTATTATGTTCAAAATGGGCAGACACTTAAAGCACACACAACACAAGTGTTCAATTTGCGACAGGATAAAAAAATGAGAAAAAGTTTTCCAAGCAAAAACAGTCGAGCAGTGACAAAAAGTAATACATAAAGAAACAAAAGTAGAAAAACTTCAGTTAGAATCATTGAACACTTTTATCCTCCTATTGGACCATTATGCCAGTAGCAAATGTATATGATTACTCCCTATCCCAAAATTAAGTATCTAACTTTAGAAAATATCCTAATTATTTAGTAAAAAAAAGTATAACGACTAAATTAGTTCAAATAAAACTGAATTTGAATTCATCAGATATAATAGTCTCGGTTTTAATGTCAATTTTAACCAAATTAAATGGATATGGATTTAAACTAATTTCAATCCAAATTTAATCTGGATTGAAAAATCCAAATCATTTTGATCCAATTAAATGGATCTACTTTATCGGATTTGGATTGGATAGGGAAGTTTAAAAATCCAACCCATGCCCACCCTACTTTTAGAAATGTGGTCGTCAAATGCTCGGGTACTTATCCCTGTCAGCAGTTGCTAATGCAACAGCAGATTGCATACAGCAGCTTCATCCAAAGTAAAGGCATACAAAAGCTAGCACATTTAACTGCATAGATAAAACTTGTGGATTGGCTAAGAAAGACAACAAGGTCAAATGGTACCAAATTCAATTTCAATGCATTCATCCTGTCTTGACGGTTTTAAGGATGAAGAAAGAAACGCTAACATAGTAAACAAAATGAGTTAGGGAGAGGAAAACCAAAATAGTCAGTTACAACTGTGATCATTTTCATTTCTTCAAGACTGCTCACAATAAATTTTACATCGCTAAAAGGCCTAATGTAAAAATTCTGGACCACTATACAACCTTGTGCAAATCTTCAAGCATGTAGATGTATAAGATGAAAAGGCTATATGAACTGCCATATAACTATTTTTTTTCACTTATTTTATGATAAGATCTTGATTTGGACTTCTTCCTATCAAGTACATTAAGTGCATCATAAAATCTGGTCCTGCACGAGCTTTCAGAAATCAAATTTAGATACTTAAACTACCTAAGGTTGCTCGCATTTCAGATATATGGAAAAGGCAAATAAAGAATACTCCATCCGGTTCTTAATATGAAACAAAAGAGTCCACTATTTTGTCCTAATTATAGAAATATGAACCTATATTAATTTTTAATTTTTTTTATATCCCTCATGTAATGTGGACTCTATTAATGAGATGCTCACTCATTTGGTATGAGTGATTGCATTTATTGACCTATAGACCACAGAAGTCACATTCATTGGTGGAAAAAAATTATCTCTTTACTGTATGTAGCGTAATTAAATATTACCACCACTTAAAATTAACTAAATTATCTATTTTTCTGGTCTTGATGAATTCATTATTTGTTTCTTATATCAAGAACCAGAGGGGTTATTATGTAAAGGGGGAAAAATCAGTGATAAAACAAGGCACCTTTACCGATTACTAAAAAAACAAACAAACGTACAGGTTCACTCTACTCTCTGAGTACTATCCAAATCATAGAAATGAAAACAACAGAAACATAAAGTAGCTGTTGTTTCAATGCAAATAATAGATAAATGAAAACATTGAATAGTGCTGTTAATAGATTTTTTTACCTGAAACTGCACTGGTTCCATTACCAACAGAAACATGATTTGCATCCTTAAGAACCTGCGAAGACTCCTTTTGTGGTTGATCAGGTAAAACTACTGAACTGGATGGAACTAATGCAGCTAGATCAGGGGGTTGATCTTTCCCCACTGGAGGATTGGCCTGCAGAGGGATAAGGCAGGCATCTGATGACGGACAATGAAATAATTAAAGAATTTTTTAAAATTTGCCTCGAATTGACTCACCTCCAAATCAACATATGAGGGATTTCTTCCAATTGATATAAGAAACTTGTCAAGATCGCATGCTTTTAGAGCTGCATTTGTAAAGAATAGGACTCTTATTAACTGAGTTTTTCAGTGCATCAAAGCATGACAGATCTGACATGAGCATCAAACCTTGTCTTACATCAATATTGAAGCATAGATGAGTTAAAAGATATCATTTGAATACAAAATACCATCACTATTTAGCATTTAATTTTCAAAACTGCCAAATAGTAAGCATGAAAGGAAGTCCTGTTTTGACTTCAAATATCAATTGACCCGTAGTGTTGGAAAAATACATGAAAAAGAATTCCCTAGTGTGGAGGATTGCATCTATATAACACATCAACTTTAAAAGAGTTCCGTAAAATGTGCAAACAATTTTTTTTCCTTTTCACAAGAATCAACTTGCTTACATATAGACATGTCATTCGACAGTGGATGGAAGAAGCAGTGCTCCTGAGTTTTGAAACCTTGATCCAATAGCAATGAAACATCTCTTCAGAAAGGAAATGATGTGACATGAAAGAAAAATACATCAGTTCCATATAAATAGATTAACTGAGTGGATCAGAAAAATGTTTACAATTGGTTAGACTAGCAATCGCATAAACATCAACAAGCCAGTACAAAGCGAGTGTGGTTAAGGTCAAGACAATATTAATAATTCACAGAATTAGTTCATCATTCAAGAGAAGATCATTTTATATTTGATGGCAGGAAAGAAGTAACAACTACATTCAAAGCTAGTAGGATTTTCATAAATGAACAAAGTAACTTGATGAGGAAACTAGAAGAAAGATAGAACAATATGGTTTAAGCCTAAAATAGCTTACAACTACAAGGAAAACATTGATGGATGGATTTCAATTTCAAACATCTAAATAGTGAAAGAGGGACGGTATTGCAGTAAACTTGGCTATTTGACCAAACAATTCCCATTAAAAAAAATTAAATATACCATAAGCAAACAAAAAAATAAGAACATAGGCATACCGTGCTGATTCATTCACTAGTGCAAATGGAGTGACACAACCCAAGGGTACCTGTCGAGATAAGGAAAACAACAGCATCAAGTAAGAGAATAATTTCAATCATGTCATTCACACAATATTGATTTTGTTCTTAAATTTTATAATAATTAATGTCTAGCCAAGCATAATATAAGTAATCATTATACAACGGAAACTTATGGTAACGACAGTATCAACACGCAACAAAAAAACCTACAAGGATATTTACACTGATTGATAGGTTCTAAACATATACATTAGGGATATCAATAGCTAAAGACGGAAAATGGAGGAAAATCCATAAAGATTATGAAGATGCTACAGATAAAAGCTACGAAACAGTTTCGATGACAAATTGGAAAAATCCTTTGTCCGGAGCAAGTTTAATTGCACTTATCAATTTCCGCCGCCAACTCAATCAGTAATTTGTGAATGCCTCAATTAAGAATTTTTTTTCATATACATTATATAATGCAGAGAAATAACAAGGTAACTGGCCTAATTTACAATTCATGTGTGAAAAAAAAAACATAATTTTTTATGCAAAAACTGTCAAGAAACCAAGACAAATTCCATAGCACAAGCCTCTTAAGATTTTTGGTAATCACTTAAACAGACACAGCTACTAATACAGTGGAAGAATGAAAGAGAGAAATGACTGTTCCAACAACAAAATGATAGAACAAAGGCACAGGCAGACCTGAAGTACTTCACCTAGAGCCTCCTCAGGTGCCATTCTGAGACCACCTTTTCCCAAACCAAGCCGCTGAGATAATACTGCTCAGCTTTGAAGCAACAAAGAAATCAATTGATACCTAATGAAGTAAAATGATACAAAATCCCAAAATGTTTACAAAATCATGCATACCTTTGAGATCTACTTTGGTAGCAGCTAAAGCAGAAACAACATACAACCTGCTTTTCTTATCCTGTTTAAGTTAAAAGATATAGTAATCAGGGCATACCCATAACAATTTACAAACAAAAAGCAACAAAAGTATCTGGATTTTGATTTTCCTCTTTAATTACACTACACCTTGAGAAATAAATTCTTACTGAGCCCACCCCCCAAATGTCCAACATACTGAGCCTGAAGGTAAGATCAAGGACACTGAATCAGAAATAATATTACAATAAAATGAACAAGAAAGGGAAGATATAGTATTGTATTAACGGGTTTTACCTGAGCGTCAACGGTCAAAACAACTGGATGTTCGTACTGGGAAAATGGAATCTGAAGCTCCTGTGAGTAAAAAAACGTTCAAAGGTGGATTACGATTGAGGCATTTTGTGAATGGGGATAGATGAGAAAAGTGATGAAATAGGAAGAGAACGAACCTTTAACCGAGCAAGAAGCTGTTCTTTGGAGAAACCCATGAACGGCGACGAAGTGTTTGATGAAATGCTGGAGTGGAAACGATTGCAATCGCAACGGGTACAGTGTTATGATCCAAACCCCAAAACACCGTCTAATATGGGTGGGTCTGCTTCTCATATCACTGGTTCAGTGTCCATCTATAACAGGGCTTTACTATTCCCACCGTGTTTTTTCTAAAGTTCACACCCAGTCTGTACACAAAAAAATTAACGAACTAAAAATAAAGATATCAGAACTGATTAACCTAATTAATTCTGATTAACTCATCACACGTTAAGTTTTAAATAGGTTTACCAATCTGGTTCACCTTGTAGTCACAATAAGAATTTCAATAAGATGTGGTTCATTACGAGTTAACGAATTGAGCGATTACACTCACTATATAAAAAAAATTGAAAAGTTAAACCAAATTAATTAAGACTTTAAATTTAAACTGTGATTAATCGATAAAGTTGTATAGCTAATGGTTGATGGATAGAATATTTATTATGATCAATTGATATTAATGAGATTGTAATTACGAACCCAGATCTCGAAATCCATATTTTCCAACCCGTAAGAAAACACCACTTAATGGGAAGACAACATATAAGTGATCTGCATACATTAATATTAATTATAATGTTATTACTGCAACATATAATTAATATAGTCTTGATAAAATAACTTACTTCAGAATTATAATAGCTTAATTTCGTTTAATTCTTCTAATTCAATATAAAAATATAAACACATATTTAAAAATAAAAAGCGTAATTAAGTATTTATAATTAAGGCACGAATTAGGTTGATTATTAAGAGTAATTTGTTATCTGATGACTTACGATCTCAAAAACCATTTTGTTATTTTATTAATTCTAAGAAGTAATTTTACAAAATTTGACAAATTCAAGTTGAGAGTGAACTTATGAAAATCAAAGTGGGGAAAGCAAAGCTCTCCACATATTCCACCCCCAAATTATACTAAAGGAGTTGCTATATACACTCCTTTTGCTTACTAATAAACTCCCTTTAATTTGTTTCTTTCCACCGTATGTGCTTCAATTTGCACTTCCCCTCTCATAAATAAAACCATTGGATTGTGCGCAAGCTATGACCACGGAGTAGAGGTTCATGGCTCTTGCATTTTGAATTGCAAGATGATTCACTCTATTTTCGAGTTGTTGTAATTAAATAAATGAAATACTGCAAAAATCCTGTTGAAACATTAAAAAATATCTATCAGTGTTAATTTATCACTATAGGCAATTGTTTCTTGCACCCATCATGTAACGAAATGACCAAAATGCCATTTGTGGGTCTATAATTAAAAGGTAGGGTTTTGAATTCTGGAAAGGAAATCCAGAAACCTTATGGAACTTGATTTCTGGAATAGAAATTTTACATTTTGGAAACACTGTTGACTTCTAGAACGTAAAATTTCTATTCTGCATTTCCTTTTTCAAAATGTTTATTTTCATCTCCTCTCCTCTAGAATTTATTTTCTAAAATTATATTATAAATTTTGGAAAAAGCATTTCAGAAGTTATTCCTCACCTCCGCAAACACATTTTGGAATTTATAATCAAGAAACTTTTTTTAGAAAGTGATCTCTAGAAGCATCTCTTGCATTGAAGCTCTTAATAAAAATGACAACACAAATTTTGTATTTATAAAAAAAGTCGAGGTACAGGTCAAAATTGATGGAGTGCAGGAAATAATCGCCTCTAAATATTACGTTATGGATTCATAACAGGGAATTACTTTCTGCAAAGTCTTATTTTTCTCCTACACCTCAAACATTTTTTAATACACAATTTATACTTTGTAATTTATATTTCTTGTCATTTTTTGTGTTTCTTTTATCGGATAATCTTATGAAGTGCCAGTACATGTAATTACGGGAGATGCAGTAAATAGTTTCAACAATTTAAATTCAATACAGTATCTCCATTGGGTACCACATTCGTTGAGAGAATAAAATTAAACTTTCCATTCAACAATCCAGAAGTCAAAAGAAATTAAAAATAATTTCAGATTAATCAATTCAGAATAAAAAATAGTTCTAAATCTTCTCAAAGTGAAAAAAATAATAATTTTAAGTTACATAATTTAGAATGTATTTTGAATTAAACAATTCAAAAGTGAAAAAAATAATTTTAAACAGTACAAATTAAAATACAACTCCTGCTTTTTTAACTTTTAATTCTATAATCCAATTTTTTTTAAATCATCTAATCCAAAATCTTCCCATTATTTTTGACATTTCTTATAATATATAGAGGTGGAGGAAGCACATGTCTGATAATAACATTAGAAAAATAGAAAAAGAAATGTGGAAAAGAATGTACATCAATGATCCAAACTCAGTCTATGCAAGAAGGGGATGTAAAATCATTGTTGAAGAGCCAATTGCAAAGAGGAGTGTAAATGTTAGGGTATAGTGGGAAAAAGGATTTAATATAGGAGAGTTTGTTAGAAATAAAAGGTAGTGCAAATAGCAACTCCCTGGTACCTATTTATCCAGGCCGACAAACCTCATCGCCCATTAACCAGCTTGGTCCAATACTATAATTTATTTTTCTCTGATACTGTCGTTTGTTAAGTTTTACACTGTCGATTCATATATTATTCCACCATAACAGTTTGGGATTAAAATTTTGTTTTTAAGTTTTATAAAAGCTTGAAGTTTTGTAAAGTTATGGAATAATTTATCTAATCGTTGTGTAAAAGTAAATTCTGATTGGTTAAAATCTTTTACACTGACTTGTTTAGGAAACTCCTGTTTTACTTAAATCGGTTTCATGTACTGTATAAATATTTTGAGTTAAGTTTTGAAATATACCGAATCAATTAGAAATTATTCTAAAATATTTTATATTAATTATTCTAAAAATAGAATTTTACTACATATGATAACATGATTGGATAATTATATAAAACTTATTATATATATATATATATATATATATATATATATATATATATATATTTAAATTAAATTTATTATTTATATGTACATATATAAATATATATACACACAAAAATAGAAGGAAATCTGATTAAGAAGATTAAACTACTTAATTCTTATTGAAGATGGAACACTTTTTATGTTTTGCTTATTAAAAAAAATTAGGTATTATAAGATTGGTATAAAGTTATTTAGTTTTTTCTGTTCTCTTCTAATTTGTTTATCATATTATTCGATTTAAAGTGGTTATTATATTTTTATTTTATTGTATTTACGAAATAAAGAATCAGATTTAAAATAGTGTAAATTTCTAAAATAGTAAATTATTCTTATCTGACGATTCGAGTGGAAATTGTTTGGGGTAATGTTTTGGATAATCAAGTTAATGGCATTGATTCGAATAGGATGAGATCTATTTTCAAAAGATTCTCCAACTATAAGTCAGTCAAAATATAAAAAGATATTTAAGAGTATATGAGTAATAAAATACTAAGATAAATGATACTTCCTATAGACCTAAGTCATACTTAGAACCTTGTCATTAAAGATAAAATATTTCTCATAATAATTTTAGACCTTAAGAATCACAAATCATTATAATGTAATGTGACTGATATTAATTAAGATCAATTTTTTAATTAGTAAACAATGAGTTAGGTCTCAAAAACTTAGATGAATCTGGCTTTATTATTGAGTAAGTATATGTTAAAACTAAATATCTTTCATTTCATATTTATCTTATTAACGTGTGTATATATTACCGAAATACTTTTCGAGCGGAATACGATGATGAAAGTGATAAAAGTTTGAAAATCGAGATTAAGCCCAACGTATAATCGAATATACTTTTCTTATAATCGATTATAAAGTAAATATTAAAATATTTACGATGAATTGATTATAACTTATTCATATTTACCATTACAAACTTTACACACCAATATAAATTATAAACATTTGTAAAATTTTAATAATTATGTTATTAATATTAATTATATTATTAAAAGATACTTATATATTGTAATAAATATTAAAAATAAATAAAATAAAGTACTTTAATCTAATATTTCATTAATATGTTTTATATTATAAAAATAAATAAATAAATAAAAACTAGAATAAATAATTAATTCAATATTTTATTAATATTTATATCTATACTATAATCAAATAAATAATTAAAAAATATTAAAGCAATCAATATAATAAAATTATATACTTTAAATTTTAATATTTTATAAATTAATTAATTTTTAATATATCTTTATAATGAAATATAATTTTTTATCATTTAATTTTATAATAATTTTTATCTTAATTTTAAAATTTGGTTATATCTTTCAAAAAAAAATTATACCAAATTTTTTCTAGAATTTTATTTTACAAATTATTTTTAAATATATTAATATATAAAAAAATTATGCTATCATATCAATTCTCAAACTACAAATTTTTCATCTCATTTTCCTAATTACAAAGAATCTTATTTTTCACTCAATAAATAGTTTAACTCTGCAGTTTTTGTTGTTGAAATATGCTTCTTTTTTCTGACAGTAAAAATCAGAGTTTGCTTCCGTTACTGTGATCCCTCGGGTCCAGTTTGCCAACTACCCTGTAGCTCATAGAATTCCCAATGCCCACTGTCAACAGACAACAGTTTCAAACTTTCACTCACACGTTTTGGACCAAATTGTCCCATTTTAGGTAAATACTGTGGGCTGCACAGCGAGTGAACCAAGAAAAAACACCTTCACGGTTAAAAAATCACGTTATGTGTTAATGCAAGAAACTAAGTTGCACTAATTTGCATTGTTGGAAAAGGCTCCATGTGAAACAAATCAAATACAATAAACGTTTTCATTGATTGACATCTACCCGGGTTCTTAATTAATCAACACTTCACTAAAATTATGTCCTAATAAGGCCAAGCATGGATCATTTAAATCATGCTTAATGTTGGATCTCCACCTCCCTACCCCTAACTTTTTTTTGTGCCCAATTATTCTTTTTCTCAATCATTATTTCAGAAGTGAGTTATCCCACATGAAATACCCAGCAAATGTGTGTATTGCAATCAATGGGATCTTACTATACTTAAAATTAGTAATGACTAGTCTATAGCACATGGTAGTTGTATGAGCACAAACTGGTATACTTACCAGTACACTTTAAACATAATTCCAAAAGGAACTGATTAGAGAGTAAAATACATTTTACCTAAACAAAATATCACAAATTTGGTAGGATACTGCATCGAGCAAGGCAATCGCTTGTTAATATCAAACAGAAACACCAATAATTTACAAAATTTATTATAATGGCGTGTTGAATGACACATTGAGCTCACATGCTGGTGGCCAAAATAAGGACACTCACATGCTGTGTCTCAAAACGCAACATCTAAATTGTCATTTAGTTATATCATTTTCATGTGCATAAAATAGAGAATAAGCTATATTAAATGGATGCCTTAGGGACACAATGCTATGTAGGGCCATTAATATATAGATTGCAGAACAACAAAGGTGTCAAAGGAAAGGGCTGATCCCCTGCCCTTCTTCCTGCGTATAAGTAACACCAAAAGCAAAAGCTTTGTTGCATCCTCCAATTATGAAAAAATCATAAGGAGGCCACTTTGTCCTTGTTGAGTTTGAGACTAGTTAGATGCAATGTAAAAAGAGCAAGAGAGAATGGCATCCCATGTCTTAGCCCATTTCACTATAGGACAGGTCATGTCTGCTGAATCAGCTCAGCCATATGGTTCGGACACATGATGGGGTTCAAAAGTTGGCCAAAAAGCCTCATAGTTTGTCTATATCATATTGCATATAATATTCTCAACACGTTAGACTACCATGGAGTACAAAATAAAGAGTTGCTTGCATCAACAGTTATGACTACAAATTTTCTTTTTCGCTAGATATCATATGCTACTAAAGCAAACAAAGTTGGCCCAATTGAATAACAAAAAAAATGTTGAGGAATCGCCATTCAATCAAATCATCTTTGATGTTCAAGTTTATATTTATTTTTTCTGCCTTCACCAACTCAATTATTAAAAGCATTCCCAAATTCTAACCCAAAATTTATCACTGTGCACTATACATGAATTGGAAATTAAACGGAACTTATTCCCTTGTATGAGAAGAATATATAAGGTATAAAATGCCAAACTTAGACATCAAAACAAGGGAACAGTCTTTGTTCTCTGGGCACGCTGGAGAGCTGACACTGCTTAGAAAAGACACTTTTTTCAATGGTTTCAAGTTACCACGCTCTGAACATGGTTTCATAATATCACTGAATTAGAAATAATCATCTTTGATACCTTCCCATGCAACAAAGGCCTTGCCAAAGATACTCCATAGCAAAAGTCTTCTCTCATAACAGTGAAAGGAATTGCTTATAACTAAGGATATTGATGGCTACATGTTTTTTAATTCTCCCTTTATTCTGTTACACATGGGAAACCATTCATGACATTGACATAACAAGCTTTGCATCAAGGATACATAATTTCAAACTATTAGAAATCCACATATGAGACACCAAAAACTGTTTTATCTCTTATGAATTTCATCTAATATGAACTATCATGTAGCATAGGGTAAACAAATTTAATTTGGTCACTGTCAGTAACATCTTCAAGCTGTACCACTGAAGACAAACGAATTGAATATTTGGGAAAGAGAAATATTGGAGCTGGCTAGAGTTTTTCTCAGCAGAAGCTCCACAAACGGATGTCGCTTTCTTCGTATAGATCATCAAGCAAATGGGACGAATCAACATCAAAGAAAGTACCACTTAACATCTGATCAACATACTTGGGGGATTGAAGATCATCCAAAGTGTACCAAGGTTCCATCACATTCATAGCCATTGGTTCATTTGCTTGATCACAACTAGTGTAGGCTTCCAAAGACGACATCAGTGAGGCATCATCATCGACTTGATCCGAGGGAGAAGAAGCCATTGAGGGGGATGAGACCAACGATGAGGATGAGGTTGAAGCTGGAGATGCAGAAAGGGGAATGGTGGCATTGTCAATGAAACTATTTGCAGCAGCTGCAGCAACTCTTTGGATTGATTTGGGGGACATGACAGCATCTCCAGGAACATATTGTGAAGAGCTTAAAGGGAAATTGAAGTTAGCTGAGGAGCCTTTTAGGCATAGAAGTGCAGCATCATAGGCTCTAGCTGCAGCCTCTGGGGTGGAATAAGAGCCTAACCATATTCTTGTTTTCTGGTTTGGTGCTCTGATCTCTGAAACCCATGATCCCCAGCTCCTCATTCTCACTCCCTTGTATTTCCTCTTCTTGCTATCTGATGCTGATGCTGCTGGTGATGATGTTGCTGATAACGAGGATATAGACCGCATTGCCTTTGATGAAGGTTCTGTTTTGATCTTGTGTTCTGACTTAACCATGGTAGATGGCTGCAACTGCAAGTGCAAAGATCCTTCTTGAGTGAATAGAAAATGTTTGAAGAGTGGTTATTTCTGAGGTAGAAAGTAAGGGTACGTGTATAAGAGGTTTCTTTCTTGCTCTTTTTGTTGAGTAACAGTGTTTCTTTTCTCTCACTCTCTCTACCTTGTTGCTGTTCTGAAAGTGGGGAAAAGAATCAGATCAGAAGTGAATGTGGGAAGAAGAAATCCACTATTTATATAGTGGACTGATGCATCCACACAGAGGCTTGCGTCTCAAGGTAGCAACTAGCAAATCCTCGGTAGTCAATATACGACATCGTTGCCAGATTGTTTTTAGTTTATTTCAATTTAATACAGACAACTTAGTTCTTAAAATGACTTTTCTGTCCTTTCTTACTGAAGCTTCCCTCATACGTGTGAGAGATACTCATGCCACTTACCACATGTTATAAGCTTTTCATTGAAATTAGTTCATACATTTGGGTAGAAGGACCAAATATAAACTCTTCTACATCACTAATATAACTTATTGAATTACCATCATGGAGCACCAAAAGATTCATGTGGCTTGTCCTTTTAGCACACTTTGAAAATTTGAGAACATGGGATGAATGAGACTACTTAGGAGTGCATTAAAAATTAATGTTCTTAATTCTGGGAAAGTTTTGATTTAGTCATACATAGCAGAATGCTGAAGGTCAAAGGAGATTTATTCTACGGCGGTACAAAATAAAATGTGGTACGACTTTTTGGTTAATAATACTAACTTCTCAGGGTGGTTATAATACAACTCAAATGACCAAGGACAGCATATAATAGCAAGTGTACAAAATTTTCAAACACCATGACTTATAGTTGAAGTTGAGCGATCCATAGATGCATTAAACTCGAATCCTATGGACCAATCAGAACCCGGAAAATAAAAAAAAATAAAAACTCATCAATCTTCCTGTCTGTTTTTGGTCTGACTTGGGAATAAGTCTTCACCTTTCCCTGATGACCCCCCAATTTATTAATCTTAGATTGAGCTCTAAAAGTAAGGGCAAATTTGTATCACCCAGTGATGTAATAGTTTTGCCATTGAAAAAAAACTTCACTCTATTATATGTTATCTTAAATTGTTACTATATGAGGAAGACAATATTGTGATATCATGTGTTATATTATATACTATCTTGTACTAGTACTTTTATATTGGTTTTGACATAAATAAATATTGTATAAAGATGGAGAGAGGCATTGGATTCTCTCTGAGGCTGAGAGGCAGCTTCCAGGTGCTGATGCTTGACAGGGATTTGAACTAAAGCTGGTAAGCACAAAAGGTTTGGAGGTAAAATATATTAACACACAACACTCGACGCGCAGTTCAACAGTGAAGCCATTTGCATATGCAATCAAACAGCTGTTGCTTCTCTGTACTCAGCTGCAAAACCGCGTCATGGACCCTCCTTTCCTCATCAACTGTGGCTTATGTCTCTTATCCTTTTCTCTCTCTCAACTACGGAAACAATTTAATAAACCAAACCCTCTCTCCTCAACGGTCTATAACCATGCTTACTTTGGTTGCTATTGCTAACGCCTGCATAACTTGACTTTTGCACTCCTTTTCCCCTCCCACTTTTATTATCGTTTATTCTTTCACTCTTATTTTTCTAACTTTTATCATATGATTGCAATGCAATTATTAATTAATCTTATCAAACTTAAAGACATGTCTAATTTAACTGTTCACATTGCTTAACACAAAAACCAAATGGTCAAGCAATGCATCCAGCATTTTCAGTTTTCTTAGTTCATTAAGGTTTTAAATAGGATCAAAAGTTTGTAGTTTTGATCAAATTATATAAAAATTGATCCAACACGTAAATATGTGGATTTGTTTCAAACTATATTATGATTATTTTTTTTCCCACAGAAAAGCAAACTGCTTTTTTTACTTTGAGAAAATGCCAGCTCAGTTCACATGCTGGAGGATATGTGAGGAAAAGAAAACGCTTTTTAGGAACAAATGACTCTTTCTAACTTGGGTCAAAGTTGATTTTCTCAGGTTCAAACTTCAAAGGGTTTCCTCTGCTCTTTTAAATATTCTCGTGGAAGAAATACGTTGATAATCGAACTGAATGAAAAACAAAAATCATAAACATTTGAATACATTTTTAATTTTTTTATTTCAAGTTCAAAACATGAGCATGAGTTTTGTCAACTTTACAGCAAAGGTTTTGCTATTGTCTGCGCCACCAATGACCCTCCAATGTGTAAGGATTGCATAGTAAGAAACCCAGGGCAATGTCCATAACTTGTTTTATTATTTGTTCATATCACTATCTAAAAAAAGTCAAAACTTATTTAGATGAGTAACCTTTTTAACATGGCTTTAAGTATTAACTGGTCACTTTTGATCCTTCGGGTATGCAACAATCATTAGGTACAATATAATCAGATATCAAATATATTAGAAATGTGTGTTGCGATACCTTTATTTTGAATTTAAAGTAAACAATTTGTGAGAATAAAATTGATTAATAATAACAATTTAGCAGTCACAATTGCAATTCCCAATGATAATGCATGTGTGAAGAGAATAGTGTCGTCAATCCGTACATGTCCTCACCTTTCCTGCTTCCTTCCTTTGTTACATGCTTGGGACTTGTAGAGAAAACACACAGAATATAGATCAAAATTGAAGACATATAGTTCTCTTCATCAACAATTTTTAATTAACAACCCAAGAAAATAGCTTCACAATCGATTTATAATTGGGCGTGGCAGCTAAGAGTACGATCATTGACATGCCATTGAATTCATATTAATGATGCGCACATGTTCTTGCCACGCTCAATTTGATTTCGAATTTTCTCGTCAGATATTCTGAGACGAGGAAAACTATGGTTGTTGGAAGTTTGAAGGAAACTTCATTTGCAAATGGCTTTTATCCATTGGATTAGCTGGACCTTCTCGAATTGGTTTACTTTCATTCCAAACCTACCAAGTATATGTGTGAACATGAACATCAACATCAACATCATATATCTTATTTACATTTACCAATACTTAAATTCCAAAAGTTGGAACGTGGAGTAATCATAGGGATGAAAATAAGACTCTGTTCAGAACTGTTTATTGAAAAATATGGCTAAAATATTTTTAAAGCTTCTTTAAATAAAATAAAAACACAAATCTTTGGTTACATAAACAATTTGCTTGGCCTGGTCGATTAGTTTGTTTAACAATAATAATGATGATGATGTTTATGTTAATAAATTTATTAGTCTCGCCGATTATTCTATCTTGCATTCTACTTACATTAATAAGTTTACAGATTAGACTCAAATCTCGCAGATCTTGGTCTGTTATGTTTCCGTCTTTGTAAGATATTGTCTTCCATTTAGAAAACATTGAAAGAAGTTTATATAAATTTATAAAAACTTGGGATGAATTATCAATTTGATCTTTAAATGCATGAGACACTGTCTATTAATTTTTTTAAAATAAGTTATTTATTTTAGTCCCTAACTATTTAACTAATACAACAATGACTACTTTGTTAAGTTTTATGGTATTATTTTACTATGAAAATATAATTTTGAAGAGCAATTTTACCATCATGAAACAATAATATATAAAATAAGACATTAAAAGAAAGTAATTCAATTAAGGGGTGATTCCACTAGAACGGTAGTTTACAACTTGTGCCTTTTCACTTGAACAAATTTGAGGTTGATCATGTATAATTAATTGGTTTTATTTTAAGTATTCAATACTTTTTATTTAAATTTAAATATTCTTATTTAAGTTCTTAAATGATATATTGATTTGTATTTCTTTTTAGTTTAGGTCTTTGAAATATTTTCAAACTTTTCTTTTAGTTCCTCGGTATTTTTTTTATCATAATAACAACAAATATATTATTATTTCATATGATAAAGTATGATGTCAATATGGTTAATGGAAAACAACTACTACTAATTATATTGTTCAACACTTATGTGAAATACATAAACAATAAAACTAATATAGAAAAAAAAACTTAAATAAAAATTGTTAATTGATTAGATATCTAATTTAAAGGAAAAATTAATTGAATACTCAAAATAAAAATGATCTATTTAAGCCTTAAATAAAAGTGGGTAGTTTAAAACTTCTATAATTAGTATGATATATGCTTATAAGTGGGTGAATAGTTCACAATGACACTGCATTTAAAGGGGATCAATTTCACCAGACGAATCTTAAGGAGTATGCAATAAATGTCCCAAACCGAGGAAAATTACAACAATTAAAGGCAAAACACAGTTCATCTACCGCCACACTTGAAACATAAATCATAGGGGTTGATGAAATATACTCTATGATGAACCTAGAAAGAAACTACATTTAGCAGCTAGAACAACACATCACACACACTATAACTATCCAAGTCTTTTAGCTTAAAAACGAAAATCATTTTATCTATTTTTTCACCTATGCTAAAACATAGTGGCCTACATATATCTATTCATGCTTGAGCTTCCCACAAAGATTGGGAAATAACAGTAGTGTGTGGGTGGCGAAGTACTTGACCACAAAATGTAGGAGATGCATGCATGGGTGAGGGGTTTCGATAAGGTACTACACCTGTACTCCATCTGTCCTTGGTGGCCCGTACCAGCTATAGGACATCCGTACCCTTTGACAGACCGAGACACCAATGTAAAGGACAGTACTACTAAATAATGCAGGCAATAAAACTTGTAATTTGTAGGGTCAATAAGATTGCATATCCATTGTTTGCCAGTTGGCACAAATATCACTCTCCACTAAATGACCTCGCACCCACCCTACGGTCCAGGGCCATGATTTCTTGCATTTCAGACTCACCCCATATGTTTGGAATCTCAGTGTGAGATTGATGTTGGACGTGCATTCAAAAATTGGACATAGGATTATTCTTACAAGTGATCTGAAAAATATAAAAAAGGTTATAACTTTTTTTATCTTTTTATGTTTGATTTTTATAGTTAGGGAAGAAACTTTGATTATGAATTTTATATAAGGTGATCTATTGTCTTTATTTTAGAAAGAGATTTAAAATGAATAAAAATTAAAAAAAAAACAAATCTTGAATGTGTTATATTTTAAGAAATGATTATCTTTTGTTTATTTTGGAGTGACACTTTGTAGCTTACTTTTTTATGGTACATCGGGATTCATTAAAGGGAAATAGAAAGTTTTTCTCTTAGGACTTATATCTTGTGAGCTAGATCATAAATAGTGATTCACTATCTTGCTTATCTCATAGATTTGAGTGGTACGCGATTCTTTCCAATTTTTAGCATTGATTTTTATGTTGTGGGTTAGGTCACAAGTGATGAATCACCATCTTATTTATCTCATGAATTTGGGTGGCGCAAGGTGTTGTTCTAATTCCTATTATTATCGTTATTTCTAGCATTTTCTTTAATTGTTTTTGTTTCCGAGTTTTTTGCAAACTTTTGAAAATCACCTTTATCTAAGAATTCATCCAATAGCTATTCTTTGAAGCTTGAGGAGAATGGTCCTACAACCCAAGCATTTTCTCCATTACCATAGACGTTTCTAGTTTATGTTTTGCATCTTCGGCTTGGGGATTCTGCGTCATTTGGTATCCGAGCTTTGGGTACATTAAAAGCTTTTGGCTGTCTCAAGAAGCGGTTCAGACATTTATCAAATACGTAGATGACAACTTGGATTGTTGAAGATTAACTCAATTAGAATTCGGTACGAATTTCCTTAAAGAAATGGAGGACGATGTGATCTAAAAAACATTAAACATAGGTAATTTTCCTTTTATTTTTCTATGCCTAGTTTGAACCTATGGAAGGAATGAGTTTGTCTCTTCCTCTTCCACCATGAGTTGTATATAAGGACACTTACTGTACTCATTTTAAAAAGAGATTTGAAATAAATAAAAAAAATTAAAAAAAAAATCTTAGAGTGTGTCATATCTCAAGATATGTTTATCCTTTGTTTATTCTAGAGTGACTCCTCCTAGCTTATCTCTTGATGGCGCATCAGAGTTTATCAAAAAGTTTCTCTTTTAGGGCTTCTTATCTTGTGAGTTAAGTCACAAGTGGCGATTCACCATCTTGCTTATCTCATGGATTCGAGTAACACAAGTTTTTTTCCAATTTCTAGCATCTTGTGAGCTAGGTCACAAGTAGCAAATCACCATCTTGTTTATCTCATAAATTTAGGGTGGCGCAAGGTGTTGTTCTGATTCCCAACATTATCTTTATTTCTTAAATTTTCTTTGATTGTTTTCGTTTCTAAGTTTTCCACAAACTTTTGAAAATCACGTTCCTCCAATAATTCATTCAAGAGCTCTTCTTTGAAGCTTAGGTGAAACGATCTTATAATCTAAGTCTTTCGTTTATTACTATAGATGTTTTATTTTGTATATCCGACTTGGGAATTTCATATTATTCACTACATTATATACTAACTAATTGTTTGTGGGATAAAAAAGAAACGGTTTTTTTATATCATTTGATGAAAAATTGGCTAAGAAGAAATACTCCAAAGATTTTACAATGATGAAATATATTGTTGTAAGTCTTTTTTCTTTTATGTGACACTCAATTTACTTGACTTAAATTCACATTTAACTATCTAACATTAAATACTTAACATTTAATAGATTCAATGTTAAACAATAATTTAACTAAAAAAATAAAATATTAACAATAAAGAATATATTTAATATTGTTATGATTATAACTCTCTTATGTACGTGGTAAAGATTGTCTATTAGAAGAAAGTTTAATAGTGATAAGTTTGAATGATGTATCCACTAGGTTTAGGTTTAACTATTTTAACTATAATCTATTTTTTTTTATATTTTATTGGAACATTTTATATGTGTACAGAAGACACATTTAATATTGAAAATAAACTTTTAATAGAATCTTCTAATTTTGTTTATGGTATTTTGTTGTTATTATTGCAAATCTAACAGCAATGAGTCATTAAAAATTTGTAATTTATATAAGAGAGTGAAACATTTTCTCCAATTTTAAAACCTTCAGAAGGAAAGTTTATCTTCTTTTATTTATATATTACTTATTTATTTTAATTAAATATGCACCTCTAATTCACATTTGAATTTTTAATTTAGATTAGTGAAATTTTATTCGATTTAAATTAAAATATTTGATGAACTAATTTAATTTTAATTTTTAATTTGAACGATAATATTTTCTTACTTTTCATTTGGCTAAAAGGATATAAACAAACATTTCTTTTCACTTTTTGATGTTGTAAAGTTTAAATAAGAGTGGCACTGGTTGGAGTTATGTTCAAAATGGTATATCATACTAAGTTGTTACAATCAACATTAGCCTACCTCTAGTGCATACTAGTAGTCAAGATCTTAAAGTTTGAAATTTAGTTCTTATAAAAATTTTCATTGAAATATATTCATGTAATATGAGATATTACATTTAAAATTTTCGATATGAGGTTACGAATAATAATAATAAAAAATAATAATCCTTATCTTATAAACGTTTACATTTATAATAAAAAAAACATTATAATGAAATGTAAAAGTGTGAATGCTATAAAATTCTAGATTAAAATAAAATTTGTCAATTCTAAAAGTATGTGATATGAAATAATGTATAATAAGATTTATAGAAAATATAAAATAAAATGTCGTAATATCAATTTTACATTGGAGATTAACTTAGAATTGTTTGGAAAATATTTATTTATACTAAAAGTCCATTAGTGGGAGCAAACATCCCTTGTATCTTGCTTGGATATATATACCTTAGCAAAACTCAGTCAAACACACCCTTAACATCATTTGTTTATTATGTATACGGTTGTCTGTACGTTCGGTATGGTCCCAACTACGTTTGGAATTCTAGATATTTGCTTAAAAAAAGAAAAAATATATTCACACTTTTAATAAAATAAATTTCAAACACAGCTTAATTTATTTTATAACTTTGAAGTTAAATTTATAATAAAGATAATTTAAAATCAAGATTAAAAACACCGGGCCAAATGCAATTTATGATTATGAGAGTTGGAATGTGAGAAGTGAGAAATTTCATGAGATGGAATTTGGGTCTGGGAGGGATGGGCAAAAGCGCTTCGAAACTTTTCTGGATACGAAAAGATGCAAGATCCATGTGGATTCGGTTTTGACGACATTTCTTTAGAATTATTATTGAATCAAATTAAATGTACTATATTTTTCCTCAGATAAGATAAATAATATATTTGTGAAACTTCCTACAAAATAATTGTCGTACATTGGATATAGTCAAATCAACAATCGTATCCTTATTGATAACTCAGTGTTTCATAGCTGTTTTTATATTATATGAGGTAGATTGTTTCCTAAAATTTTATTCTAATTAGTTAAGGAAAATAAGTCATTTCATTTATGGAAGGAAAGTCATTTCATGTATTTAGATTGATTCCTACAGTACATTTGCATGTGATTTGTTAAATATAATAAGTCATTTCACCATTCATGCATAGAAGTTGTCGTGAGTATAATTTTGACATTATTGTTTAGCGAATTATGTCTGAACTAAGTTTTAAGATTTTTTTTTTATAAACTTTGGTATTTTTAATTATTTTTTATTAAAAAGATTAAAATTTTTATTTAATTGAGTATTTAAAATTTTTATATCTTTAAATTAAGTTTTTATTATGAATCAGGATAATGTTGGTATTATTTTACTTCGTTATTACTTGTAAGTTTTTATATGAAAAATTAAAAAAACAACTTAATTTTTAGATTCATTATAAATTTTAAATAATTTTTAAATAAGTCTCTGTTAAAAAAAACTTATCATACTAGTTGTTTAAAAGCCTTTTATTTTTAATATTAAGTCTCCATTATCAATTGACATAATATAACTCTTTAATTTTACACTTTCGATAGTAGAACATTATGAATATAGTGATAAAAATAAAATAAAATTGTGGAATCTCAAAATTTTTTCATACTTTCATATGGTTGATTTATTTTTTGTTTTACTAATTTATAAAATAAAATGATATGGTTTATTTTGAAAGATAGTTAGGATTTCAATATTTTTTTATCATCAAAATTTGTGATATCCTGCTTGACGCTACAAAATTAAAGTGTCACAGCATTATTAATTTAGTATAGAGATTTAACTGAAAAGCATAAGAATTTTTGGACACACTTAAATTTTTAATAGTAACTCAATTATCAAAATTTATGAAAGATCAAAACTTTAATTAAATTATCTTTTATTTTTTATGTAAAAATATCTAAAGTAGCCGCTACAACATTTTCAAAGTTGATCATAAAATTAAAGAGCGTGGAATCATCTAAAAAATATAAAAAAATACTCAATAAAATAAATTTCTTATAAACACTTAATTAGAAATACTTAAATATATAGATTAATTTTATCTAAATTTGTAAAGTTAATCAAAGCCCAAAATTATTATCTTGTGTAATATAACTTCGTTAACTTTTCATCGTAAAATATTCCTACAATTTTTGCGAGAAGAATGGTAATGGTGATGTGAAATACTTTAACCAGATGTACTATGCTAAAAGAAGTCCTTATTTTTATAAGTTATGTTTTAACTTTAACAATAGTTTTTATTTTATAGTATTTAGGTGTATATTTTTTAAATTCTTTTATAAAATTATTAATTTTTAGTATAGTTGAAAAGGAAATAACCGTGTAAATTGGAAATAATGTTAGAATAATATATCATATTTTCTTCCTATTCTTATAAATTATGAGATAAATTTATTCATTTTGTTTAGCATGAGAATTTAGATAAGGCAACCGGTCAAATATGAACATTTTTTTCCTGCTTACAATATTGAAATTATAAAATGACATAGAATCTTCCTCCTATTTATGCTTTTTATTTTTATTTTATTTTTTTTCATATTCAAAATTTTTACTAATAACTTTTGTACCTCAAAGTTTAACTAGAAAATACTTGTCTTTGTCATTATTATTAAAATTATATTTTTATTGTCAAATAAAAAAAATACTCATTTAGAGTAAATTTTATCTAAGAGTTCCTAACAATATTTATATTTATTGGATTAGTTGTTTTTACAATAATATTTACATTTATATCAATGTTTGAATATTCAATGTAATATTAAAAATATATATATTGATTAATTTAAAATTTGATTAAAGACAAGTCAATTTCTTCTTTCTAACAATATTTACATTTATTTGTGCTTACAATATACTTTCTATTTTTATTTTATTTTTTTGTAAATCTAAGTTGCATATTCATTTTATGGGTAACATGTTTTTGTGGGTCAGAGTCATGAAAACTTTTCTTTTAATGGCTTATAAACCAATTTTATTGCAATTAAGATGCTTATTTTTATTTTTCTATTGTGGAGTAATGTTTATGAGAATTTATCTATTAGTATTTTAACTGTAAAAGATATATCTTCTTAAGTTGAAGAAATGTAAATAAAAATAAAGTAACTTATATAACTTGTTTTTAAGATGAAATATTTTTTGTTGAAGTAAATTTTACATTTAATGTTATGATATCATTTAATTTAATCTTATACCGTGTAGTGGTTATTATTTTAATTTTATTTTAAGTTTTAATTATTTTAAAAAAAAAATTAACAAAAGGAAGTTATAAGATAAAAGTTTATATATGTTATTTGGAGAGAAATGAGGACTTTATTTATTTGTAATTTTTTTACACTACTAATTATTTTAAATAACTGGTTGAAATATGTTGAGTAATTAGTTCGTGTGAATAGTGAGAGATATATGAAAGGTTATTATTATTAAAAAAATTTGTATTCTAAAATTTTAAATATTAAAAAGTTCAATATTTATTCTGAATTATCAAAGATATGGTAATACCCACATAAATCATTCTTTTAAGATCTATCATGATCACTCAAATATGATTTTTCATGATTCTCATTATCATTTAGTGTACTTTATTTCACATTATAATTCTATAAATAGCACATAAAAGATTAATTCAAATAAAACAAAAGAACCACGTGAAATTTTCACTGATAAGAGTATTCGGTCGAGCAAAGTGTTCTTACTTGAATGAAGTGTTCTTTCTTGAACATATCCTTTTATAAGAAACAAATGTATTCTCCAATGTCCAAATTTTAAGAGGGTAGAGAATTGTTACCATATATTTCTTGCTCAAGCAATTATCCACCACCTAATGACCAAAATTCTGGAGGAAAATCAATAATTATACTTTTTTTTTATTGACTCTGGCTTGAGTTCCTATCCATAAGTTACTTAATAAAGCTTTCCAATGACTACATATGGTCAATTGAGTGTGACCAGATATAACATACAAACTAAGAATTTAGTTTCCAATAAGCTAAAATAAATACCTTTTCAATCTAAAATAACTTATCCCTCATTAATTGTTAAAATAATATTTATTTAATTTAATTAGATTTAGTAAATTTACAATTTTCCATACAACACAATTAGAATACCATCAAATAACTCAAGTCAAACTTATACATCTCAAAGAGTTCAAAACTCTTCATAAACTAATATAATCATCAATTTCTGGATTAAATAATTTCCCTCAATAATACTTTTTATTTCATCATCAAAATTTTATTTAATCATTCAATCCTCAGTTCTTTAAAAGACAACCACAATTTAATCTAAAATAATACATCTTATTAGGACCTGAGCTCTCTAAGATTTTATTCTTCAAAATTATCAATTCAAAATTAAGTTATTTTTATTTATCTTAGTTATTATACTTAAATAAATTGATTTAAAAACTTACAAAAACAAGGATATAGTAGTGACTTGTTCCTCGCATGTTTATCCACAAACTAAACATATCACTAAGCATAGTTTACTAGAAATTCAAGACTTAAATCTTGACAGTAAACAAAACCCCTACAAAACCCTTACCAACATAAACTAAAATTAAGGAATTTAAATTAAAAAAAAAATAACTTACTGAAAAACTAAATTTACTTGAATTAAATTATCATGTACTTTGTCACGTTACAATCTCATCAAATAATGGATAAAAGTGATATAAAAAGATCATAAAAAAGTTAAAAATTTTACAGAAGTTGGAAATTTTATAGTTTAAAAAGATAAAATATTCTTAATAACAAAATTCGTTTTATATTATCATTGTAAAATATTCATTACTATTTACCTTATTTTTTCTTCTTTAAATTTATAAAAAATGTTTACAAATATTACTTCATATTATTATTAAATACTTTTTATTTTATTATGCAGGTATATGTTAGGTATCCAAGTGTGAGTCTGAGTCTCACATTGAGTAGGAATGAAAAAGTTGAGCAACATATAAGAAAGAAAACCCACAAACCTAATGCCTTAAGGTGGTGTCATTCCCTTATATGTTGGCTCAGTTCTCATTCTTGTGAGATCTTCCTCGGATTCTTGTGAGGATCGTGTTGGGTTGTTTCTCTCCTTGTGAGGCCCATTATGTTTTGGCATCATTATAATTAGGGTAAAAGAGAGAGAGGTAACTCGTAGCTACTTCCTATAACAACCTGTGTTGGTTGTTTTGAAGATCCAACGATCAGTCTTGGTTGTTTCGGAAATCCAACGGTGAAATCTTCTCCAATTGCTCTGAAATTTTTACTGTAATTTTATCACTCACAGCTCGTTGTTTTGGACGGTCGGATTTGAGATCGGAGCTGTAATTTGTTTCTAGAAAATTCGTGAATGTTGTTTATTTTTCTGGTGACGAGATTCTTGAACTCTTCCTTATTAATTTTAATTTGTTGATATTTTGGGCCATTGTTGGTGACCGTTTTGAGGATTAGGAAGAGTTGTATTGATATGCTCTGTGATTAATTTTGTGAGGCTCATTGTACCTTTGTTTTGGTATTAGTCGAGTATTTACCATTCTGTGGGTCCTGTGGGTTTTTTGATCTATATTGAGAGGTTTTTCCAGGTTAATTATTGGTGTTGATTTATTCTTTTGTTTTCGACTGCATATTGTTTTATTTGGATTGATTGATTGCGTTCAGGGTGTTTCCATATTGTTCTGATAAAAGTGAATGTTATTGCTTCCGCTGCCTGACTTCCATCAGATCGTTTGTGATTAAGGTACTCGTGTTTTGAAAATGCTTCCGCTCGAGGGAGAGTGTACCAACGTGGAATGGACTCTCACTTGAGGGGGAGATTGTTAGGTATCCAAGTGTGAGTCTGAGTCCCACATTGAGTATGAATGAGAAAGTTGAGCAACATATAAGAAAGAAGACCCACAAACCCAACTCCTTAAGGTTTTGGGTTGAAGGTGGTGTCATTTCTTTGTGTGGTTTGACTCAGTTCTCATTCTTGTTTATCTCCCAAAGGTTTCTCCTCTCGAATTCTCCTTGTTTGTCTCCCCAAGATTTCTCTCCTCGAATTCTCCTTGTTTGTCTTCCCAAAATTTCTCCCTTCGAATTCTCCAAGCAGTATATAATAATTTATTGTTTGACTTTTTTTTAAAAAAAAAAATTAAGTTGTTTGAATAGTTTCAATTTCTGTTTAATAAAAAATACTTTTCTATAAAAAATTAAAGGAAATAATTTTTTTCTCTATCTTTTATTATTAAATTCTCATCTTGTAAAGATATTATTTTTTCATCAAATTAATCATTTTATATATTTCATACTAAAATGTTCCACACCATTTATTTGAGTAAGAAATAATTATTTGATGACTATATGTCTATGAAATTAGTAAAAATTGAATTAAAACAATTTAAAAGAGTTAGGAGATTAAGTTATAGTGAACTTTAACACAAATCAGAATCACGAGCTGGTTATGGAAAAAGATAAAAAAGACAACTAAAACCTATTAACAGTAGGATAAACCATGTCAACACTACGTTTATTCTGAATGGCATCGTTCTTAAATTGTTCATCCTATACAAATATTTACAGTATTTATATATAAAAAAATACAAATATGTACTTTCTGCTAATAAAGCTTTCCTTAATTTCTTATATTATTATCGGGAGCCAGTGGTGAACCCAAAAGATATTGTATATAATTGTATTAAATCTTAAAAGGTGTTTATATACCTGCTGTTTAAAAAGTGTTAATACCTAGTCTTAAAAAAACATAAACATAACAATTTAGTAAGAGAACATTTAATTTATTATCGTCTCAACAAAATATGGCATTAATTTCACTAAATTTTTGTTTTCCAGATGAACACAATCCTGTTCTTCAAAGAAATCAAAACAAAATAATAAATTTATAACCATCCAATTGTAATAGCACTTACCACAACAAGTGAGTTCAGACCTGAACAAGCGCGTGGTTTTAGGGTTGTGTTAATGCAACACTTCCCTGACAGAATATTGACTCCACCATTCTGATTGGTGCATGGCTTGCCACGTAACCTTCAAAACGCGTCACGCGTAATCCAATACCACGCGCAGTTGATCGCTTGGAATAACATTAATCTCTGCAAGAAAACATTAAACAACGAACTTTATAAATTATTATTACTGCTATAGATTTAGTTTCTTTACTAAATTACTGTGTCGGGAACAATTGACAAATTTAGATCTGAGTCCCTAAGTTGTAGGGTATCTGATTTGGATTCAAAGGTCAACAACAACTGAGCAATGGCGAAGGACATCAACCTAAGCTCTGGAACCCCAAATCCTCTGCTCTTGTTCTTATGTTTCACCTCTCTTATGCTCCTTCGAACCGAGGCTGTATGGTTAACCATCCCCAGTAAGGGAACTAAGTGCATGTCTGAGGAAATCCAGGCACACGTTGTCGTTTTAGCAGATTACTACGTTGTAGCGGATGATGTCAAGGGTCACCAACCTCAAACTGTTTCTGTCAAGGTTATTTATACATGCTTATGCTGACGAAGAGTCAGTTTATTGAAGTTTTTGTCACTGATTTGTTACTATTTGTAGTTCCTTGGCAAATTTAGGGCTAGATTAGTAATAGTAGATTTCTTGCTTGCTATTGAAATTGAATGTTGTGAGCTACCGTTTTAATTGACTCATAGTACAATAAGATACTAGAGTAGTAGAGTTCATATGATTAACTCATTTTAGATTATGACTCTTGTTTTTCCCAGGTGACATCCCCTTATGGAAATACTCTTCACCAGAATGAAAATGTTACCCATGGTCAGTTTGCATTTACAACTACCGAGAGTGGAAACTATGTGGCGTGCTTTTGGGTGGATACCAAACATCAAGAAGGTGGAGGAGAGACCACAATCAGCCTTGAATGGAAAACTGGAATCGCTGCCAAAGATTGGGACTCCGTTGCAAGAAAAGAAAAGATAGAGGTAATACATAAATGCAGGTTAAACTATTCAATTTTTTATGATGTTAGCTTTATGGACCAAACTTAACTTTTAAGTGTGTATAAAACTTACATGTTTCTCATGATTGGAACTCTCACGTCGAGTAAAGAAAAGACGAATTCATAATATATTAAGTGGTTTGAGTTAGATTTAGAACTCATTTCTTAAGATGAGTTTATTTTATTAAGCTTCCACACACAAGAGTTGCAGTTTTATAAGGTTTAGACTTGAAGTCGTTGCCTTTGTAATATGTATTCTTTTCGGGCATTGGTTTTAGGGTGTTGAACTTGAGCTAAGGAAACTTGAAGGGGCTGTGGAAGCCATCCGGGACAATCTAATTTATTTGAAGAATAGGTAAATATCTTCTATTCATGCTTGATTTCAGTTGTATATGCTATCTTTTTGTATGGTTCTTCGAAATAGCTGCAAATTGTAGCAATGATGGTGATGTGCAACTGAGTAACATAACCGCTATAAAATTATTGCGAAGCATTCTTTATGTTGATTAATACATTTCAAAACTTCTTTTTCTCTTCTCTTGGACATTGATACAGGGAAGAGGAGATGAGGGAAGTTAGTGAAACAACAAATGCTAGAGTGGCTTGGTTCAGTATCTTATCTCTTGGCATATGCGTATGTGTTTCGGTGTTGCAGCTGTTGTACCTGAAGCGCTTCTTTCGGAAGAAGAAGCTCATATAGATATTGCTTTCTTGTGACACTTGCCCACAGCAAATTGTTCTCTCAAGTTTTGGAGATGACTCCAACATTGTATATGTTTCTTCTTGTAAATCCTTCCTCGTGTCATTGGGTTTGTGGGTTGCCCCTGCAAGGGCTATGCAGAAATTGGAGCTAATCGAATGATGGTAACTGGTTTTGATAATTGAGCATCTATTATATATATGAATTCCTTCAACATTTTGTCCATTGGAACAACAAGCATTCACGGTTCAAAGTATTTGTTGCTAATGATTTCCCCTGGAAGAAACTGATATACCCTGTTTTTCAAGAAGGGATAGACTTCAATCGAAGCAAATATTTTGAGTAAAGCTTTTGATATTGATGAAATGAAACAACTAATGTGTAGAGCTGTGGGTGAAATGTTTGTTCGTGCCCAAATGTTGATGTATTAATTGTACTATTTTTACTTTTTGAAGATATTAATTGTACCAATTAAGGTTATTTAATTGCATATTTATGCTACTGAAGTGTTGCTTGAACTAATATATAAGCAATGTAGTTATCAGTATACAGGCTTATTATGTACTACTACAAGTTAATTTATTTATATTTGCTTATTATAGTTTTGTTACTCAGCATACCTAATGAGAGTTATTTATGCTTATAAATCAAAGATAATATTTTTAAGTTGAGTTTGACAAACACGATTATATAATCAATTATAAACTGATATAAATCAATTAATTTATTATATATATATATAATAGTAGTATAAAATTGATATAAACTAAAATTACAATTTTAAATATTTTTTTTATTAAAAGTATAAAATAACATATAATTGATTTATTGTTTCGCATAATTGATTATGCACAAAAAGTTAATGCATAATCAATTATTTTTTTCGTATAATTGCTTATGTTTGTAATATTTTCTATACGAATTGTTCATGAATGAAAATATTATTTTAATAAAGTTTTATACTTATGAGTTGTTTAAAAAGGTAGAAAATGTTTATGCAAACAAAGAGTGTGGAATCCATACTAAAAACAATAATTTTATTTATAAAGTAACTTCTATCAAATATACTAAAAGCATATCAGTAGGACTTAATATTCAAAAATTACCCAAAGGAATTCTTATTGAAATTTTCCGTTTTGATATGCTCATTCTGATTAAAATTTATAATTTAAGAGTGTTTCTGAGATAAAGCAAAAAGACACATTTGACTTTAACTGAACGTGATCTATTAGAGATACCAGAAACATGTTTCTAGGACTCACATTCAAAAATTACATTTATTATAAGAATTTCTTATTAAAAATTTCCATTAAAGAGATGCTCATCCTAACTACAAACCCACATTTAATTATGTTTACTATTTGTTATAACACACAAAAAAATAAAAATATTACATTTAGTGTAGTGTTGACTGTATCTTCACATCTATCTATCTCTCACCCCCTCTCTAATATAAAGTAAATACAAATCTTACAAAGATACTCATCTATTGTACCGAATAAAGAGAAGGGAAACGCTGCGAAAAAAACTGGTTTTACAAAGTTTATTTTGAAAAACTCATTATAAAAAATATATTTTTCAAAAAATTTCATGCATTATGAAAATTTCATTATAACATTTGTTCAAAAAATCTTATTCTATTTTGGAATGTATTTCATGAAATCTAAAAATTATGTTTTAAAAAAATTTCAAAACAGGTAATCTAGAGATTAGCTTAAAGAAAGGTAAAATGACTATTTTAAAAATTGTGGGGTGCGGCAAGAAATGTTGGGGATGTAGGAAGAAAAGTACTTGATTTTAAAGTTGGGGTTACAAGTAAAAGTCCAAAAAAAAGAAAACACAAAGTGGGCTTTTGCAACGAAGCCGAAGCCGATGGAACAGGTTGGGTAGAAGCTGAGAGGAAAATTGAGTTCTGGGAGTGTTGTGCGGAAGAGAAGTATGGTGGTCGGAAGTGCTTTGGGAGCGTTTGCAGTAGTAAGGCCATTGCCACTTTTGTTGTTTAGAGGACAAAAGACTTTCAAATTCAGACCTCTGTCGTCTTCGTCTTCATCTGCCGAACCTTCTAGAAAGCTCGTTCTCTATTCGAAACCCGGTTGCTGTTTGTGCGATGGCCTTAAAGAGAAGCTTCAAGTTGCATTTTTACTCCCCGGTCCCGATTCACTCAACGACGTTGATTTGCAGGCATATTTCTTTCTCTCTCCTAGGTTGTTTTTTGGGTGACTATGTGTCCGAGGTTTTTGAGCTTATGTTTGGTTTTGTTTTGTCAGATAAGGGATATAACCACCAATCCCGACTGGGAAAATGCTTATCAATATGAGATACCTGTGTTGGCTAAAGTGCTTTCCGATGGCACCGAGGTTTGTTCCATTACGCACACTATTCTCTTTCATTCTTAGGGCACGCATGATGATTATAAAACTCTGTAATCAACACAGTGGGGGATACTACTCGCATTGACGTGGGTGGAACTAGAACATTTTAGGTCGGAATGAAAATTGAAAGGGTGGGACTTGCTTAAAAAAACTAGGCTTGAAAAGTTTTGGGACAGTTTCTGCCCCAAAGACCTTAGGATGAATTGCATCTGATTTTCATTGGTGAAGGATTACAAGGTAGGCAATGTCCAGTTTCTCTGAATTGTGATTTAGTAGGGACTCATGTTTCTCTGTAGGAGTGTGTGTCCCCCAGTAGTTAGTTATTCCTTGGTTTTCATAATCTCTTTAAATAGTTAAATTTGATGCCTGTATTTTTATGCAAACCGGCTATCAGTAGTAGGACAAAGAGTTTTCCTGGTGATTTAAGTAGCATCTTTGAATGGCTGATTTCTCTTGCAGTTTTTTCTAACCAAACTAAACACAAACACTAAGCAACTTCCCCTACTTTTTTATTTTATTAAGTCCTGCATTTCTTGACTCTTGGAAGATTTTTACTTCCTTCAAGTATTCCCTATTTTCAAACTTACTCACTTTGTTTTCGAATTTGATATCACAATTAGCCATCCTTGCTTTCCCCTATATAAGATGCAGCCCTCTAGTTTGGACTCAGCTTATTGTTAACACTACTGATGATCTTCTAACTTTTCATTTGATTCTTCATTGTGTCCTTTTATTTGAGGATGCATAATTGGTCCAATTTGTTAGCATCGTTGCTTGACTCCCTATTATGTCATGGTTTTGGTTATAGTACTTAGTTTTGCCTTTCTGGTCAGATTTCTCCTCTCCACTAATTTTGGTGTTTCCACATCATTTGGACCTTAACTGTTGGATAGTCAGCTGTTACATTGATATTTCATCTAAATTTTGTTCAATATTTAGATGTAATTTATTGCATACGGTGATTATAGTACCAAGGGTGTTGCCATTGGCCGTTGTGGAGGTTGATACTGAACTGTAGGCATATGAAAAATATTTAATATAACCCCAAGACGAACACAACTAAAGCCTAAACAAATAGGACATAGAGACATATTGATATATGTGTGTATACATTTATTTACATATAAAATATGAACAGCATGAAAAAAAAATCTAAGTTAATGATTATGATTTATATTTTCATCTTAAAACAAGATGTTAAGTTCTTTGATTCCTGACCAAAGAAGTACTAAGAGACACCATCATTGAAAAGGAAAAGAGAAGTGTTAGCAACACTCTCTTTTTAAGACTCTTTATAATTGCCTAGAATTTATTTCAAAATTACAAATTTTGGTGAGTCTCACATTAAATAAGGAGAGAGACCCTCCAAAATGAGAAATGAGACTCTCCAAAATTTGTGATTTCCTATTAATTTCAACCAATTGTAGATTGAATGTTGGAGGGTGTTGCTAACATTCCTCAAAGAAAAATCCAAAGAAACAACTTGCTAATATTATCTATCTAAGCCTTTCCCTTTCCTTCTTAATCATCATTCTCATTGAAAAAACAACTTGTAAGTTTGGTTCATCAAGGAAAAATTAACAACTTAAAAAATTCCATTATCATCTAGTGATTCAACCCATAGTGTTCAATGCCCCACGTTTTAATTTTTTTCTTGATGGTATTGTGGGAATTTATTAAAAGTTGACGAATATTGTTATGAACAAATACTTGATCTTTTGCTCTATGAGGTGTCATGTTCTTTTGATAAAATAATTGATAGTGTGTAATCCAACATGAAGATGAACATGGTTGTCCAAGTAGTTTAATGACAAACTTTGGAATTATTGGTGCTTGAGCTCTATGGCTGTCACCAAACTTTTGCATCCATTTGACTTCTATCTCTCAAAGAATGAACATCAACAAAGTTTTCTCTTCCACATCGGCAAAGCACTTTTTGAACAATTTTGTTCTTTGAAGAGTAACTTCCATATCTCAACTCAAAGAATGAACATCAACAAAGTTTTCTCTTCCACATTAACAAAGCACTTTTTGAACCATTTTGTTCTTTGAAGAGTAACTTCCATATCTCAACGGGAGGGAAATCTATTCAATTATTTACATAAAAAGATGTGGAACTTATTCTTGAAAGAACAAAATGGTTGAAATGGTACTTTGTCAATGTGAATGTAAGGAGAGATGTGAATGTGGAATTTGTAAACTTTTTCTCAAGGAAGATAAAACTTTGTTAATGTTGACTTTGGGAGATAGATGTCCAAAGGGTGCATAAGCTTAATAACTAAGCCATGGTGCTCATGCACCTATATTTTAAAAGTTTGTGTTTAAAACTGTTTGGACCACCAAGTTCATCTTCATGTTTGAAAAAAATTAGAGCAAATACTCTTTTCATCATATCTAAAGAAACAAGATGGCTCGGAAACGGTTTAGTATGTGTTTATAGTAAGTTTTGTCTACTTTCTAGAATTTCCCACAATATCATTGAGAGAAAACTAAAATGAGAGACATTGAAGAAGATGAATTTTGGATCACGTGATGACAATGGAATTCTTGAAGTGTGCTAAGTTATCCTATGGTGAACAAGAGTTAAAAGTTGTGTTTTCGATTATACTAGATAGACTAGCAAGTTGGATATTTTTTTCAATGATGGAGTCTTTGTATTTTTTTGGTGAGACTCTTCATTGAAGAACTTAACAGCTTGTTTTAAGATGAATATGTAAGAATCTTAACATCAATTTAGATTTGTGTCTTGTTGATCACATTATATATATGCTATGTCCTGTATTTTAGACTTTAGTTGTGTCTCGATGTTGGTACTTCATAATATTCTTTAAGTAACAATATGACACCGAGCCTTCAACATTGGCTTAGTGCAGGTAAGGGTAGCTTAGGATCCATAGATAAGCACCATAACTTATTTTATTTACTTTCAAAATTTAGATGTCTTGCTTTTCGTTTATTTTCTAGCATGCCAAAATCCTTTTCAAGTCCCTTGTGGACCTCCAGGGCAATTGATAGGATGAAACCTAGCCAATTATGTCATTCATTTTGTATCATCCATAAAAGGGGCTGAACAAGATGCTACATTGGTTGTAATTTATTCGTGTCCAAAGCTAATTTAAAGCCTTTTGATTCATGCGATTTTCTTACGGCTTAGGCTCTATATACCCTTGATTTTTAGGACCTCTTGAACTTCGAAGTTGCATCGCAATTTGCTCAACCATCTTTATGAAGATGGAGCTCATGTGTGGTTATTAGAAGTTTGATAGGATTTCTTTACCCTTTCTTGCAATGTTCATGACAACCAAATACTAATATAATAAGATTCAATATAGAGAGGAAATGATTCTGTCTCTGAGGTAAATTTTGTCTTCTCTTCAAGGTGGCTTTACCGCGATTGTCCCCACGTCTAGGAGTGGAGCTCCTCCATAAAAAGATAGCGGCTGCTCTCAAACAACAATAAAGGCGTCTCAGTTCAGAAATATTTGTTTTGTAACTTTACGTTTACCGTTTAAAAAACATTTTTTGTAAATTATATTTGTAGATTTTCATTATTAAGTTTTCTGTGAAGTATTGTGTATTGAATAAATCAATTACATAAAGCCGCTTCTGATGTGTGGAAGTTGCACAAAACAAGTTCCATACAAATTAGATATGAGAGGAAAGTTTATCTGAAACACTATATCACAATGATCTTTCTTAGGGTTTGAGGTTCTGTTCACTTATTATTGCTGCGTCTAACCCTAATAATGGAAGAGTGCATGTTTTCATGCACGTAACATCTTGGATAATTTTGTGAAAGCCAATGTGACACGCAAAATATTCAATCCTGAAGTATGACCCATCTTCCACTGATAAGATGAAAGTCCAATGATAGTGGTGTGTTAGGTGGATGACATAAGAATAATGTTAACACGCATTACTTTATATTTATACAGTTCTTCTTATCTATATATATAAAGCTTGGTTTTATATCATTCTTAATATATCTATACTTTGAGTTTGTCAAAAAAGAAAAACACGTGGAGACGTAATGTAACTCTTAAGATAGTTTAGCAAAGCATTTTTTTAGCACAATAATACAAGTTATTGAGTAACACTATAATGTATTTTCTCTAACACAACAAATTTCCATTCGAAGATTTCCTAGCTCATTTTAACATTCAACTTAGTTCCTTAGTTATCATCAAAAGTGGTCCTCTCTAATTGAAGTATTAATTAATTATAAATTACAAGTTTTAACTATCATTTTCGTTTCTCCTTTTCATTTGTATTTTTAAGTATTGAATGCAATGTGTCATTTTCAAATTTAATATACTTTGTGAATTTATAATCGATCAAATGACTAATATTAAATTTAATATAAATTTATTCGTACCCATTGACATTGTTGGAAATGAGGTGGCGTTTGATTTTGTTGTATGCATCTTTTTCAATTAATCATGTTTCTGTCTAGTCCTACGTATCTCAATGTCATCCTCCAACCCGGTAATGGGTTTCATTGTGCCTCGCAAGGAATGAATGGAGATGGTTCGCTTCGAGGGTATTGGAGAAGCAACTTTACAGAGATTATAGGTTGGTTCGAGGTTTATAACTTATGTTTTTGGTCACGATTTTGGGTTTGACTCCTTTCTTGTATGATTTTGTTTTGTTACCTGGCGGCGCACAATGTTCTTTGTTCCCTGCATTCTTTCATTTTTATTTATTTATTTATTTTTTGATGAATGGTTTCGTTGTAAATTGGAGTAGGTATTAATGCACACGGAAAAGGCACGTGGGACCTTGATCATTTACATGCACAGGTATTAATGTCTAACTTTTTTTCATGAGTTATTGTAATATTATTGCCTTTACATGCAACTTTGATGCAATGTAATTATGTCAAATATATATATATGGAAATAAATCCTTATTACTTCTGCCTTTTTTGGATATGTTTCTTATCATGCGAAATTGAAGCAAGCAATTGGGGTGTGAATATTTTTTCAAAAGTTGGGGTGTTTTATTTTTCATAATAACTTTAAAAATGGTTAATGATCATCTCCCAAATAAACTTATATATGTTTTCTTTTCACTTATTTTGGTAATTAAAATCCAAATTTATATAATAATTTCTAAATATTATAGATTATCATAATAAACTTATATATGGTTTCTTTTCTCTTATTTTGGTAATTAAAATTAAAATTTATATAATAATTTCTAAATATTATTGATTATCATTTTAAATTTTATATTTAGGTAATAATTAAAATTTTCATTCATATTATCTTCAAAATTATTAATAATCATGTTAAATAATTTGTTATAATAATTGTAAAATTATTATTATGTTGATTATTAGATTTATTTGATAATTAAAAAATTTCATTCATATAATGATTTTAAAATTTATTCGTTATAATGTTGAGTCTGAGACATATATCTTGCTTCATAATTAATATTTTTATTTGTATATTTTTAAATTATTTATGATCATATTAAATCTCAAACTTGTATGATAATTAAAAATTTTATTCACATAATAATTTCAAAAAATATTGATTATTACGTTAAGTCTCATACTTTTATTGATAATTAATTTTTTTCATAATAATTTAAAAATTATTGATTATTATATTGAGTGTGACACTTACTTAATAGTTAAAATTTTTATATTATTCACAATAATTTTGAAATTGTTAATTATCAAGTTAGTCTCAGAATTGTTTAATAGTTAAAATTTTCATTCATGTAAGAATTTTGAAAATAATTGATTATCATGTCAAGTATTAGATTTATTTGATAATTAAAATTTTTATTTATATGACAATCTTTAAAAATTATTAATTATCATATTGAGTCTCAAACTTACTTGATAAATAAAATTTTCATAAAATAAGTTTGGAAATTATTGATTATTGTATTAAGTTTCAAACTTGTTTGATAATTATAATTTTCGTTCAAGTAATAATTTTAAAAATTATTAATTATCATGTTAAGTTTAATACTTACTTGATAATTAAAATTTTCATAATAATTTTAAAATTCATTGATTATCATGTTAAGTCTTAGATTTACTTAATAAAAAAATTCAATATAAAAATACCTATTAAAATAATTTAAGCATAACAAAAAACACTACAAATATATTACTAAATCTATTTACAAAAGGAATTATATAACTTTTATTTTCATTTTAATGAAAATAACTGGAAGTAAGGTTGGTACTTATTAGACTGAAATAAATATTTTATAAATATCTTGGTTGTAAAAAATAGATACTAAAAAATAGATTTGACATACATATCTTATTTGATTAGGGGAAAAAATAAACAATTTGAAAAAATACATTTATTTTTAATTAAAGGTAATTGTCTTATAACATATTATTACCTTACCTTTCCTATACGTGCTGAATCTCAAATATAAATTTTATTTCGAATACAATTATATATATTTTTTTAAAATTTCATAACAACTAGTGTGATTTTTATTTTCTACGATTTTTGTCATTCTATGTGATCCATATAACAACAACAACAAACCCATTATTTAAGGGATATATGCAAACAATAACAATTATGAAAAAAATTCAAAAAAACTACAATCCAATTTTTTCGAGCCGTTTCCATCTCAATTATGTCTAAATTAAAAATGCATTAATTCAATTGGTTTCAAGTTCTCAAGATGGTAATTAAATATAAAAATTATATTCTAACTTTTCTTTTATACATAATTCATCAAAATTCGAACATATACGCATCTACCATGACTATAAACACGAAATCCATGGTATAGCCTAACATTTCAATTCTATAAGCCTTAACAGAATATTAATTCTAAATAATGTTTACCATTAAATCTCATATTTAAGTCTAATGTTTAAATAATATTTCAAGAATAAAAAAGTATTTACGTCTAAATATATATATATATATATATATTTTAAATTCACATAATCACCTAATTTAATAAAATTCTAGGTTAACTTTCCTCATTTGAAAATATTTTGTTTTAAAAGATATCTAACTTAAAAGAAGATTATGAGTTCAAGGTGTTCATAAATTAATTCTCATGAGAAGCAAAATCTAAAAACAAAAACACCATCTAAAAAGATTTGAAAACTAATAAGAACTAAAAAAAAAAAAAAACTAATAGAATTTTTTTAAAAAAAATTAAAACAAA